>Ga0209066_10001389_pt1 | contig 32201 bp, 22 predicted proteins | sample All_14_2_FD_187198 | JGI IMG/M metagenome (GOLD analysis project Ga0209066, IMG submission 187198) | Freshwater microbial communities in response to fracking from Pennsylvania, USA - Allegheny Zone_MetaG_DW_15 (SPAdes) (version 2) ... | reverse complement strand
GACCGAGTGGTCGTCGATGTCTCGGGTGTCGGCTACGAGGTCTATGTCACCACCGACTGCATCTCGCGTCTGCCCGACAAGGGCGATGACATCTTCCTCCACATCCATACCTATGTCCGTGAGGACACCCTGGTCCTCTTCGGTTTCCTCGAAGAACAGGGGAAGGAACTGTTTCTGATGCTGAAGACGGTCGCCGGCGTCGGGCCGAAACTGGCCCTGGCGATGCTTTCCGGGATGCCGGCCGGGGAGATGTGCCGAGCCATCGCCGAGGGCGACAGCAAGCGCCTGACCGCGCTGCCCGGGATCGGCAAGAAGACGGCGGAACGGATCTGTGTCGAACTCACCGACAAGGTCGGCCGGCTGGCGCCGGAGTCGTCTCTGGCCGGCATTGTCCCGACCACCCCGGCGCGGCCGGGATCGGCAGTCTACGACGTCCTGTCGGCCCTCGGCAATCTCGGCTATGCCGACCCGGTTGCCCGGCAGGCGCTGGCGACGGTCAAAAAACAGGTCGGCGAGGAGACCTTCAGTAGTATGAGTTTTGAGGACATGATCAAAGAGGCGTTGAGGGCGCTGGCATGAACCGGGAAGAAGACATCAGCGGCGACGGCCGCCTGGTCAATCCCCAGCCGCTCAGCCGGGAACCGGTCAACGATCATGCCCTGCGGCCGCAGCGGTTGGCCGACTATATCGGCCAGGAGCAGGTCTGCCGCAGCCTCGATATCTTTATGAAGGCCGCCAGGGGCAGGGGCGAACCCCTCGACCACGTCCTGTTCCACGGTTTCCCCGGTCTCGGCAAGACGACCCTGTCGTATATCATCGCCAACGAGATGGGGGCCGGGATCAAGGTTACCTCCGGCCCGGTGATCGAAAAGCAGGGGGACCTGGCGGCGATCCTGACCAGCCTGCAGGAAGGGGACATTCTGTTCATCGACGAGATCCACCGTCTCAACCATGTCGTCGAGGAGGTGCTCTACCCGGCGATGGAGGACTTTCAGCTCGACCTGATCATCGGTCAGGGGCCGGGGGCCCGGTCGGTGAAGATGAACCTGCCCCGCTTCACCCTGGTCGGCGCCACCACCCGCACCGGGCTGCTGACCCCGCCGCTGCGCGATCGGTTCGGAGTCGTGCTGAGGCTCGAATTCTATTCGCCGGAGGAACTGGTCACCATCGTCCTCCGCTCCGCAGCCCTGCTGGGAATGCATGTCGATCACTCCGGGGCGCTCGAGTTGGGGCGGCGGTCGCGCGGTACGCCGCGAATCGCCAATCGCCTGCTGCGCCGGGTACGGGATTTCGCCGAAGTCGGCTGCCATGAAGTCGTCGATGCCAAGGTCGCCGACGATGCCCTCGATCTGCTCGGTGTCGACCGATTCGGTCTCGACGACATGGATCGTCGCATAATGCTGACCATTATCGACAAGTTCCACGGTGGCCCGATCGGCCTGGAGACCCTGGCGACCGTGGTCTGCGAGGAGAAGAACACCCTCGAGGATGTTTACGAGCCCTTTCTGATCCAGTCGGGCTTCATCAAACGGACGCCGCGGGGGCGGGTGGCGACCGTCAAGGCCTATGAGCATTTTCAGCGCACGTCGCCGTCTCGACTGAAGAATCACCCGTCGCTGTTTGAGGAACAGGAAGATCAGTAACTGCCGCAGATACGGCAGTCAACACCCGGACACAGGAGAAACGATGCGTAAAACAGTCAGAGATATCAAGGCAATGAAGGCCGGCGGCAGCAAGATCACGGTGCTGACTGCCTACGATGCCGCAATGGCATCACTGTTCGCATCCTGCGAAGTCGATATCCTCCTGGTCGGGGATTCGCTCGGGATGGTCATGCTGGGGTATGATTCGACGGTGCCGGTGACGATGGCGGATATGATCCATCACGCCGCCGCCGTCCGCCGCGGGGCGCCGGAGGCCTTTGTGATCTGCGACATGCCCTTCGGCTCCTACCACACCGGGGTGCGGGACGCGGCGATCAACGGCCTGCGGATCATGAAGGAGGCCGGTTCCGATGCCGTCAAGCTCGAAGGCGGACTCGAAATGTGCGGGGTGGTGAAGGGTCTGGTCGAGGCCGGCGTGCCGGTCATGGGCCATATCGGCTTGACACCCCAGACCGCCGGTCAGCTTGGCGGGTTCAGGGTCCAGGGCAAGGACCTCGAGGCGGCACGACGACTGGTCGCCGAGGCCCGGGCCCTGGAAGAGGCCGGGGCCTTTGCCCTGACAATCGAATGTGTGCCGGCAGGGCTGGCCGAGGTCATCTCCTCGTCCCTGGCGATCCCGACGATCGGCATCGGCGCCGGGGTTCACTGTGACGGCCAGGTCCTGGTCGGTCATGACATGCTCGGGATGTTCGAGAAATTCCAACCGAAGTTCGTCAAACAGTATGCCGTCCTCGCGCCGCAGATCAAAGCGGCGGTCGCAGGGTACAACAGCGAGGTGCGCAACGGTTCCTATCCGGCAACGGAGCACAGTTTCGCCGACAGCTTCGATTACCGCCGGCTCCTGGCGGAATAGCATCTCCCCGCGGGACGACCTTGGCCCTTCCGGTCGAGGTCGTCTGCCATCCCGGTGCATCCCCGATCGAAACCGGCCTGTCCGGTTCTTCTTCTTCCCTTCTCTCCACTTTTCGCCACATTGTTCTCTGCAGGACTGTCGATAAAATGATCGATTATTGACGCTTTGCCTTGAAAATACAGTCCCGACGGCTGTCGCCGGTGATGGTGGGCTGGCGCTGAAAATCCCCTGGTCAGTATTGATATACATTATGTGGTGTATATTGATCTCGAGTATCCATATATAGTCGCATTCCGCATTTTCTGTCAATTTAGTTACCTCCTTGAAGTTACATGTATTTTTCCTTGACAGTACGTCTGGTCCTGATATAAAAGATCATATAGTGGAGTAAAGTGGTAGAAAGGTGGTTAGTGGTGGTTGAGAGGAGAGGGGCGGTTCATGATCCAGAGCAGATTTCGCAGCCGGTCGGAACACACGCTCGACGATAAGGGAAGGCTGAATTTCCCCAGTCGTTTCCGCGAAGTGCTTCACCAGTATGGATCTGAGATCCTGATGATCACCGCCTGGGGCAAACAGCACCTCCGCGCCTATCCGCTGATCGCCTGGGATACATTGGAAAACAAGCTGCTTTCGGAAGGAAAGGGGCAGCAAGGCATGACCAGCTTCGTTCGTTACGTCATCGGTGGCGTCACCGAATGTATACCCGACAAGCAGGGGCGAATCCTGCTGCCGCAGAATCTGCGGCTGGATGTCGGGCTAAAGAAGGATGTTGTTCTGACCGGAATGCTTGATTGGATCGAGATCTGGGACAAGGAAGCATGGGTCCGGGAGAACGAAGCGACCGGCGAGACGTTTAACGATTTCGGCGAGAGCCTTGCCCGTCTCGGAATTCTCTGATGGCTGCGGAAGCGGCGATCGAAGAGATCCATCGCTCCGTCCTGCTCGATGAGGTCCTTCAGTATCTCGATCCGGTGCCGGGCGGCCTCTATGTCGATGGCACTCTCGGCCTGGGCGGGCATACGGCGGCCATCTTATCCCGATGTGCACCGGACGGACGGGTGGTCGCCTTTGAATGGGACGAAGCGGCGATAGAGCTGAGCCGCAAACGCCTGGCGGATTTCGGTTCGCGGCTGACGATCATCAGGAGCAATTTTGCCGAGATTGTCATCGGCCTCAAGGGGCTGGGAATCGACCGGGTCGACGGCGTGCTGATAGATATCGGACTGTCGTCGCTGCAGTTGGACAGAGGAGGGAGAGGGTTCAGTTTCCAGCGGGACGAGCCGCTCGACATGAGAATGGATATCCGCCAGGATACAACGGCTGCTTCCCTCCTGGCGTCGTGTAGCGAAGAACAACTGGCGGATATCTTTTTTTATTTTGGTGATGAATACCAGGCCAGGCCGATAGCGGCAGAGATAGTCAGGGCGCGTCAGAAAGAGCCGATTCGCACCACCCGGCAACTGGCGGCTCTGGCGGCGGCAGCGGTGCCGCGGAGATTTCATCCGAAGAAGATCCATGTCGCGACCAAGGTGTTCCAGGCTCTGCGCATTGCCGTCAACACCGAACTGGAAAACCTGGCCCGGATACTTGACGAGGCCGTGCCGTTGTTGAAGCCCGGGGCACGGTTCTGTGTGATTTCCTTTCACTCTCTTGAGGATCGGATAGTGAAAAGGAAATTTCGTCAAAACAATGATCTGGAAGTACTGACAGCAAGGCCCGTCATGCCGCAGGCGGAGGAAATTGCGGAGAATCCGCGCTCTCGTAGCGCCCGGTTGAGGGTCGCCTGCAAAAGAGCGGAACACTGAGGGGGGAAGCGTCATGTTGTATCAGGGATCAACGCAAGCGTGCTATCGTTCCACCGTACCAATCAGGATACGGCATCTTCTGAATCGACGCCGCGGTATCGAACTGCCGGGCGGCGTCCAAGTCTGGAAGGCCATCGGCAAAGGCCTGGTGATCCTGTTGCCTGTGGTGTTCAGTGTCCAGCTCCTCTTCGGTTTGTTGGTTTCAGGTGTTAAGGAGACGATTGCCACAACCGACGACCTCCACTACGACCTGATGATCACCAACAGTCTGTTGAAGGCTGAGAGATCACAGTTGCTGACACCGGAACAGGTGACTTCGGTTGCCGGCGGCGCTCTCTCACTGTCTAAGCCGGATAAGGGGCAGGTGCTCAGATATAACCGCGCTTCCGGACAATTCAGGTATTTCTGAGTGGAAACATGGCAAAATCATCCCGTCTACGTACGAGGAAGAATACCGGGCGTAGACCGGCGATCCTGTTTGCCATCCTCCTGGTCGTATTGGCCGGTGCCTCCTGGTATTACGTCGACTTCCACAAGCTGTTCGTCAAGGCACGGGGTTTTTTTGAAGTCGCCCGGAAATCGATGGATTCCGGAAGTGATACTCGAGGGATAATCTATGATCGGAATTTCAAGGAATTAGCAGTATCACTCGAGAAGGTCTCGGTCTGCGCCAGGATGCGGGAGATCCCGTCCGCCGAGGAGACCGCGACCAAGCTCTCATCCGTCCTGCGGGTCGACAGTCAGCAGATCCTTGAAAGACTGCAGGGAGATGCCCTGAGGACCTGGGTTGTACAGAACATCAGCCAGCAGCAGGAAGAATCGGTCAAAAAACTCAATATCCCCGGGATATTTCTGAGCCAGGAGAGGGCCCGCTTCTATCCCCAGGAAGAAACAGCCGCCCACCTTGTCGGGTTTGCCGACAACGACATTGGTCTTTCGGGAATCGAGTACTATTACGATTCACTGCTCAGCCGGCACACGACGGTCAGTGAGGAAAACGCCGACCATCTCCGGGGGTTTCCCCATCTCGTTCTGACAATCGATCTGAAGATTCAGAACATTCTTGAGACACTGGTCGAAAACATCGTTGCCCGCCAGTCGGGTGTCAAGGCGGGGGCCTATCTGATGGAGGCCGGTTCCGGGGCGATGGTGGCGTCGGTGCAGTACCCTTCCTACAATCCCAACAATTACCGGGAATATCCGGAGGAAGTGCTGACCAACCTCTTTCTGGAGCCGCTCCTGCTTCCTGTCGAAATTCGTCGTTTCTTTCGTGATGCCGCCCTGTTGAACACCCAGAACGAGGTCTCCGGGGGCCAGCTGCCGTGGAGTCTGATCTCTGGCGAGGAAAATCTGGGCAGCCAGGTTCGTCTCTGGGACAGGATAGGTCTCAACGAACCTCAGCCGCCGGAGTTTATCGAAGACAGCAAACTGCTGTCGACACCGAGCGAGATGCATGAGATAGCGTCGAAGGAAGGGGAAAACTTCGATACGGTTCCGGAGTTCCTGACGCCGCTGCAGCTGCTGACCTCGGTGACCTGTCTGTTGAACAGCGGGGAAAAAATCAGGGCAAAGGCGGTATCGCAGTTGGTTGATCCGGAGACGAAAAGGGAGTATCCCCTGCCGGGGAGGCAGGAATCCCCTACCGGTCGACAGACCGTTTCCGCCCAGACTTCCCGGGAAATCATGCGATTGCTGGCAGGGCAGTCGCAACCAGGCCAGCTCGATTCGGTCTCCTTCGAAACCGGGAACCTGGTGGCGACGGGGAAAAAATCCCTGTGGCATCTGAATCGCCACCGCCTGCAGCTTACCGTTGTTCCCTCCCTTCATCCCGAACTGGTCCTGCTGCTGGTGGTCGAGGCCCCGGCTATAGATGTCAAGGCCAGAAAAGCCGAGGATCCTGATATGGCCAAGGCGGTCGATTCGGTAGTGGAACGGATTGCCGTCCTTCAGCAGGTGGGAATGACGGTCTCCGATGTCGTCTCGCCCGGGGAGCGGAAGAAGGTCAACTATACCGCGGCAAAGGATGTTGATGGGCAGGACCGGACGATCCGGGTCGGCTCACTGTCGGAGGAGGACAAAGTCTTCCCGATGCCTGATCTGAAGGGGATGAGCCTGCGGAAGGCCCTCAGGACTTTGGGGCAGGCGGATGTCAAGATCCGGATCGTCGGCGCCGGCAAGGTCACGGGGCAGGAGCCGAAGCCTGGGGAGTTGCTGGCGAGAAAAGGTGAATGTGTTCTCGTGCTGCAGAAAGAAGAGGCCATCCAGCTGAAAAACCTGGAAAAAAAACAATCGTTGCAAAAGGAGTCGCGGTAGCGATGGCTGAACAACCGGAGAACAGGACATGCACATCATTGCACGGCACTACCGTGCCGCTTGTACGGCTCCTCGACAGGTTGCCCCATGAGGTGCTCCGGACAGGCGGGCAGGAGCAGTTGCCTGATGTCACCGGCATCACCGCCGATTCTCGCCAGGTTGTCCCCGGCAGTCTCTTTGTCGCCATTGCCGGCACCCTGGTCGACGGTCATACCTATGTCGACGAGGCGCTCCGTCGCGGCTGTGCCGCCGTCGTCGTCGAGCAGGGGCGTTGCGATTTTGCCCCGCCGCTGCCCTCAAAAGCCTGCATCGTTGCCGTTGCTGACAGCAAGGAGGCGTATGCGGAAATGGCGGAGGCCTGGTACGGCTACCCCTCCGCTTCCTTGCGGCTGATCGGCATCACCGGAACGAACGGCAAAACTACGATCACCTATCTGCTCGAAGATATCCTCACCGGCCTGGGGTATGGCGTCGGCGTCATCGGCACGGTCAATTACCGCTATACCGTCTCCGGCCGCAAGACCGTCTTGCCTGCCACTCATACCACGCCGGATGCCATGCACCTGCAGCAACTGCTGCGGCGGATGGCCGATGCCGGCATCAGCCATGTCGTTATGGAGGTCTCGTCGCATGCCCTGGCCCAGGCGCGGATCGGCAATGTCCGTTACGATGTCGCCGCCTTCACCAACCTGACGCGCGATCATCTCGATTATCATGCCGACATGTATGAGTATTTTGAGACCAAAACGCGCCTGTTCACCCACCACCTGAAGGCGGACGGCATCGCGGTTATCGGATATCCCCAGGGAACTGGAGAGGAAGGCGGATGGTCCGGTATGCTCGCCCTGCAGTGCCGGGATCGCGGGATTCAGGCGCTGATCTGCGGTGCCCATCCGGAAGCCGATATCCGGCTGGCCGGATTTGAGGCCGACCTTACCGGAAACCGGATGACGGTCGCCGCGCCGGGCGGCCAGTTCTCCCTGTATTCACCGCTCGTCGGCCGATTCAATGCCGACAATCTCATGGTTGCTCTCGCTGTCGCCCATGCGCTCGGAATTGCGATTGGAAAAGCGATTCCCCTGCTTGCCATGGCGCAGGGGGCCCCGGGAAGGTTGCAGCGGGTGACGATAGACAGCGACGATACCACCGGGCCTGTCGTTCTTGTCGATTATGCCCACACCCCGGATGCCCTCGAAAAGGTGCTGGCGGCGCTGGCAGCTCTCCCCCATCGGCAGCTGTTCTGCGTCTTTGGTTGCGGCGGTGACCGGGACACCGGCAAGCGGCCGGTGATGGGGGGCGTTGCCGCCCAGATCTGCGATGTGGTGATCGTCACCGATGACAACCCCCGCAGTGAACGGCCGGAGGCGATCCGGGAGCAGGTGGCGGCCGGTGTCGCCGCCGCCGGGATATCCTGCCGGCCGGTCGGCTGGCTGGCGACGAGGGACACCGAGGTGGGCTGCGTCGTCGTTGCTGGGCGTCGGGACGCGATTGCGCTGGCGATCCGGAGTGCCGGTGAGGGGGATATCGTCCTGATCGCCGGCAAGGGCCATGAGCAATATCAATTGGTGGGAGGGGAAAAACGATTTTTCGACGACTGCCTCGAGGCCAGGGATGTCCTGAGCGGCTGGACCGTGGCGGCCGTCGTCGCGGCGACGGGCGGCGACGGGCCGGCAAGGTGCAGTGCTGATCTTCTCGGCCATGTGGCGACGGACAGCCGTGCCGTCCAGCCGGGGGATATCTTCGTTGCCATCGAGGGCGAGCGGTTTGACGGCCATGACTTTGTCGGCCAGGTCGTCGACAAGGGGGCAGGCTGTCTCGTCGTGGCGCGGCGCATCGAAGAGCGCTACGCCGGCGCCGTGCCCCAGGTCGTGGTCGGCGATACCCAGCACGCGCTCGGCGACCTCGCCAATTACCGGCGGCGGCTGATCCGCAGGTTGAGCGCCCCGGTGGTGATCGGACTGACCGGCAGTTGCGGCAAGACGACGGTCAAGGAGATGACGGCGGCGATCCTTGCCCGGCACTGGCCGCCCGGACCCGACAACCCGACAGACAGTGTGCTGAAAACAGCCGGGAACTTCAACAATCTGATCGGCATGCCGGTCTCGTTGCTGCCGCTGTCGGTGAGGCACCGGGCAGCGGTGATCGAGATGGGGATGAATCGGCCCGGCGAGATCGCACGCCTGGCCGCGATCGCCGAGCCGGATATCAGCTGTATCACCAATATTCACGCCGCCCACCTCGAAGGACTGCACTCGATCGAGGGGGTTGCCCGAGCCAAGGAGGAACTGTTTGCCGGGACAGCACCGGACGGGATCCTGGTCGTCAATGCCGACGATCCGCTGGTGTGCCGCTGCGCCGCCGGATACCGGCAGCGGCAGATCACCTTCGGCCTGCAGGTGGACGAGGGGGCAGGGCATCCCGATTTTTGGGCGACAGGGATCGTTGTCGACCGCGACGGAAGATCCTCCTTCACCCTGCACTTCCCCGGTGGTTCGGTCGCTATCGGTCTTACCGTTGCCGGGCAGCACAACGTCACCAACGCCCTTGCCGCCGCCGCTCTTGCCTGGTCGGCAGGGGCCGATGCCGGGGAGATCGCTGCCGGTCTGGCCGATTTCCGGGCGGCAACGAAACGGATGGAGATGATAAAGGCTCCTGCCGGGTACGGCATCCTCAACGACACCTACAACGCCAACCCGGCCTCGATGGCGGCGGCCCTGCGCACCCTTGCCCAGATGCAGGCAGGTGTAACGGCGGCGATTCTCGGCGACATGCTCGAACTCGGCGACAGCAGCGAGGCGGCGCATCGCGAGGTCGGCCGGTTGGCGGCCGAATGCCGGGTTCATTATCTCGGCCTGGTCGGCGAATTTGCCGGCTTCACGGCGGAGGCGGCCGGAGTGGCCGGTATGGCGGAAGAGCAGGTCAGGGTCTTTGCCGACAAGGAAGAGGCGGCGGCGTGGATCGAAGATCTGGTGCGGGATGGAAAACTTGGCATCGGGGACTGGCTTCTGGTCAAGGCCTCGCGGGGGTTGAAACTGGAAACCGTCGTCGCCCGCTTGACAGGAAAGGCTTGAGGAATCCCGGCGTTCAATGTACAACGCTGTTTCCTGTTTTTTGAGTACGTATTGATTGCAAATTGAACATGTGAGAATGACCCGATGCTGTATCATTTACTGTATCCCCTCCATACAACCTTTATCGGTTTCAATGTCTTCCGCTACATCACCTTCAGGTGTATCTGTGGGGCCATAACGGCCTTTTTGATCATGTACTTCTTCGGCCCGGCCTTCATCCGGGCAATGAAACGGTTGCAGATCGGACAGGTGGTCCGAGACGACGGCCCCGAAACCCATCTCGCCAAACAGGGCGTGCCGACGATGGGCGGTCTGTTGATCCTGGTTTCCATCTCCCTCTCAACCCTGCTCTGGGCCCGGCTGGATTCGGGTCTGGTCTGGCTGCTCCAGTTTACCACGCTGTTCTACGGGCTGATCGGCGCCATCGACGACTACCGGAAGATCAGCAGGAAGAACAGCAAGGGGCTGAGTGCCCGGTGGAAGATGGTCCTGCAGATCGTCGGCGCCTCGGTCGTCGGCCTGTATATTCTGCTCCACCCCGGTTTCGACGGTCATCTCAGCCTCCCCTTTCTGAAAAATATCAATCCCGATCTCGGCTGGTTCTATGTCGTTTTCGCCATCATCGTCATCGTCGGCGCCTCGAACGCGGTCAACCTCACCGACGGGCTCGACGGTCTGGCGGCCGGTCCGACGATCATCGCCGCCGCGGTCTATCTGGTCTTTTCCTATCTTGCCGGCCATCTGGTCCTCGCCCAGTACCTGCAGATTCCCCATGTTCCCGGGAGCGGTGAGCTGGCAATCTTCTGCGGCGCCATCGTCGGTGCCTGTCTCGGATTTCTCTGGTATAATGCCTACCCGGCACAGATGTTCATGGGCGATGTCGGTTCACTGGCCCTGGGCGGTGCCCTGGGAGCCGTCGCGATCATCATCAAGCAGGAATTCCTGCTCGCCATCGTCGGCGGCATCTTCGTTCTAGAGGCCCTTTCTGTTATCATGCAGGTCGGTTACTTCAAGATGACCCATGGCCGGAGGATCTTCCTGATGGCCCCGTTTCACCATCATTTCGAGAAAAAAGGCTGGCATGAGTCGAAGGTCGTGGTCCGCTTCTGGATCGTCTCGATCCTCCTCGGTCTCCTGGCCATAGCGACATTGAAGCTGCGATGAGAAACAACACCTTGATCGAACCGGGAATGCGCATTGCCGTCATCGGCCTGGGACTCTCCGGCCGGGCGGCGGTCCGGTACCTGTTGGCCTGCGGCGCCGAGGTCGTTGTCTCCGATAACCGAAGTGAGCCGGAGTTTGTCGCCGGAGAAGGCGGCTTTCTCCAGGAGACCGGGGTGGCCTGGGAGGCCGGCGGCCACCGGTCCGCCTTTTTTGCCGGGGTCGACATGGTCTTCGTCAGTCCCGGGGTCCCTCTCGATCTGCCCCTGCTTCAAGAGCTGCGACGGCGCGGGGTCCCTATTGTCGGGGAGCTGGCGGTCGCGGCGCCGGTCCTTTCCGACCCGGTCATTGCCATTACCGGCACCAACGGCAAGACGACCGTCACGACGCTGATCGGTCAACTGCTGCAGGGTGCCGGGAAGAACGTCTTTGTCGGCGGCAACATCGGGACCCCGCTCTTTCGTCATCTCCTCGACGAGACTGCAGCCGACGCCGTGGTCCTCGAGGTGTCGAGTTTCCAGCTCGACACGGCCGGGAGTTTCCGGCCCGATATCGCCCTGTTGCTCAACATCACCCCCGACCATATCGACCGCCATGGCAGTCTTGCCGGCTACAGTCGGGCCAAACTGAAGATCTTCGCCAACCAGGGGGCGGCCGACACGGCCATCGTCAACGGCGATGATCCGCTCTGCCGCCAGGCGCTGGCGGCGATCGCCGGCCGGGTCCTGCTGTTCGGCCACAGCGCCGATTGCCGGGCCAGGATCGAGGGCGACAGGATCGTGCTGGCCTGGCAGGAGGAGGAGATCTACGATCTTGCCGGGAGCAGAATGGCCAACGCCATCGGGCTGATGAACGCCGCGGCGGCGATTCTGGCGGCAAGAACGGCCGGTTGCAGCCGGGAAGACATCCTGGCCGGTCTGTTGGCGTTCCAGCCGCTGCGTCACCGGGTGGAGGAGGTGGCGGAGATTGACGGCATCACCTACTACGACGATTCCAAGGCGACCAACACCGGCGCCGTCCTGGCCGCCCTGGCCCAGGTCGCGGGCAAGGTCGTGCTGATCGCCGGGGGCAGGGACAAGGGAGAGGATTATGCACTGCTGCAGGACGGGGTCCGGGACAAGGCCCGGCGCGTCATCCTGATCGGCGAGGCCGCCGACCAGATCGCGGCGGCGCTGGCCGGGACGGTCACGCTCGATCGGGCCGCGACGATGGAGGAAGCCGTCCGCAAGGCGCAGGCTGCAGCGCGACCGGGAGATGTTGTGCTGTTGTCGCCGGCCTGTGCCAGTTTCGATATGTTCACCGGTTATGCCCAACGGGGCGATGTGTTTGCCGCGGCAGTGCGGGGGCTGAAGAGAGCGGACGCTCCGGCGGCCGCCGGCGGGGAAGTATGAGTGGAAGACGGCCGATCCACCTGATGCTGACCGGTGGCGGCACCGGCGGCCATCTCTTTCCGGCGATCGCCGCCGCCGAGGCCTTCTGCGCCGAGTATCCCGGCACACAGGTGCTTTTTGTCGGCACGAAACGCAAGATGGATGCGGTCAGCCTCGGCAATCACGGGTTCACCGGCTGCAGCGTCGACTGTTACGGGCTCAAGGGCAAGAACCCGATCGAGCTGGTCCGGGCGTTGCTCGTGCTGCCGCTGTCGTTTGTCCAGGCCATCGGTCATATCCGCCGCTTCCGGCCGGATGTAGTCCTCGGGGTCGGCGGCTATGTCACCGGCCCGGTCGTGGCTGCCGCCCGGACCCTCGGCATCCCGACCGTCATCCACGAGCAGAATTCGGTGCCGGGCCTGGCCAACCGCAAGCTGGCGGCGATCGTCGACCGGATCTGCCTGTCGCTGCCGGACAGCGGTGGGTTTTTCCCGCAACGGAAATGTGTTCTGACCGGCAACCCGGTGCGCCAGGGGATCGTCGATCTGGCCGGGCGCCGGCGTTCGGGGTCGGCAACCGGGTTGACGGTGGCGGTGCTGGGCGGCAGCCAGGGGGCCCATGGCCTGAACATGCTGGTCCGGGACGCCTTCTGCGGTGCGGCGGGGCCGCGGCTGAGCGGCATTCGCCTGATCCACCAGACCGGAGACAAAGATGAAGCCGAGACAGCGGCCTCCTACCGGCAGGCCGGGGTCCCGGCCGAAGTGGCGGCGTTTTTCCGTGATATGCCGGGCGTCTATGGCCGTGCTGATCTCGTGGTGTCGCGGGCGGGGGCCACGACTTTGAGCGAGTTGGCGGTCCTCGGCCTGCCGGCGATCCTGGTGCCCTACCCCTTCGCCGCCGACAACCACCAGGAAAAAAACGCCGACTACTATGTCCGGGGCGGCGGGGCCCTGCTATTTCGGGAAAAGGATCTCACCGCCGACCTGCTCGCCGAACAGATCGGCTGCCTGGCGACAGATCAGGCCGGGCGGGAGACGATGAGTGCGGCGATGCGGCAGGCCGCCAGACCGGAGGCGGCGCAGGCGATCGTCGCCGTCTGCCGGCAGCTGATCAGCGGGAGACAGGCCGGAACCGGCCTTTGAAAGGGAAGCATGTACAGGAAAACCAAACATATCCATTTTGTCGGCATCGGTGGCATCGGCATGAGCGGTATCGCCGAGCTGCTGCTCAATCTCGGCTATACGGTCTCGGGTTCCGATCTCCACAGCTCGGCGATCACCGCCAACCTCAGTAATCTCGGAGGAACGGTGTACCAGGGGCACCGGAGCGAATGGATTGCCGGTGCCGACGTCGTCGTCACCTCTTCGGCGATCGCCGCCACCAATCCCGAGGTCGTCGCGGCGCGGGAGCAGTTCATCCCGGTGATCCAGCGCGCTGAAATGCTGGCAGAGTTGATGCGGCTGAAAAAATTCGGCATCGCCATAGCCGGCAGTCACGGCAAGACCTCGACGACCTCGATGGTCGCCTGGCTCCTGGCCCGGGCCGGACTCGATCCGACGATCGTCGTCGGCGGCAAGGTCGACAGCCTCGGCGGCAATGCCAAGCTGGGGCAGGGCGATTTCCTCGTCGCCGAGGCGGACGAGAGCGACGGTTCGTTCCTCAAGCTGTCGCCGGTAGTCGAGGTCGTGACCAATATCGACCTTGAACATCTTGACTACTACCGCGACCTCGAGCATATCAAGGAGACCTTTCTCCAGTTCATCAACAAGATCCCGTTCTACGGCGCCGCCGTTCTCTGTCTCGACGATCAGAACATCGCCGACCTGCTGCCGGCGATCGGGCGGCGGATCATCACCTACGGCCTGACGCCGCAGGCCGATATCTACGCCGAGAATATCTTTTTCCGCGACGGCCGGGTCCATTTTACCGTGAAGAAGGGTGGTGCCGAACTCGGCAACCTCGACCTCGCCCCACCCGGCAAACACAATGTCTATAACGCCCTGGCGGTCGTCTGTGTCGGGCTTGAACTGGAAATACCGTTTGCTGTCATCACCGGGGCCCTCCGCACCTTCGCCGGAGTGCAGCGCCGGATGCAGAGGAAGGGCGAGGTCGCCGGGATCACCGTTGTCGACGATTACGGCCATCATCCTACCGAGATCAGGGCGACGCTGGCGGCGATCAAGGAGGCGTGGCCGGAGAAGCGGCTGATCGTGCTCTTCCAGCCGCATCGCTACAGCAGGACCCAGGCGCTGTTCAAGGAATTTCTGACCTGTTTCCACCTGGCCGACGTCCTGGTCATGACGGAGGTCTATGCCGCCAGTGAGGAGCCGATCGCCGGGGTCGACAGCCGTATCCTGCTGGAGGAAATCAAGCGCCACGGCCAGCGCAACACCCTGTACATCGCCGATATCGGCACGATGGCGGCGGAGATGCCGCCGCTGCTCCAGGACAATGATCTGGTGCTGACGCTGGGCGCCGGCAATATCGTCAAGGTAGGGGAAGAGCTGCTGCTTCTCCTCGAGCAACGGCAACGGTGAACAGGCATGGACCCCGTGATCAGGGAGGAGCTGTGCAGGATTATCTCCGAACCGGTGCACTGGGACTGCCCTCTCGCAGGGTACACCTCGTTTGCGATCGGCGGTCCGGCCGAGGCCCTGGTGAATGTCCGGGACCGCCGCGAACTGACAGCGCTGCTGGGGTTCCTTCGGCGAACGGATGTGCCGTGGCGGATCATCGGCAAGGGCACGAATCTCCTGGTCCGGGATGAAGGTTTTGCCGGAGTGGTCATTCTGCTGGGAGAAGGTTTCCGGCAGATGGATTTCGGGCCTTGCCGCTCCGGGAGATGTGTTGTCGCGGTCGGTGCCGGCTGCAGTCTGGCGAAGGCTGCGGCGGTCTGTATGGACCGGGGGTTGGCCGGTCTCGAATTCGCCGGTGGTATCCCCGGTACCGTCGGCGGGGCGGTGATCATGAATGCCGGGGCCTGGGGCGGGGATATGGCGGCTGTCATCAGGACGGTGACGGTTCTCGATCCGGAGGGCGAACGGATCCTCCTTCGGGAGAACCTTCATTTCGGTTATCGCTGCTGGCGGGACTTCCCGAAGTACTGCGACTGGGCGATCGTGGTCGCGGTCGAGTTGGAACTGCAGGAGGACGACCCGCAGCAGATCCGCCATCGGCATAAGGTAATGCAGGCCAGGCGACGCGCCGGCCAGCCGCCGGGGCAGGGCAACGCCGGCTCCTTCTTTAAGAATCCGGCTCACGCTGGTGCCGGCCGATTAATCGAGGCCGCGGGCTTGAAAGGAACCAGGATCGGCGGGGCGATGGTGTCAAAACAACATGCCAACTTTCTGGTCAACACCGGCGGCGCCACGGCTGCCGATGTGCTGGCCCTGATGCGGCTGGTTCAGGAAAAGGTGCGGCAGGACAGCGGCGTTGAACTGGAACCCGAGGTTCATTTCCTGTGAGAGCCTTGAACTTGAAAAAGCGGATTCAGGATAGCCTGGGGAAGGTAGGAAAACTATTTTCACGGCGGAGGAAGAAAACCGGCTACCGCTCGTTCGATCCCCAGTTCCGGACCGCCTATGGCGACAAGAGGGCGGTGAAAAAGCCACGGCGCATTCCAATGCCCTCTTTTGGCAAGATTTTTTCCCGGAAGAACACGGTTCAGGCTGAAGGCTATCGGCGCAAGGATCCGACGAAGATCCCGGTACTCAGAATCGCTGTCGGTCTGGTCCTGGTTGTGGTCGTTGTTGTGGGTTATCGGGTCGGGCAGGGATGGCAGGGGTGGCGGGATGTCATGCCGGTTCTGCCAATGTTTCAATTGCACAAGGTAATCGTTGTCGGTGGGTCGACCATTGGTGAGGGCACGCTGCGTACCCTGGGTGGGCTGGTCTTCTACCGCTCCAACCTGTTGCGACTCGACACCGCCGAAGTCGAGCGGAAAATCGCCGAAAACCCCTGGGTGAGCTCGGTCAAGGTCGAGCGTGACTGGCCGTCGACGGTCATTGTCAGGGTCAGCGAACATGAACCGTTCGCCATGGTGTATCGCCAGGGACAGGAGGAGGATCCCGGCCTGTTCTATATGAACAAAGACGGCAAGGTTTTCATCAAGGTCGGGGCCGGGATGGATATCGATCACCCCGTCATTACCGGGCTTGAGCAAGTCAAGGACGATGAGCGGCGGCGGGAGGTGCTGGCTGACATCCTCGGGTTTCTGCGGCAGACCCAGAAAAACAACCCGAACCTGCCGAAGCAGGCGGTTTCGGAAATGCATGTCAATGCTGGCGGCGAACTGATTATTTTTCTTGTGGAATATCCGTTCCCTATTTTTTTTGGCCGGGGGAAGGCGGAAACTAAATACAATCGACTGGTGAAGGTGCTCGAAGTTCTGTATAAGAAACAAGAGAAGGAAATGCAGATTTACCGGGTTGAATATATCCGGATGGATTATCTGGAAGATAAGGTGCTGGTGGCACAGAGCGGATCAGGTTGAACAGAATGGATGAAATGCAGGAAATTGAGAAAGAAGAGACCTCCGACCAGGTGGAGATGGAACGGGAGCCGGGAGAACTTGTTGTCGGCCTTGATATCGGAACGACCAAAATCTGCTGCGTGGTCGGTGAGGTGACGGATGAGTCCACCGAGATCACCGGCGTCGGCATCGTTCCCTCCCAGGGCCTGAAAAAGGGTATAGTCGTCAATATCGAGAGCACGGTCAATTCCATCAAGCAGGCCGTACGGGCGGCGGAAGAGGCCGCCGGCTGCGATCTGCGTGCGGTTGATGTCTTTGTCGGGATCGCCGGCAATCATATCAAGGGCTTCAACAGTCCGGGAATACTGGCCATCAACAACCGCGAAATCAAGAAGGCCGATATCGACGAGGTGATCACCGCCGCCCGCACGGTCAAGATCTCGGAGAACCAGCGGGTCATCCATGTCATGCCGCAGGAATACATGGTCGATGATCACACCGGCATCCAGAATCCGATCGGGATGACCGGGGTGCGGCTGGTGACCAATGTCCATATGGTGACGGCCGATATCGGCGCGGTGCATAATCTCGTCACCTGCTGCAACAAGGCCGGACTGGAGGTTGCCGATATCGTTCTTGAATCGATTGCCGCCGCCAATGCCGTGCTCAGCCGGGACGAGATGGAACTTGGTGTCGCCCTGGTTGATATCGGCGGCGGGACCACGGATGTGGCGGTGTTCTGCGACGGCACCATCCGTCACACCTGCGAGATCGGTCTCGGCGGCCATAACCTGACCAACGATCTGTCGGTCGGATTGCGGACGCCGCTGCAGGAGGCCGAACGGTTGAAAGAGGATTTCGGCGGGGCGATTGCCTCGATCATCAAGCCGAACCTGGTCGTCGACGTGCCGACGGTCGGCGACCGCGAGCCGCGCAAGGTCACCCAGAAGGTGCTGGTCGATATCCTCGAGGCCCGGATGATCGAGATCCTCGAAATGGTCGATCGAGAGCTGGTCGCCTCCGGGCAGAAGAACCGGATCAACGGCGGCGTCGTCATTACCGGCGGCACCGCCCTCCTGGCCAATGTGGTCGACCTGGCGGAGCAGATTTTCGACATGCAGGTCCGCATCGGTTATCCGACAAGGATCTCCGGGCGAGTCGATGAAGTATATTCGCCCCGATGCACGACGGCAGTCGGATTGGTCATGTATGGACGTGAAAAGGGAAGGGAAAATCGTCACAATGATCTGTCGGTCATAGGGAAGATGAAGGGGTGGTTTAAAAAAATAATGTAGCGCCGAATTTTTCGTTGAGGGAATGGCCGCAAGTGCTATATTGCGTAAATTAATACAAATTATTGACCTTGTGATATAAAGGTCAAGTCAATATTGGAGAGAGATTATGCCGTTCAGAATGGCAGAGCAGGAAGGTGTTGCGACTGTGAAGGTCATCGGTGTCGGCGGCGGCGGGGGCAACGCCATCAACACTATGGTGACCAATCGGCTCCAGGGGGTCGAATTCATCGTCGCCAATACCGACAAGCAGGCCCTCAACTTGTCAAAGGCGGACATCTGTCTCCAGATCGGACCAGGCATTACCAAGGGATTGGGAGCCGGAGCCGACCCGGATACCGGGGCGCAGGCCGCTCTGGAATCGCTGGAGGACCTGAAGGCGGCCCTGAAGGGCAGCGACATGGTCTTTGTCACCGCCGGTCTCGGCGGCGGCACCGGTACCGGCGCCGCGCCGATAGTGGCCCGGGCCAGCAAGGAGCTTGGCGCTCTGACCGTTGCCGTGGTGACCAAACCGTTCAGTTTCGAAGGCCGGCACCGGGCCAGCAATGCCGAAGCGGGTTGGAAGGAACTGCAGAAATATGCCGATACGATCATCACGGTTCCGAACGACCGTTTGCTGTCGTTGATGCAGAAAACAAGCAAGCTCTCCGATATGTTGAGCATGGCGGATACGGTGCTGTTGCAGGCGGTGAAAGGGATCACCGACCTGATCAACATGCCGGGTCTGATCAATGCCGATTTTGCCGATCTCCGCACGGTCATGCGGGAGGTAGGTCCTGCCGTGATGGGTTCCGGTCGGGCGGTTGGAGAGAACAGGGCGATCGAGGCTGCCAAACGGGCGATTGACAACCAGCTTCTCGAGGATGTCGGCATTGCCGGCGCCCGAGGCCTGATCATCAACATCTCGGCATCAGAGGAGAGTTTCACCCTGGCCGAGTTCATGGAGGCCTCGGCCCTGATCCAGGAGAAGGTCGACGAGGATGCCAAGATCGTGGTCGGCGCCCTCTATGACGATTCGCTCGATGATGCCCTGCAGGTGACAGTCATTGCCACCGGTATCGGCGATGTGCTGAAAAAGAAGGAGACGATCGCCCAGGTCGATGATCTGGTGAAGAAAAAACAGGTTCGCGAGCCGGAGGTCCAGTCGACGGCGGTACCTGCCCAGGCCAACCGTCATCCCAGGGTGGCACCGCTTCCCGGTTCCAACTTCGATTCCTTCGAAAATCTCGGGGTGTCCAATATCAACGAAGGCGAAAGGACGCGCAGGAGCAGCAGCTGGAACGAGGAGTATCTGGAGACCCCGACCTATCTCCGGAAAAAGGCCAATTAAGGCGGAGTGGCTGGAATCGGCAGACGGAAACCGGGAAAAGCAGGGAGCAGTCCGCGTCAGCTTCTTCTCGACAAGGAACGGGGGGCATACCTGAAAAAATGGACCGGCCGGCTACCGGTGGCCCTGGTCTATCCCAACACTTACCAAGTTGGTATGTCGAGTCTCGGCTTCCAACTGGTGTACAGTCTTCTCAATGAGGAAGAGGCGGTCGTCTGTGAGCGCTTCTTCCTGCCAGCCCCTGGAAAACCTCTCCGCTCGATCGAGTCGGACAGGCCGCTGAACCATTTTTCCCTGGTCTTTATCTCCATCAGCTTCGAGCACGACTACCGCCACTTGGTGGAGATGCTCCTTGCCGCCGGCATTGAACCCTGGGCTGAAAAGCGGGCTGCGATGATCTCGGCAGATTCCCCGCTTCTGGTCTGTGGCGGCGTCGTCGCCTTCATGAACCCCGAACCCATCGCGCCGTTTCTCGACCTGTTTGTGGTCGGCGAGGCCGAACCTGTCCTGCCGCAGCTGATGCGAGCCTTTGCCGCCGGTCTGCCCGGTGCCGGCTCGCGCCGGGATCTGCTGTGGTCGATCAACCGCGACCTCCCCGGTTGCTACGCCCCCCTGCTGTACCCTCCGCGATATGACGAACGGGGGCAGTTCGCGGGATACGACCAGCCGGCCGGGCTGCCGCCGCGGATCAGAAAGACCAGTCTGGCGGCCTGTGCCGTCGCCGGGCACTCGCAGTTGCTGACCCCCGAGGCAGAGTTTGCCGACCTTTATCTGACCGAACTCGGACGGGGCTGTTCGCGTGGCTGTCGGTTCTGTACCGCCGGATTCATCTATCGGCCTCCCCGCCTGTGGGATGTGGATGCGGTGATCAGGGGCCTCGAGGCCCGCGACGCCTCGGTCAGGCGGATCGGGCTGCTCGGCATGGAAATGGCCGACCCGGCCGGTCTTGATCAGATTGCCGATCATCTCGGCCTCAATGGCTGCGCCCTGTCCTTTTCCTCGCTGCGCGCCGACCGGATCAGCCCGTCGTTGCTGCAACTGCTCGGCACAAGCGGGCTGAAGAGCGTTGCCATCGCCCCGGACGGCAGTTCCGAGAGGCTGCGCCGGGTCATCAACAAGAATATCAGCGAGGACGATCTTCTCCAGGCTGCCGAAAAGCTGGTGAGCGCCGGTCTGTTCAAATTGAAGATCTACTTGATGATCGGTCTGCCGACCGAAACCGACGATGACCTCCGGGAATTCCTGACTCTCGTTGCCGGGATCAAGGAGCGGATCGACCCGATCGGCCGGGCCAGGGGGCGGCTGTGCGAGATCCGGATCTCGGTCAACTGTTTCGCCCCGAAGCCATGGACGCCGTTTCAGTACCATCCCTTCGGCATGAGCGAAGCGTTGCCATCCGGGGAGTATGGCGATGCCCGTCAGGTCGTCGCCGAACTGCGGCGCCGCCAGGAACTGCTTCGTTCCGGGATAACCGGACTGGCCAATGTCCACCTCACCCATGACCGGCCGGAGCAGGTCCTCTTCCAGGCCCTGCTGGCCAAGGGGGACCGCCGCCTGGCCGCCGTCCTGCTGGACATGGTCGCCCGGCGGTTGCCGTGGAAGCAGGCGATGGCGCGTCAGCAGCTGGAGATCGAGCAGTTCGTGATCTGTGGCCATGATGAGAGAAGCGTTTTTCCCTGGGATATCGTCGATCATGGGATCAGCCGCGGCTACCTGTGGCGGGAATACCGGCGGGCCTTCGCCGAGAAGACCTCGCCGCCGTGCGATACCGCGGTCTGCCGCCGTTGCGGGGTGTGTCATGGAAACTAGGCAGGACCCGCAGGAGATCTTCGATTCCATCCGCCGGCAGAAGTTCGACACCGGCCTGCAACCGTTCAAGCTGGTCAAGTATTTTTCCTTTACCAGTCTCGCGGTGATCCTCGTCTTCACCCTGATCCTTTCGTGGATCATCTCCAATCACGCCCGCCGGGTCATGCTCGAGCAGAGCCAGGAGTATGTGCTGCTCCTCGCCGAAAACATCAACCAGCAGGTCTTTCGCCGCTTTGTCCTCCCTGCCGTCGTCCGCTACGGCGGCATCGCCCTCAGCAACCCGGAGCAGTTCGAGAATCTCGACCGGATCGTCCGCGGCCTGATCCAGGGCCTGAAGATCGACTCTGTGACGATCTATGACTCCCGGGTCAATATCATCTCCTACTCGACCGTCAGCGAACTGGTTGGGGTGAAGGACAAGGGCGGCGTAGAATACGTGCAGGCCCTGAAGGGGAAGGCCAATTCGCGGTTCATCTACCGGGGCTCGGTCTTCAGCCTGCTGTCGGTGGCCCCGGCGGTCAGATGCCAGCTCCGGGCCTATATCCCCTTCCGCCAGGTTCGTGAAGACGGGGAGAGCGGCGAGGTCATCATGGGGGTCATCGAGATCGTCAAGGACCTGTCGAACAACTATGCCTCCATCATCGACCTGCAGGGCCGGATCATCCTGGTGTCGGCGGCCGTCATGGGCGTGCTGTTCCTGGTCCTGCGGACCATTGTCTCCCGTGCCGGCCGGATCATGGAGAGCAAGGCCCTGGAGCGGCTGCGGCTCGAGGAAAAACTGAACCAGACCGAAAGGCTGGCGCATCTGGGAACGATGGTCGCCACCGTCTCCCACGAGATCAAGAGTCCGCTCGGCATCGTCCGCAGCACCGCCGAGATCCTCGAAAAAAGGATCCAGAAAGTCGCGCCGGGCAACGAACATCTGGCCAGGATCATTGTCGATGAAACGATGCGGCTGAACAACATCGTCGTCGAGTTTCTGGATTTCGCCCGGCCGCAGCAGATGAAGCTGGAGAGGGGGCAGGTCAACGCCATCATCGACAAGGTCCTGACCTTTCTCGCCCCGATGTGCAGGGAACAGCAGGTAAATGTGATCGCCGATCTGGCCCCCGACCTGCCGGAAACAGCGGTCGATGTCGACCAGGTCTACCGCGCCCTGCTCAATATTCTGCTCAATTCCATCCAGGCGATGGAGCACGGCGGCACCCTCCGGATCATTACCAACAGCAGCGACGGCGGGCGACGGATAGAGATCGTGGTCCGCGACAGCGGGTGCGGAATGGACAAAGACAAGCTGGCCCAGATCTTCACGCCGTTTTTTACCGACAAAACCAAGGGCACCGGCTTGGGGCTGGCGATCACCAAAAACATCATCGAGGGGCATTCGGGTGAAATCCTTGTCGACAGCTGCCCGGGCGATGGCACGACCTTCACGATCCACCTGCCTGTGGCCTGATCCCGCCGCCATCGCAGTCGCTCGCTGTCGGCTGTCCGGTCGAGGCTGGCCGTTCTTTCCCGGCAGCAGCTGTTCCCCGTTGCCGGACGGGGAGAAACGATCGGATCAGGGGTGGAAAAGCGCTTGTTTTTTCGCTTTGATAGTGTTCATATGTCTAATATGCGGCTCCGACGGAGGAGCGCAAATCAAGAGTAACGGAGGGTGGTGATGGGCAAGCGAATTGTCATTATTGGTGGGGTTGCGGCCGGACCGAAGGCGGCCAGCCGGATAAAGAGGGTGCTGCCGGAGGCCGACGTCACCCTCATCGATCAGGATAATCTGATTTCCTATGGCGGCTGCGGCATCCCGTACTATGTGTCGGGCGATGTTTCCGACGAGCAGGAACTACGCTCCACCAGTTTTCACATGGTACGGGATGCGTATTTCTTCGCCCAGGCGAAGGGGGTCAGGACCATGACGTCGACCCGCGCCCTGGCGATCGACCGCCGGGAGAAGACCGTCGCGGTCGAGGATCTCGCAACCGGCGCCAGGAGTGTTATTCCCTATGACAACCTGATGCTCGCCACCGGCAGCGAACCTTTTGTCCTGCCGATCCCCGGCGTTGATGCCGACGGGGTGTTCACCATCAGCGATCTCCACAAGGCGATCGAGATCAAGAAGCGAATCGCCCAGGGAATGGTGGGCAAGGCCGTGGTCATCGGCGGTGGGGCGATCGGGGTCGAGATGGCGGAGGCGCTGACCGACCTGTGGGGAATCGACACCGCCATCGTCGAGTTCATGGACCAGCTGCTGCCGAAGATCGTCGACTGGCCGCTGGCCGCCGCCCTGGCCAACCACCTGCGGCAGCACAATGTCGAGGTGTATCTCGGCGAGGCGGCGACCGAGATCGTCGTCGACGACGGCAAGGCGGTGGGGGTCCGGACCGGGAAGCGGACGCTTGATGCGGACCTGGTGATCATGGCGGTCGGGGTCCGGCCCCGGTCGCAACTGGCCAGGGAGGCCGGACTCAATGTGGCAGCGAACGGCGGGATCGTCGTCAACGACCGGATGCAGACGTCGGATCCGGCCATCTACGCGGCCGGCGACTGCGTCGAGATCCGTCACCTGGTCTCCGGCCGGGGCCTCTATGCCCCTCTCGGCAGTCTGGCCAACAAGGAGGGACGGGTCGCCGCCGACAATATGGCCGGTATCCCCGCCGTCTTCAAGGGCGGAATCGGCAGTTTCGTGATGAAGGCCTTCGATATGGCGATCGGCGCCACCGGCCTCAGTCTTGAAATGGCGAGGGCGCAGGGATTCCAGGCGGATTCTTCGCTGACCGCCTCCGCCGATCGGGCCCACTTCTTTCCCGGTAGCGAGATCATCTGTCTCGAGCTGGTGTTTGATCGCCGGACCCGGAAGGTCCTCGGTTTCCAGGGGATCGGGCCGATGAACGATGCGCTGTCGGTACGGATCGATGCGGCGGCGGTGGCGATCACCGCCGGGGCGACGATCGATGACTTCGCCAATATCGAGATGGCCTATGCACCGCCGTTTTCGACCGCCATCGATGCGATCAACAGCGCTGCCTACGCGGCGGAGAATCTCTGTGACGGCCGGATGCGGCAGATCGACATCCATTCGTTTCTGGCCTGGCTCGCCGATCCTTCAACCCGCCCGGACTGGGTCGCCCTCGATGTCCGGCATCCGAAACAGGCGCAGCCGAATGTCGAGAAATTCGGGGCGGCCCTGTGGCTGTCGCTCCCCTACGACAAGGTCCGCAGCGGCTATCAGGTGCTGCCGACCGACAAGATCATGATCATCGTCTGCAATGCCGGTTCCCGCTCCTATGAAAGCCAGATCGCACTCGATGCTGCAGGGCTGCGCAACACCCTGGTCCTGCCCGGCGGGTATAACCTGATCAAACGGATCGACGCCGACATCCTTCTCTGATCCCGTCGGTTTTCATCCGGGTTGTGTCGACAACCTTCTCCGTCTCGCCGGCCGCATTGAGGCTGGCGAGGCAGAGAAAAGGGGCGGTTATGCTTTCTTCTCGATTACGCCAGACAACCGCATCTTCACTGCGCTCAAATCACAGTGCTCTTCACAGGGAAACCGCCTGCCTGACATAATCTTCCAACCTGTCGAACTGGCGGCCGACGTCTTCCGGCCTGTGGGCATCCGAGCCGGCAACGAGGGGAATGCCGAGGTTGATCGCCTTGCGCAGGATCAGCGATGAGGGGAAGGGCTCGCCGCGGATCGGCAGGCCGGAGGTGTTGATTTCGAGGCACATCCGGCGGTCCTTCACCAGGGACAGCAGGATGTCGATCTGCTCCAGGTGGTCCGGCGTCCAGGTCAACTCGGGGAGATAGCGCAGTCCGGCGTCGAGGTGACAGAGTACGTCCGCCGGCAGCCGGCCTGTGGCCTCGATGAGCGCATCGAAATATCGGCTCAGCAGCGTTTCGGTCCCGAACTCCCGGGCTCGGCTGATATTTTCGGGCCTGCGGCTGAGCAGGTTGAGATGCTGCTCATCGGCGGCCAGGCGGGCATAATGGAAGGACAACCCGATCCGGTCCCACGATCTCCGGGCCAGCCTGTTCCGGAGATCTTCGACGTGTTCCGGATTATACCCCACCTCCACACCCAGCCCGATATCGATCCGGTCACGGTAGATCCGCTGCAGTCGTTGCCCCTCGGCGAAATAGGCATCGAAATCACTCTCCGTCAGCCAGGTCACTTCCGTGTAGTTGACACCATCCTCCATGTGCTCGAGAAAAAAGATCTTTCTCAGGCCCTTGGCGATGGCCGAGCGGACGTAGTCTTCCATTTCGCCGCTGGCATGATGGCAGAACCGGGTGTGGATGTGGCCGTCACAGGATGTGTCGATGGCGGGGGTGGGATCGGGCATAATCCCTTCACCGGGGGATAAACGGGAATTCGGGGTGAGGCAGGGGCGGGAGATCGGTCGCCGGTCAGGCATTGCCTCTTGGAAAGAAATGGACGACGCCGTCGATCGCCGAGGTGTCACAGATATGTCCCATTTCCAGCCCCAGGTCGATATAGTCTTCGAGGCCGTCAACCTTCAAAGAGAGAACCGGACCGTCGGGCAGATGGTAATACAGGGTGCTGACAGCGGAAAGATCGATCGGGGAAACGAACAGCTTCATTCAGGATATCCTTTTCAACAACAGTGCAGTGGGAGTCTACGGACTACGGACAATAACAGGAAAAACGACATATACGGCGTTTTCCGGAAAACTGCAAGGATTAACAATCCCCCGCCGGCTCCTGCTCGTGCCGGTTGGCGCGATCCCCGTCGCTCCCGATTGCGTTTGACACACTGGTCGGCCATGTTTAATATAGAGGATTATCGAAGTACCATAATTTTCCGCTGCGGCGGTCTGCAATCATAATCGACAAGGTGATGGAATGAATCAAGACGATTTGAATGTCAAAGGAAAGCCTCTCTTTGGCAAGGATAACAACCCCTCCAATATCCTCCCCCAGAAGTTGACCCTCAACAGCAGGATCAAGTTTCGCTGTCATCCCGGGGTCCGCTGCTTCACCGCCTGTTGCGGCGGGATCAAGATCATCCTGACCCCGTACGACATTCTCCAACTCACCAGGCGCCTGAATATCCCGGCCCATGAATTCCTGCATCAGTACACCCTGCCGACCTACCTTGAAAAGACCGATATGCCGGGAGTGATGATCAAACTGCGTGAGGACGACAACAAGTGTCCTTTCGTCACTCCGCAAGGCTGCACGGTCTATACCGACCGGCCGACCGCCTGTCGTTACTATCCGGTCGGCATGGCTGACTTTCATGAAGGCGGCAGCCGGGACGAGCAGGGCCAGGAACTGCCCAGCGCCGAGGATAAATTCTTCTTCATCGTCAAGGAAGACCACTGCAAGGGGTTCGAAGAGGACAAGGAGTGGACCATCGAGGAGTGGCGGAAGGACCAGGGTGTCGACGTCCGCGACGAGATGAACAAGGAGTGGCTGCGGCTGGTCATGCGCCGCAAATCGTTCGGGCTGCAGGCGTCCCTGTCCGAGCAGGCGAAGCGGATGTTTTTTATGGCCTCCACCGATCTTTCCCATTTCCGTCGTTTCATCTTCGAGAGCTCCTTTCTCAATACCTATGAAATCGACGCCGAGACCATTGAAAAGCTCAGAAACGATGATGTCGAGTTGATGCTGTTTTCGTTCCGGTACCTCGCCTCGACCCTCTTCGGCGTCCAGAACATGAAGATCAGAGAGGAGAAGATCCGCGAAAAGGTCTTGGAGATCAAGCAGCGCCAGGATGAATCTGTGATCGAGTCGATCCGGGAATACGAGGAGATGAAGGCCGAACGGGAAAAACAGAAGAGCGCTGGATTGTAGAATCGCCGGGAGGAAGGTGCCGGCGGAACGGTATCCGGCGCCGGCGGCTGTCTGTCGGCAGGAAAATAAAAAGGGGGGCCCGGTCATCTGATCGGGCCCCCCTTTTTTTATGACGGCCTCCGTCTCATCGGGAGGCGCAGCACAGAATTACTTCTCTGTCTCCGGTTCCATCGCCTGGGCCCGGCCCTTGAGGAATTTCCAACTGCGGAGGACATCCTTCTGGGACTGGGCCATCAGGGCTTCGGCCTCCGACGGATTGACCATCTTCAGGGCGCGATAGCGGTTCTCGCCGAAGGCGTACTCCTCGAAGGTGATCGATGGGTCCTTGCTGTCGATGATCAGCGGATTCTTGCCCTGATCCTCGAGGGCAGGATTGTAGCGGTACAGCGGCCAATGACCGCACGCCACCGCTTTTTTCTGCTGTTCCAGTCCCTTGGCCATATTGATGCCGTGGTTGATGCAGTGGGCGTAGGCGATGATCAGCGACGGCCCGTCGTAGGCCTCGGCCTCGGCGATGGCCTTGATCGCCTGGTTGGGATTGGCGCCCAGGCTGATCCGGCCGACATAGACAGTGCCGTAGGTCGAGAAGATCATGCCGATATCCTTTTTCGGCTGTTTCTTACCGCCGGCGGCGAACTGGGCGGTGGCGGCGCGCGGCGTCGATTTCGACATCTGGCCGCCGGTGTTGGAGTAGACCTCGGTGTCGAGCAGCAGGACATTGACATTCTCGCCGGAGGCGAGCACATGGTCGAGGCCGCCGTAGCCGATGTCATAGGCCCAGCCGTCGCCGCCGATGATCCACACCGATTTCTTGACCAGGTAGTCGGCGACGTTGTACAGTTGGACGGCGATGGGACTGGTCTTGCCTTCGAGTTTGGCCTTGAGCTCGGCTACCCGGCCCCGTTGCTCTTCGATGGCGGTCTGGGTCGACTGATCGACCTGGAGAAGGGCGTCGGCCATCTTTCTGGTGATCAGCTTGCCGCTCACCGCTTCTTCCAGCAGTTCCGCGGCCTGGGAGGCGAGCTTGTTGACCGAGAAGCGCATGCCCAGCCCGAACTCCGCGTTGTCCTCAAAGAGCGAGTTGGACCAGGCCGGCCCGCGCCCATCGGCACGCTTGGCATAGGGGGTGGTGGGGAGATTGCCGCCGTAGATCGAGGAGCAGCCGGTGGCATTGGCCACCAGCATCCGGTCGCCGAACAGCTGGGAGACCAGTTTGACATAGGGGGTCTCGCCGCAGCCGGCGCAGGCGCCGGAGAACTCGAACAGCGGCCGCAGGAGCTGGCTGCCCTTGATCGATGCCGGGTTGATCTTGGCCGGATCGATCTCCGGCAAGTCGAGGAAGTACCGGACACTTTCCCGCTCCGTCGACCGGAGCTCGTCGCTGTTGGGGATCATCTGCAGGGCCTTGGTTTTGGCCGGGCAGACGCTGACACAGAGGGTACAGCTGCAGCAATCCTCGGTGAAGACCTGAACGATGAATTTCGAGCCCTTGAATTCCTTGCCCACGGCATCGGTGGACTTGAAGGCCTTGGGCGGGTTCTTCAACTCCGATACGATCTTCGTGCGGATGGCGGCATGGGGGCAGACCAGCGCGCACTGGCCGCACTGGATGCAGTTGTCCGGCAGCCATTCCGGGGTGTGGACGGCGATGTTGCGTTTCTCGTACTGGGTGGTCGCCGTCGGCCAGGTGCCGTCATCCGGGATCTGCGAGACCTTCAGCAGCTCGCCCTTGCCCTCGATGATCTTGGCCGTCACGTTCTTGACGAAGTCGGGGGCGTCGGTGGGGACGGTCGGCGGCAGTTCATGGCCGGTGGCGGTCTTGCCGAGCTTGACCTCGACGATGTTCTTGATCGCCTCGTCGACAGCGCTGTAGTTCATGTTGACGACCTTGTCGCCCTTGTTGCCGTATGTCTTCTTGATCGCCTTCTTGATCGCGGCGATCGCCTCTTCCTGGGTCAGGATGCCGGAGATCATGAAGAACGCGGTCTGCATGATCATGTTGATGCGGGCCCCGAGGCCCAGCGCCAGGCCGAGGGAAACGGCGTCGATGATGTAGAACTTGGCCTTCTTGTCGATCAGGTCGCGCTGCACCTTCTTCGGCAGTTTCTTCCAGATCTCCTTCTGATCATAGCTGGTGGTGAGGAGGAAGGTGCCGCCGTCGTCGAGGTTGCGGAGCATGTCGTACTGGTCGAGGAAGGTGAAGTTGTGGCAGGCGATGAAGTTGGCCTTGTTGATCAGGTAGGGGGCGACGACCGGGTTCTTGCCGAACCGCAGGTGGCTGGTGGTGATGGAGCCCGATTTCTTCGAATCGTAGACGAAATAGCCCTGGGCCGAGTTGTCGGTCTCGGTGCCGATGATCTTGATTGTGTTCTTGTTGGCGCCGACGGTGCCGTCCGAGCCGAGGCCGTAGAACATCGCCCGGTACACGTCCTTGCCCTCGATATTGAAGGAACGGTCGTAGTCGAGACTGGAGAAGGTGACATCGTCAATGGGGCCGACGCAGAACTTGTTCTTCGGCGCCATTGTCACCATGTTGTCGAACACCGCCTTGACCATCGCCGGGGTGAACTCGGCCGAGCCGAGGCCGTAGCGGCCGGACAGGATGATCGGTGGGATGATGGTGCCGTTGGCCTCAATGGCCTCGCCGACGGCGGCGCGGACGTCGAGGTAGAGTGGCTCGCCGATCGCTCCCGGCTCCTTGGTGCGGTCGAGAACGGTGATGCGTTCGACGGTCGGCGGCAGGGCGTTGACCATGGCGCGGCCGTCGAAGGGGCGGTAAAGGCGGACGATGACCAGGCCGACCTTCTGACCCTGGGCGATGAGGTAATCGACGGTCGAGGCGACGGTCTCGCAACCCGAACCCATCATGACGACGACGTTCTCGGCGTCCGGGGCGCCATGATAGTCGAAAAGATTGTACTGGCGGCCGGTGATTCCGGCCAGCTTGTCCATCGTCTCCTGGATGATCGCCGGCACGGCGTTGTAGTATTTGTTGACGGTCTCGCGGCCGGTGAAGTAGACATCGGGGTTCTGGGCGGTGCCGCGGATCATCGGCCGGTCGGGGCTGAGGGCCCGCCGGCGGTGGGCGATGACCAGGTCGTCGTCGATGACGGCGCGCATGTCGTCATAGGTCAGCTCTTCGACCTTCTGGATCTCGTGCGAGGTCCGGAAGCCGTCGAAGAAGTGCATGAAGGGAATGCGTGATTTGAGCGAGGCCTGGGTTGCGATCAGGGCCATGTCCATGCATTCCTGGACGTTCTGGGCGCAGAGCATGCCCCAGCCGGTCTGGCGGGCGGCGTACACGTCGGCATGGTCGCCGAAGATCGACAGCCCCTGGGCGGCCAGCGAACGGGCGGTGATGTGGAAGACGGTCGGGGTCAGTTCGCCGGCGATCTTGTACATGTTGGGGATCATCAGCAGGAGTCCCTGGGAGGCGGTGAACGTCGTGCAGAGGGAACCGGTGGTCAGCGAGCCGTGCAGTGCGCCGGCGACACCGGCCTCAGACTGCATCTGGGTGACGACCGGAATGGAGTTCCAGATGTTTTTCTGCTTGACGGCCGCTTTCGAGTCCGCTTCGGCCGCCATCGGCGAGGATGGCGTGATGGGGTAGATGGTGATGACTTCGCTGGTGGCATAGGCGACATGGGTGCAGGCCTGGTTGCCGTCGATGGTGACCATTCTTCTCGACATGAGCTGTTCTCCTCTGTGGGGACTGGATGCGCTGCAGGTGCAGCGTGGTTGGAATGACTGATGCTGTCGATGTACAACAAACGGAAAGGCCTTTCCCGTTTACAGAATTTCCCGCCGTGCAAGGGCGGGATTCGGGATCGGACAGTGAACGAAAAATCGCATAGTTTTCGTCAAATGGTATATTATAGAGCCTGTCGGAGCCAATTACAATAACTGCTTTATTGAAGATAAAGCTCAATATTTTAGATCATATTTCGATCGTCCGCAAGCATTAACGTCAATGATGATGTGTATAAATAAATTAAATGCATTGTTCCCGGCCGCTGCCTGTCTCGCCCGATGGTGGCGACCGTCGATCCTGACGATGTGAGCCGGGGCGAAGGATCGTCGATATGAAACGCCTTGCCTGGGAAGATCTCGAGGGGATGTTTGGTTTTCTTGCAGACCATAAGGATTTTGTCTTTCTCGATACCTCTCGTCCGGACCAGGAAAACCACACATCCCTGCTGTTCACCGAGCCGGTGGACCGTCTGCGCTGCTACCCGGGGGCGGATGCGGCCCACTTCCTGGGCGACGCCGAGGACTGGCTCAAGCGGGGATTCTGGCTGGCCGGCTGGTTCGACTACGATTTCGGCGGTCTGCTCGAGGAAAAACTTGCCTTCGACCGGGGGCCGACGGCCGCTTCCACCGCCCTTGCCGACCTCGGCGTCTATCGCCAACCATACATCTACGATCACGCCATCGGCAGCGGCGATCTGCCGGACGCACCCCGTCCGGCGACTCTCCCGGGCTGGCGGATCGACGGCCTGCAGCCGAACGTCGGCCGCGCCGAATACCTCCAGGCCATCCGCCGGCTGCGCGACTACATTGCCGCCGGCGACACCTACCAGGTCAATTACACCCTGAAGCTGCTGTTCGCCTGGACAGGTTCGGCGGAGGCGCTGTACCGCGATCTCCGCCATAACCAGACCGTCCCCTTCGGGGCCTATATCCGCCGCGACGACGAGCGCATCCTGTCGTTTTCGCCGGAGCTGTTTTTCCGCCGTGACGGCCGGCAACTGACGGTCCGGCCGATGAAGGGGACCTCCCGCCGGGGTCGGACCGCGGCCGAAGACCGCGATCTCTGCCACGGCCTGGCCCGAGACCCGAAAAACCGGAGCGAAAACGTGATGATCGTCGATCTGCTGCGCAACGATCTGGCCCGGCTGATGCATCGCCTCGGCGGCGGCGATGTCTGGGTTTCGTCGCTGTTCGATGTCGAGACCTACGAAAGCCTGCTGCAGATGACCTCGACCGTCAAGGCCAGTCCCGGCGGCGACCGGGCCGGTGTCGCTTTCGGTCTCTACGAGCTGTTCCATGCCCTTTTCCCCTGCGGCTCGGTGACCGGGGCGCCGAAGATCCGGACCATGGAGATCATCAATGAACTGGAAAAGGAGCGGCGGGGTGTCTACACCGGGGCCATCGGCTATCTCGCCCCCGACGGCGCCGCGGTCTTCAGCGTCCCGATCCGGACGGTCGTCCTGCGCGGTACTCTTGGCGAGATGGGGATCGGCTCGGGGA
>Ga0209066_10001388_pt1 | contig 32212 bp, 28 predicted proteins | sample All_14_2_FD_187198 | JGI IMG/M metagenome (GOLD analysis project Ga0209066, IMG submission 187198) | Freshwater microbial communities in response to fracking from Pennsylvania, USA - Allegheny Zone_MetaG_DW_15 (SPAdes) (version 2) ... | reverse complement strand
TCCGGGCATCTGCTGGTTCTGGATCGTGCCAGCACGGGCGATGGCATCGTCAGTGCGCTGCAGGTTCTCCAAGCCATCCGTCGTTCGGGCCAGACCTTGGCAACACTGCGATCCGCCGTGGTGCGCGTGCCGCAGCAGACCATCAACGTGCGAATTGCCAACGGCAGCAAGCCGCTCGATTCCGTGGAGGTGCGCGAGGCCGCCGCGCTGGCGGAACAGCGCCTGCTCGGCCGTGGTCGTCTGGTGTTGCGACCGTCCGGCACCGAGCCAGTCGTGCGCATCACGGTTGAAGCGGATGAACAGGCCTTGCTTGATTCGGTTCTCGGTTCGTTGTCAGCCGCTGTGCAAGCGGCGGCCTGAGCCTTTCTGCGTATTTTTCGCCGCGCATCGTCAGCGGCATTCAACAGCGAGATCTACTCATGAGTCAGATTCCCACCCTCGACATTCGCCGCTTTGATACCGACCGTGACGCCTTTGTCGCCGAACTGGGAGCGGCCTATCGGGAATGGGGGTTCTGCGGTATCCGCGGTCACGAGATCGACCAGACCGACATCGATGCCGCGTACGCGGCGTTTCAGGCCTTCTTCGCGCTGCCGACCGAAGTGAAGATGCAGTATCACCTCGCGGGCAAGGGCGGTGCCCGAGGCTATACGCCGTTTGGCGTTGAGACGGCCAAGGACTCGAAGTACCCCGATCTTAAGGAGTTCTATCACATCGGACGTGAGCTGCCTGCGGACTCCCGGTACGGTGACGTGATGCCGCCGAACATCTGGCCGGTTGAAATTGCCGCGTTCCAGCAGGTTGGTTACGGCTTGTATCAGGCGCTGGATGCGCTCGGTGCCAAGATGCTGTCGGCACTTGCCTTGCACATCGATTTGCCTGTCGATTTCTTTGCGGACAAGACCCAGTTCGGCAACTCGATCTTGCGACCGATTCACTATCCGCCGATCACCACGCCAGACGTTCCGAACGTGCGTGCCGGCGCGCACGAAGACATCAACTTCATCACCCTGCTGGTGGGTGCCAGTGCCGCTGGTCTCGAAGTGCTGTCGCGCAAGGGTGAGTGGGTGCCGTTTACCGCCGACGCCGACACCATCGTGGTGAACATCGGCGACATGCTGCAGCGACTGAGCAATCACGTGTATCCATCGACCACGCATCGGGTTGTCAATCCGCCCGGCGAGGCGGCGCGCAAACCACGCTATTCGACGCCGTTCTTCCTGCACCCCAATCCGGACTATCTGATCAAGACACTGCCGCAGTGCATCAGCTCCGACAATCCGGATCGTTATCCCACGCCGATCACCGCGCACGACTATTTGCTGGAGCGCCTTCGTGAGATCAAGCTGATCTGAATTGCGCCGGGACGGTGGTCGCCGAAAATGCCCGGCGCCACACGTCCACAAGAGTTGATGCGGCAGGATTCCGTGCCGGGTGCCGTGAGGCTGTCGGTGCGGACCTCAGTCGTGGATGTCGCGGAAATTGCGCGATTGACGCTGCACGATTTTCAACATCCAACGATCCGGCATGATCTGGGTGATCGCCTTGATCATCCGGTTGACCCGGCCCGGCACGAACACCACCTGACCTGCCCGCAGCGCGTCGATGCCTTGCTGCGCGACGTCTTCCGCCTGCATCCACATCCAGTTCGGCATCCGGGAGACTTGCGGACGGGTTCCAGTGACGTCGTGAAACTCGGAATAAGTGAAGCCCGGGCAGAGCGCGGATACCTTGATGCCCAGCCCCGCGTTTTCCAGCGCGAGTGATTCGCTGAACTTGATCATGAAGGACTTCGCCGCCGCATACAGGGTGTGGCCGGCTGATCCCGGCACGTGGCCAGCGAGGGAAGCGACGTTGAGTATCTCGCCGTCGTGGCGCGCTTGCATGTCGGGGAGCAGACGCCAGGTCAATTCGCAGACCGAGGTGACCATGACTTGCAGGAAGCGCGCATGGTCCAGCCAGGCGGGTGCGTGGAACTTGCCGGGCAAGCCGTAGCCTGCATTGTTGACCAGCCCACGGACCGTCCAACCACTTGCCCGGATTTGATCCGCGATGTGTTTGGGCGCGTCCGGGTCTGCCAGGTCCGCCACCAGAATTTCGCAGGCGATCCGACTGCGCAGTTCTTCCTGCAGCGCTTCGAGTCTGTCGCGGCGGCGTGCCAGCAGAATCAACGACTGACCGCGTCGCGCGTACTCGCGCGCAATGGCCGCGCCGATGCCCGCTGACGCGCCGGTGATCAGGATGTAGTTGGGTGTGTCGGTCATGTGATGCGGCTCGTCTGATATCGGTCAACAGTGTGCCTGCAAACTTTGCGATGATGCAGCCTGAATGTAGATCAAAACGACTGATCGCTACGACCTGGAAAAGGAGAGCGTGTGATGCGGAAACCGCTGGTGGCAGGCAACTGGAAACTCAACGCGGGCAAGCCCAGTTCGGTCGAACTGCTGGATGCCATTGGCCGAGCGGATCGGTCTGGTGTGGAGGTGATGGTGTTTCCTCCACTGTTGTATCTGCAGACCTTGATGGCGCATGCGCGCGGTTCGGAACTGGTGTTTGGCGCACAGGATGTCGACCTGCATCTGGACGGGGCCTACACCGGCGAAACATCAGCCCGCATGTTGCGTGACGCGGGCGTGGGTGCGTGCATCGTGGGGCATAGCGAACGTCGCCAATATCATCAGGAAAGTTCGAGCCTGGTTGCCGAAAAGGCGCGCGTGGCGGCATTGGCGGGATTGCGGGTGATCGTGTGCGTTGGAGAAACGCTCGAGGATCGCGAGGCGGGCAGGACCGAGTGGGTTCTGCAGCAACAGATCGCGCCCCTGCTTGCCGATCTGTCTGGCCTGGAGAACATGGTGCTCGCCTATGAGCCGGTTTGGGCGATTGGCACAGGAAAGACCGCGACCGCAGAGCAAGCTCAGCAAGTCCATGCTTGGCTGCGTAGCGAATTTCGTGCGGTCGATGCTAAGATGTCGGACTCGCTGGTCATCCTTTATGGGGGCAGCGTCAAGCCATCGAACGCGGCGGACATATTTGCCCAGCCCGATATCGATGGCGGTTTGATTGGTGGTGCTTCGCTGTTGGCTGAGGACTTCCTCGCGATCGTGGCGGCTGCCAGACCTCTCTGAATTCATGGGCTTGTACCGAATATGCTGACCCTGGCTAACATCCTTTACGTTCTGGTTTCGGTGGCGATGATCGTGATGATCCTGTTGCAGCGCGGTGCAGGCGCGGCAGCGGGCTCCGGTTTCGGCTCCGGTGCTTCTGGAACCGTGTTTGGTGCGCGCGGTGCGGCCAACTTCCTGTCCAAGTCCACAGCGGTGCTTGCCACCTTGTTTTTTGTCATCAGCCTCGGCATGGCGATCTATGCGAGTCGCGGTGGCAAAGGTGCGGCGGATGATCTCGGTGTCATGGGGGCGGTGTCGGCGCCTGTCGAAGCACCTGTTTCGGATGTGCCTGTGACGACCGAAACGCCTGTGGCAACGAGTGCCTCGGAGGTGCCGTCGACGGCACCTGAAGCCACGGCGCCTGACGCGACGAATGTCGACGCGTCCACTGCGACTGAAGTCGAAGCCGACACGCAGAAAACTCCGTCGGAATAGCACTTCAAACGCGAACGGCCTGATACAATGATCAGGTCGTGTCACGACATGGAAACCGTGTCGTAGACGATGAATCCCTTGCCCAGGTGGTGGAATTGGTAGACACACTATCTTGAGGGGGTAGCGGCGCAAGCTGTGCGGGTTCGAGTCCCGCCCTGGGCACCACTTCATGCGATTCGGGCGTCGTAACTGGCGCTCTGCTGATGCGCCAGGGGCGCGGAGGTGATGGCGTGCTGGCCGAGTATCTGCCGATACTGCTTTTCCTGTTTGTGGCGGTGGCAATTGGCGTGACCCTGCTGGTTGCTGGTTCTTTCCTCGGGCCGCGTGCGCCCGGCAGTGAAAAACTCTCTCCCTACGAGTGTGGCTTCGAGGCCTTTGAAGACGCGCGCATGAAGTTCGATGTGCGCTACTACTTGGTTGCCATCCTCTTCATCGTGTTCGATCTCGAAATCGCGTTTCTTTTTCCCTGGGCGCTGGTCTTCAAGGAGATCGGTGTGACGGCGCTGGTTGCCATGGCCGTCTTTCTGGGCATCCTGGTGATCGGCTTCGTCTACGAGTGGAAGAAAGGGGCGCTGGAATGGGAGTGAGTCAGTATTTCCACAACCCCGAGCCTATCGGTCGCTTGGATGACATTCTTCGCCCGGAGGGTGACAACCCGCTGCTGGAGCGAGGTTTCGTCACCACCTCTGTCGATGCCTTGATCAATTGGGCGCGTACCGGATCGATGTGGCCGGTGACCTTTGGTCTCGCGTGCTGTGCTGTCGAAATGATGCACTCCGGCATGTCGCGCCTGGACTTGGATCGCTACGGGGTGATTTTCCGCCCGTCTCCGCGACAGTCGGATGTGATGATTGTCGCGGGCACCCTTGTGAACAAGATGGCGCCTGCGTTGCGCAAGGTCTACGACCAGATGCCGGGACCAAAGTGGGTCATCTCGATGGGTAGTTGCGCCAACGGCGGTGGTTACTACCACTATTCCTACTCGGTGGTGCGCGGTTGTGATCGCGTGGTGCCGGTGGATGTGTATGTGCCCGGTTGTCCACCGACCGCTGAGGCGCTTATCTACGGCATTCTGCAATTGCAGAAGAAAATCCGTCGTACCAACACGATTGCACGCTGACCATGGCTGACGAAACCCTGAGTTTTGCGGAGCGCCTTCGGCAACGATTCGAAGGGCGCTATGAGGTGATCGAGTCTCTCGGAGAGATCACGATGGTGGTTCCTCCGACCGATCTGCATGAGGCTGCTCGATCGCTGCGCGACGAGCGCGAATTCGCCTTTGATCAACTCACTGATCTGTGTGGTGTCGATTACCTGAGTTACGGGCAGGTCGAGTGGGACACGACGGACGTCAGTTCCGAAGGGTTTTCGCGCGGTGTTGAATCCCTGGGTCCAGGGCGATTCCGCTGGGAAGACCGGCCGGCGGCAGATGCGGCGGCCCAGCGATTCGCCTCGGTAATCCATCTGTTGTCCGTTCGCCACAACCGGCGCTTGCGGCTTCGTACCTTTGCGGCGGACGACCTTCTGCCGGTCGTCCCTTCGGTGACCGAGATTTGGCCGGGGGCGAATTGGTTCGAGCGAGAGTCTTTCGATTTGTTCGGCATTCTGTACGAGGGGCATCCTGACTTGCGTCGGATCCTGACTGACTACGGGTTTGTCGGACATCCGTTCCGAAAGGATTTCCCCTTGATCGGCAATGTCGAGGTTCGATTCGATCCTGAAAAGGGGCGCGTGGTCTATGAGCCGGTGAGTATCGATCCACGGGTCGGTGTGCCGCGTGTCGTCCGTCAAGACTCCCGCTACGAGCAGTCGCGTTCTGAATCGGCGGCGGGGCAGGGCAAATGAGCATGCAGGAAATTCGCAACTACACGATGAACTTCGGCCCGCAGCATCCTGCTGCGCACGGCGTGTTGCGTCTGGTCCTCGAACTGGACGGCGAGACGGTGATGCGTGCCGATCCGCACGTCGGATTGTTGCATCGCGGTACGGAGAAGCTAGCGGAGAGCAAGCCCTTCAATCAGTCGATCGGCTATATGGATCGGCTCGACTACGTGTCGATGATGTGCAATGAGCACGCCTATGTTCGGGCGATCGAGCGCTTGTTGCAGATCGAAGCCCCGGAGCGTGCGCAGTGGATCCGCACGATGTTCGACGAGATCACGCGGGTTCTGAATCACCTGATGTGGATCGGCTCGAACGGGCTCGATCTGGGGGCGATGGCGATCATTCTGTATGCGTTCCGCGAACGCGAAGAACTGATGGATTGCTATGAGGCCGTATCGGGTGCGCGAATGCATGCGGCGTACTATCGGCCAGGCGGTGTTTATCGCGATTTGCCGGATCGGATGCCGAAATATCGCGAATCACCGTGGACCAAGGGCAAGGACCTCAAACGCCGGAACGAGTGGCGCGAAGGCTCGATGCTGGATTTCCTCGACGCGTTCTGTGCTGATTTCTACGCCAAGATCGATGAGTACGAAACGCTGCTGACGGAAAACCGCATTTGGAAACAGCGAACCGTCGGTATCGGTGTGGTGTCGCCCGAGCACGCCTTGGCCTGGGGTATGACGGGTCCGATGCTGCGAGGCTCCGGCATCGCATGGGATCTGCGCAAGAAGCAGCCGTATGCAAAGTACGCCGAAGTCGACTTCGACATTCCGCTGGGCGTCAACGGCGATTGCTACGACCGCTATCTGATTCGTGTCGAAGAGATGCGTCAAAGCACGCGGATCATTCAGCAATGCGTCAAATGGCTGAGGGCCAATCCCGGCCCGGTGATGTTGCAGAACTTCAAGGTTTCGCCGCCATCGCGTACCGAAATGAAGGACGACATGGAGGCGCTGATCCATCACTTCAAACTGTTCACGGAAGGCTACTGCGTTCCGGCTGGTGAAGTGTATGCGGCGGTGGAGGCACCCAAGGGTGAGTTTGGCGCGTACATCATTTCGGATGGTGCGAACAAACCCTTCCGCGTGAAGCTGCGGGCGCCGGGATTTGCTCACTTGTCGTCGATGGATTCGGTGGTACGCGGACATATGTTGGCCGACGTGGTGGCCATGATCGGCACCTACGACGTCGTGTTCGGGGAGATTGATCGATGAAGGCGCGTGGCAATTTTGCGGCGATACAAAATCTCGACCCGCTGCAGGTGCTTTCCGACGAAACCCGGCATCACATCGACCACTGGGTTGCCAAGTTTCCGGCGGATCGGAAGCGTTCCGCGTTGATCCAGTCCTTGATGGCAGCACAGGAACAGAACCACGGCTGGCTCTCGGACCAGTTGATCGTGGCGGTGGCCGATTATCTTGGATTGCCCCATGTATGGGCGTACGAGGTTGCCAGCTTCTACTCGATGTTCGAGTTGAATCCGGTGGCTCGCAATAACGTGGCCATCTGCACCAACATCAGTTGCTGGCTGAACGGCGCGGAAGATCTGGTCGCGCATGCCGAACGCAAACTTGGAATCAAGTTGGGCGACAGCACACCGGATGGTCGCATTTACCTGAAGCGCGAGGAAGAGTGTCTGGCAGCGTGCTGTGGCGCTCCGATGATGGTGGTGAATGGTCACTATCACGAGAAGCTGACCGCCGAGTCGATGGACGCGATTTTCGAAACATTGAAGTGAACGCCGCTGAGCGCGCCTCCGCGCGCTCGCGACAGCTGATCGGTATCTGATCGGCAACTGGTACAGGGAGCGCTACGCATGGCCTACGGACCGCAGCCGCAAGAGCACAACGTCGTCTACACCACGCTGCATTTCGATCAGCCGTGGTCTTACGAGAACTACCTCAAAGTGGGCGGCTATCAGGCCCTGCGCAAAGTCTTGAGCGAGAAGATTCCTCAGGAACAGGTGATCGAGGAGGTCAAGAAGAGCGGGCTGCGAGGCCGTGGCGGTGCTGGTTTTCCGACCGGTCTGAAGTGGAGCTTCATGCCGCGCAATGCGGCGGGTCAGAAATATATCCTGTGCAACTCCGACGAGTCGGAGCCGGGGACGTGCAAGGACCGTGACATCCTGCGTTTCAATCCGCACGCGGTTGTTGAAGGTCTGGCGATTGCCTGTTACGCAACGGGTTGTACGGTCGCCTACAACTATCTTCGTGGTGAATTCCATCATGAGCCCTTCGAGCATTTCGAGGCGGCGCTGAAGGAAGCCTATGCGCATGGTTGGCTTGGCAAAAACGTGCTGGGGTCCGGCGTGGATATCGACATCCATGCAGCTCTCGGTGCGGGCGCCTATATCTGCGGCGAAGAAACCGCATTGATGGAATCGTTGGAAGGCAAGAAGGGTCAGCCTCGCTACAAGCCGCCGTTTCCGGCCAACTTTGGTCTGTACGGTCGTCCGACCACGATCAACAACACCGAAACCTACGCTTCTGTTCCCGCCATCATTCGAAATGGTGCGGAGTGGTTCCTCAATCTCGGCAAGCCGAATAATGGTGGGCCGAAAGTTTTTTCGGTTTCCGGGCATGTCAACAACCCCGGCAACTTCGAGATTCGTCTCGGTACTCCCTTCAAGGATCTGCTTGACATGGCGGGAGGCGTTCGCGGCGGACGCAAGCTCAAGGCGGTCATCCCAGGCGGATCGTCGATGCCGATCCTTCCAGCGGACGTGATGATGGGACTGACGATGGACTACGACGCCTTGCAGAAGGCGGGTTCCGGCCTTGGGTCGGGCGCGGTCATCGTGATGGACGAGACCACCTGCATGGTCAAGGCGTGTCGTCGAATCTCGCAGTTTTACTACAAGGAAAGCTGTGGTCAGTGCACACCTTGTCGCGAGGGTACCGGCTGGATGAATCGGGTGCTCAATCGCATCGTCGCCGGGCAAGGCAGCATGGACGACGTGCACATGCTGAAGGCCGCTGCGGGACAGATCGAGGGACATACCATCTGTGCATTTGGTGAGGCCGCCGCGTGGCCGGTGCAGGGCTTCCTGCGTCAGTTCTGGCACGAGTTCGAGTACTACGTGACGCATGGTCGTTCGATGGTTGAAGAACAGTTTGGAGCAGTGGCATGAGCGCGGTACCGTCGAACCCGAACGGCGCACCGGATATGGTGAACATCGAAATTAATGGCGTGTCGTTGCAGGCACCCAAGGGCTCGATGATCGTGCAAGCCGCGGACAAGGCTGGAATTCCCATCCCGCGTTTCTGCTATCACGAGAAATTGCCGATTGCCGCGAACTGTCGCATGTGTCTCGTGGATGTCGAAAAGATGCCGAAGCCCGCGCCTGCCTGCGCGACGCCGGTGATGGAAGGCATGAAGATTTTTACCCAGACGAAGCGCGCGCTGGATTCGCAGCGCAACGTCATGGAGTTCCTGTTGATCAACCACCCGCTGGATTGCCCGATTTGTGACCAGGGCGGCGAGTGTGAACTGCAGGACGTCGCGATGGGCTACGGTCGTTCGGTCAGTCGCTATACCGAGGGCAAACGCGTGGTTGCCGATGAGGACATCGGACCGCTGGTCGCCACTGACATGACGCGTTGCATCCATTGCACCCGGTGTGTCCGATTCATCAGCGAGATTGCGGGAACCAACGAACTGGGTGGCATGGGGCGTGGGGATCGCACGGAAATCGGGACCTACATCGGCAAGAGCATCGAAAGTGAACTGTCCGGCAACCTGATCGATGTGTGTCCTGTCGGTGCATTGACCAACAAACCGTTCCGGTTCCGCGCGCGTGCCTGGGAACTGACCGCCAGGGAGTCCGTGGGCTACCACGATTCGCTCGGATCAAATCTATTCCTGCATGCGCGACGCGGCGAAGTGTTGCGCAGCGTGCCTCGCGACAACGAGGCCATCAACGAGAGTTGGTTGTCGGATCGTGATCGCTATAGTCATGCCGGGCTGTTGAGCGAGGATCGTGCTGACGCGGCGTGGGTTCGTGACGGTGCCGAGTGGAAGCGAGTTGACCTTGAGGAAGCCATTCGTCGTGCGGCGCAGGGTTTGAAGGCGCTGGCGGGCGACGAGCTTGGCCTGCTCGTTCATCCATCCACCACCCTGGAAGAGGGTAGCTTGTTGGCTCGATTGGCCGATGGGCTCGGTACGCGGCATATCGACCACCGTCTGGATGTGAGCGATTTTTCCGACGCACCCGTCGCCGAAGCGTTCGAGATGCCGTTGGCGGAGATCGACTCGGCCGGTGTCATCGTGCTGGTTGGCTGCAACCCGCGGCTTGAAGCGCCGATCTTGGGTCACCGCGTGCGAAAAGCCTGGAAGCGAGGCGGCAAAGTTGCTGCCATCAATCCGGTGGATTTCAAGTTTCATTTTGAAATGTCCACCCGAATCATTGCCAAACCCTCGTCGATGGTCGATGCGCTGATTGGCGTGGCCATGGCGGTCGGGGTGGATGTCGCCATGTGGCCAGACGTCCTTCGGCAGCGTGCCGCCGCTGTCGTCGTCGATGAGCGGACCAAGGCCATTGGCGCACTGTTGCAGTCGTCGACGAGCAAGTTGCTGCAGTTGGGTGAGTTGGTACGCACGCACGCTCATGCATCGTGGCTGCGTCGCTTGGCGCGCGACATCGCGTCGAAGACGGGTGCCTGCCTGAATCAGCTCTCACAGGGCGCCAATTCGCTGGGCTTGAGTCGCGTTGGGGTTCTGCCGCGTGGATTGGATGCGCTGGCGATGCTGAGGCAACCGCGCAAAGCCTACGTGCTGTATGGCATCGAACCGGAGCTGGATCTGGCGGATGCCCCCTTGGCGTTGCGCGCCTTGGGGCAGGCAGGTCTCGTCGTGGCGTTTTCCGCGTATCTGACCGAAACGATCAAACGTGCGGCGCACATCGTGCTGCCGATCAGCTTGCTTCCTGAAATCGACGCGAGCCTGATGAATGCCCAAGGCGACACACAATTCGCGCGTGCCGCTGCCAAGGCTCCCGGTATTTCGCGGCCCGGTTGGCGCATCCTGCGCGCACTCGGCGAGCAGCTTGGACTCACGGGATTTTCCGCAACGAGTGTTGAGGAGCTGCGGCAGGAAATGGTCATGCAGGTCGCGACATCGGGGACAGGCCTTGCCGACTGGCAGGACCTTTCGGTCGGGCTGGAACGTATCAGCACGTGGCCGATCTATCGGTCGGATGCAGTGGTGCGGCGAGCGGCACCGTTGCAAGCACACCCGTTGGCCGTTCAGGCATTGGCCGTGGTGAATCCGGCGGAAGCGCTGGCGCGCGGATTGTCGCAAGGCTCCGCCGTCAAATTGCGTGATGCCAACGGCGCGGCGACCCTCGAGGTCGAGATCAGTGCCGCCGTTCCGCAGGGGGCAGTCTGGGTTGAACGCGCCCATTCCGCCACCGCGCCACTGTGCGCAGTGGGCGCGTTGAGCATCGAGAAGGTCTGAGCCATGTTTCCATTGATTGCCTCCCTGGTTGAAACGATCCGCGAGTTCTTCCTGAGCTTTGGGGTGTTTGGGCTACTGGTCTGGACGATGATCAAGATTGTGATCATCACGTTGCCGCTGATCATCGCGGTCGCGATGTTCACGCTGTTCGAACGCAAGGTCATCGGCTGGATGCATGTCCGGCAGGGTCCGGTGTTCGTGGGGCGGATTTTTGGAATCGGCTGGATTCAACCGTTCGCGGATACATTCAAGTTGCTGTTCAAGGAGGTCATCACGCCTTCGAGCGCCAACGGCTTCCTCTATCGCCTCGCGCCGATTCTCGCCATCGGACCGGCGTTTGCCGCCTGGGCTGTGGTTCCGTTTGAGGACGGCATGGTGTTGGCGAATACCAACGCGGGTCTGTTGTACCTGCTGGCGATGACGTCGATGGGCGTTTATGGCGTCATCCTTGCCGGTTGGGCGTCCAACTCGAAATATGCCTTCCTTGGCGCGATGCGGTCGGCGGCGCAAGTCGTGAGTTACGAAATCGCCATGGGGTTCGCGCTGGTCGGCGTGCTGGTCGCGGCAGGAAGCCTCAACCTGACCGAGATCGTGCGTGCTCAGCAGGGCAATGCGGGGCCCTTCGAATGGTTCTGGTTGCCGCTGCTTCCGCTGTTCGTGATCTATTTCATTTCGGGCGTGGCAGAGACCAATCGGGCACCGTTCGACGTGGCTGAAGGTGAATCGGAAATCGTTGCCGGGTTCCACGTCGAATATTCGGGCGCCGCGTTCGCGGTGTTCTTCCTGGCGGAGTACGCCAACATGATCCTGATCAGCTTCCTCGCGGCGATCATGTTTCTTGGCGGCTGGTTGTCTCCATTCCAGGGTTTGACCGATGGGTGGTTGGCGATGCCTGGCATTGGCTGGTTGCTGCTGAAGGCGTTGTTCTTCGCCTTCTGCTATGTCTGGTTCCGCGCCAGTTTCCCGCGCTATCGCTACGACCAGATCATGCGTCTGGGTTGGAAGGTGTTCATTCCGATCACCATCGTCTGGATTCTCGTCGCGGCGTGGGCCGTGCACGCGGAATGGTTCGTCGCAGGAGCTTGAGCACGCCATGAGCCGTCTGATTTCCTACTTCAAAAGTTTGCTGCTGATCGAACTGCTGCAGGGGCTGTGGTTGACTCTGCGCTACTTCTTCAAGCCGAACTACACGATCAACTATCCCTTCGAGAAGATCCCGCAGTCGCCACGTTTTCGGGGTTTGCACGCGCTGCGCCGCTACCCGAATGGTGAGGAGCGCTGCATCGCCTGCAAATTGTGCGAAGCGGTATGTCCCGCGCTCGCCATCACGATCGATTCGGAGCCGCGCGATGATGGCTCGCGTCGTACCACGCGATACGAGATCGATCTGTTCAAGTGCATCTTCTGCGGGTTCTGTGAAGAGTCCTGTCCGGTCGACTCGATTGTTGAAACCCATATTCATGAGTATCACTTTGAAAAGCGTGGCGAGAACGTTCTGTCGAAGGGACAGTTGCTCGCCATTGGTGACCGTCTGGAAGCCGAAATCGCCGAGCGAAAAGCCTATGACTCTGCTTATCGCTGAGCACGGGCACCTCACTGCTGGAGTCCCACGGTCATGAGTTTTGATCTGATTGCGTTCTACGTGTTTGCCGCCGTGACGGTTGCATCGGCCCTTGCCGTCGTCAGTGTGAAGAACCCCGTGCATGCGGTGCTTTTTCTTGTGCTGACCTTCTTCAGCACGGCCTGCCTCTGGTTGTTGGCTGAAGCCGAGTTCCTGGGGATTGCGCTGGTTTTGGTGTATGTCGGCGCTGTGATGGTGTTGTTCCTTTTTGTCGTCATGATGCTGGATATCCAAACGGTGCCGCAGCGTGGTCGGCTGTCACGCTACCTTCCCGTCGCCGTGGTGGTGGCAATCGTCATGGCTGTCGAGATGCTGACTCTGGTGGGCTTGGGTAAATCAACGGCGCCGATGCCTGCCGATCCCGCGCTCGCTGCGGGTGTCGGGAACACCGAGTGGATCGGGCGGACGCTGTTTACGGAATACCTGCTGCCGTTCGAACTGGCCGCCGTGATTCTGACCGTGGCGATCATTGCCGCGATTCTGCTCACGCTGAGGCGCCGGACGGGTATCAAACATCAGGATCCATCGCGTCAGGTACAGGTTCGCAAGGAAGACCGGATTCGGATTGTCAAGATGGCGACTGAACGTCAGGAGGCGGGAGAATGATCACGCTGGGGCATTTTCTTACCGTTGGCGCCATTCTTTTTGCGATTTCGGTGGCGGGTATCTTTGCCAATCGGAAAAACATCATTGTTCTTTTGATGGCGATTGAACTGATGTTGCTGGCGGTGAACATCAACTTCGTGGGCTTCTCCCGCCACTTGGGAGATCCGTCCGGTCAGGTTTTCGTGTTCTTCATTTTGACGGTCGCCGCCGCAGAGTCAGCCATCGGCTTGGCCATCCTGGTGACGCTGTTCCGCAGTCGACGCAGCATCAATGTCGACGATCTGGATTCGATGAAGGGTTGATGGCGATGCTCGTACAACAGAATTCATTCAATGGAGGGCTGCGGTGATCAGTCAGAACGTACTGCTGACAGCTGCGCTCGCGCCCCTCTTTGGCGCACTGGTTGCTGGCTTGTTTGGGCGTCAGATCGGGCGCGCTGGTGCTCATTGGGTCACGATCCTGGGTGTTGCGCTTTCTTGTGGTCTCTCCATCCAAGTCCTCTATCAACTGGTGTCTGAGCAGGCTCCGGTGTTCAATCAGAACCTGTATACCTGGTTCGAGATCGGTGGATACTCGGCGCATGTCGGGTTTCTGGTGGACAAGCTCACTGCCATGATGATGGTGGTCGTAACCTTCGTATCCCTGCTCGTGCATGTCTACACGATCGGCTACATGCATGAAGACCCGGGTTACCAGCGCTTCTTCAGTTATATCTCCCTGTTCACCTTCTCGATGTTGATGCTCGTGATGAGCAACAACTTCCTGCAGCTGTTCTTCGGATGGGAGGCGGTTGGTCTGGTGTCCTACTTGTTGATCGGTTTCTGGTTCAAGCGGCCCAGCGCCATTTTTGCCAACATGAAAGCCTTTCTCGTCAACCGCGTTGGCGACTTCGGGTTCCTTCTTGGTATCGCTGGCGTGCTGTATTGGCTGGGGACGTTGGATTACGCGACGGCCTACCAGAATGCACCTGGCATCGCGAACAGCACGGTCGAGATTTGGCCGGGCACGGCCTGGTCTGTGACTAGTTTCATTTGTATCGCCCTGTTCGTGGGGGCCATGGGTAAGTCGGCGCAAGTGCCGTTGCACGTGTGGCTGCCGGACTCTATGGAAGGCCCCACGCCGATCTCGGCGTTGATCCACGCGGCGACCATGGTGACCGCCGGCATCTTCATGGTGGCGCGGATGTCGCCGTTGTTCGAGATGTCCGAGGCTGCGCTGGCATTCGTTCTGTTCATTGGTGCGACGACCGCATTCTTCACCGGATTGATCGGTATCGTGCAGAACGACATCAAGCGGGTCGTGGCCTATTCAACGCTGTCCCAGCTCGGTTACATGACCGTCGCGCTTGGCGTGTCGGCGTATGCGGGCGCCGTGTTTCACTTGATGACCCACGCCTTCTTCAAGGCGCTGCTCTTTCTTGCGGCCGGTTCCGTCATCATCGGCATGCATCATGAGCAGGACATGCGCAAGATGGGTGGACTTCGCAAGTACATGCCCATCACCTGGATCACCTCATTGATCGGCACGCTCGCCTTGGTCGGGACACCGTTTTTCTCCGGCTATTATTCGAAGGACAGCATCATCCTGGCGACCGAGACGGCCGCTCATCACGGTGGTTGGGTTCAGCAATATGCGATGTGGGCGGTGCTGCTTGGCGTATTCATCACCAGTTTCTACAGCTTCCGTCTGCTCTATCTGACCTTCCATGGTGAAGAGCGATTCCGCCATGTGGCCTCGCATGCACACGCGAGCGGTCACGATCATGGACATGACCACGACCATGCTCACGAGCCGCATGAGTCGCCCTGGGTTGTCACCGTTCCCCTGGTTCTGCTGGCGATCCCATCAGTGCTTATCGGTTTCTTCACGGTTGGACCGATGGTCTTCGGTGATTACTTTGCCGGTGCGATTGCGGTGGCGCCGGCGCATGACACCTTGGCGGCGGTCAAGGAAGAGGTCTTCCATGGTCCGTTTGCGTTCGGATTGCACTTCTACACCTCCCCTGCGTTCTGGCTGGCATTTGGCGGATTTGCGACGGCGACCTATCTGTACCTGATCAACCCCGCGTTGCCAGCGCGCCTTCGCCAGGTGTTCGCATTGCCTGTTCGCGTGCTGGAGAACAAGTACGGTGTTGATGATCTCTATCAGGCGGTGTTCTCCAGGGGCAGCCTGTTGCTCGGGAAGCTGTTCTGGAAGCGTGGTGACGTGGGTTTGATCGACGGTGTTGCTGTGAACGGCTCCGCAGATTTGGTCGGTTGGATTGCGGGGGCTTTGCGGCAAATCCAGTCGGGGCGCATGTACCACTACGCGTTTGCAATGATTCTCGGATTGATAGCCCTGTTGGGCTCTCTGCTCTGGACCCTGCGCGCTTGACCGCGCCTGCTTGTGATTTTTGGATACCACGATGCCCGCTAACTCTTCACTACTGAGCCTGCTGATTTGGCTGCCAATTTTCGGCGGGTTGGTGACGCTCCTGTTTGGTTCGGAGCGAGCCTCCATGGTGCGTTGGTTTGCACTCTTGGTCGCGACAGTGACCTTGGTTGCCTCGATTCCGCTCTATACCGGATTCGACCCGAGTTCCGCCGCGATGCAGATGGTCGAAGATCACAGTTGGATCGCGGCGTTCAACATTCGCTACCACTTGGGCGTGGACGGCATTTCGGTCGCTCTGGTCATGCTGACGGCGTTCACTTCCGTCCTGGTGTTGATCGGTGCATGGGGTTCGGTGGACGAGCGCGTGCACCAGTACTATGCCGCGCTGCTGATCCTTGAAGGCCTGATGATTGGCGTGTTTTGTGCGTTGGACGCGATGCTGTTCTACGTGTTCTTCGAAGGCATGTTGATCCCGATGTTCATCATCATCGGAGTCTGGGGTGGTGCGCGACGCGTCTATGCGTCCTTGAAGTTCTTCCTCTACACCTTTCTCGGTTCGGTGTTCATGCTGGTAGGGTTGATCTACCTCTATCTGAAGGGGGGAAGCTTCCAGCTCGCCGATCTTTACGCATTGAAGCTGAGTAGTACCGAGCAGATGTGGTTGTTCTTTGCGTTCCTTGCCGCATTCGCCGTCAAGGTGCCCATGTTTCCAGTACACACCTGGTTGCCGGATGCGCATGTCGAGGCGCCTACGGCGGGCTCGGTGATTCTTGCTGCGATCATGTTGAAGATTGGTGGTTACGGGTTTCTGCGCTTCTCCTTGCCGATCACGCCAGATGCCGGTGGCGAGTTTGCCTGGCTTCTCGTTGCCCTGAGTTTGATTGCGGTGATCTATGTAGGCTTGGTTGCCTTGGTGCAGGAGGACATGAAGAAGCTGATCGCGTACTCGTCGATCTCGCACATGGGCTTCGTGACTCTGGGCTCCTTCATCGCGTTCGCGCTCGTCAAGGCGGGACAGCACGATGCAGCCTTGTTGGGACTTCAGGGCGCCATGGTGCAGATGATCTCGCACGGCTTCGTGTCGGGAGCGATGTTCTCGTGCGTCGGCGTGGTCTATGACCGGATGCATACCAGGCAGATCAAGGACTATGGCGGGGTCGCGAACGTCATGCCGTGGTTTGCGGTTTTCATGGTGCTGTTTGCCATGGCAAACAGTGGCTTGCCCGGTACTTCAGGCTTTGTCGGCGAGTTCATGGTCGTTCTTGCCGCGTTCCAGTACAGCCCATGGGTTGCTGCGGGCGCTGGCCTGACCTTGATCATCGGCGCCGCCTACACACTGTGGTTGGTCAAGCGGGTGATGTTCGGCGAGGTCGCCAATCCGCAGGTCGCCGCGCTTAAGGATGTGAAGCTGAATGAGACGCTGGTACTGGCCGTATTTGCCTTGGCTGTACTGTACTTCGGTATCTACCCGAAGCCTTTGATTGACCTGATGGACGTGTCCATCGCCGAATTGGCGGCGCGACTTGCCGCCAGCAAGCTGTGAGCGAGGATCAAGCATGTTTTCCCTGACTGAATTAGCTCCCTTGCTTCCAGAAATATTTGTTCTGAGTGCGACGTGTCTTCTTTTGCTGCTGGACCTGTTCATCAGCGACGCGCGGCGTGGTTTGACCCATTTTCTGTCGATCCTGATTCTGGTCGCCGCGATCATCTTGACCCTCCGTGGTGGCGTGCCGACCGGTCAGTCGGTCAGCGCGTTCAACGGTATGTTCGTCCGTGACGGTGTTTCGGATCTGCTGAAGGTCGTCATTTTCCTGGTTACGGCCGTGACCTACGTCTACGCCAAGCCCTATTTGAGTGATCGTTCCTTGCTGAAGGGCGAGTTCTATGTATTAAGCCTGTTTGCCGTGCTGGGGATGATGATCCTGGTCTCGGCAGGCAGCCTGATCACCGTCTACCTCGGCTTGGAACTGCTCGCTTTGTCGTCCTACGCCTTGGTTGCGCTGGATCGCGACAATCGGAACTCGGTCGAGTCCGCGATGAAGTATTTCGTTCTTGGCGCGTTGGCTTCGGGGATGCTCCTGTACGGCATGTCCATGCTTTACGGTGCCAGTGGTTCGCTTGATCTGCAGACCATCGCGAGCGTCTCCGCGCACGCGGGCGACACCCGAACGCTGATGCTTGTTGGAATGGTCTTTGTGACGGTGGGCATCGCGTTCAAGTTTGGCGCGGCGCCGTTCCATATGTGGTTGCCCGACGTCTACCATGGCGCACCGACGGCGATCACGGCGTTCATTGGCGCGGCACCAAAGCTGGCTGCGTTCGGTATGGCGTATCGCCTGTTGGATGGCGGACTAGGCGGGCTGGAAGGCGAGTGGCGTCAGTATCTGGCGTGGCTGTCGGTCGCATCGCTTGCGGTCGGTAATATCGTCGCCATCGCGCAGACCAACCTCAAGCGAATGCTCGCTTACTCGACGATTTCCCATGTCGGCTTCCTCTTTCTTGGCCTTAGCGCCGGGACACCGCAGGGTCAGGCAGCGGCGCTTTTCTATGCGATCAGTTACTCGTTGATGTCCGTTGGTGCCTTCGCTGTGGTGATTCTGTTGGCACAACGTGGCTTCGAAGCTGACCGGATCGATGATTTCCGTGGTCTGAATCAAACACACCCCTGGTTTGCGTTCGTTGTTCTGTTGTTGATGGGCTCGCTTGCCGGGTTTCCGCCACTGTTTGGTTTCTGGGCGAAGCTTGCGGTCATTCAAGCTGCAGTGCAGGGTGACATGCTTTGGCTGGCCTTGGTCGCGGCAGTTTTTGCGGTCATCGGTGCCTTCTACTACCTCAGGATCATCAAGGTCATGTACTTCGACAGCCCAGCCGAAGAAAGCCGTCAGTTGGCCAGCAGCGACACCCACTTGCGCTGGGTATTGAGCGCCAACGGCGTGGCGATGTTGGTTCTCGGGCTGTTCTGGGGACCGTTGATTGATTGGTGTCTGCGTGCGGTTTCAGCGATCTGAGACGTTTGCGGGCGATGAGTTCGCACGCAACGTATCGCTCCAGTTCGTTTGAAATTGATCGACCCTGAGCCTTGCAACAACTCATCGATCCAGTATACTTGTCGCTTGCCTGATGCGGGGTGGAGCAGTCTGGCAGCTCGTCGGGCTCATAACCCGAAGGTCGCAGGTTCAAATCCTGCCCCCGCTACCAGTAATGGTGCAAAGAGCCTCGGTTGAGGCTCTTTCGTTTTGCGGCCTCTGGCATTGTGTCTCTCGCCAGTACATCCGGTGGTATTGGACAGGGCCGAGTGCCCTTTTTTTGTGCCCGCTGATTGGCTGGGTCACGCTGTTCGGGATGTACCCTATGTCGCAGAAATTGCAGGAAATCGAAGCGCTGCTCGCGCCGGTGGTGGCTGATCTGAGCCTCGAGTTGCTGGGTGTCGAGTATGCGCCAAGCAGTCATCGCAGCCTGTTGCGCCTCTACATTGATGCGCCGGATCGCTATGTGACAGTCGATGACTGTGCGCTGGTCAGTCGTGAGGTGAGTGCGCTGTTGGATGTGAACGATCCTATTGATGGGCAGTATGTCCTTGAGGTCTCGTCGCCCGGATTTGATCGCCCGCTGTTCAAGCCCGAGCACTATTTGCGCTATGTCGGTGAAACGGCAAAGATCACACTGCATCTCCCGATGGATGGTCGCAGGCGGTTCACGGCGGAGATCGTGGCGGCGGATGACGCTGAGGTGCGTGTCAGACAGGATGGCGTTGAGTTCATGTTGGCCTTCGACAACATCCAGAAGGCGCGTCTTGTCCCCGATTTTTCCCGAATCGGCTTTGCTGCCGGTGCACATGCCGATGGAAGTGAGCCGGAATCGGATGTCGAGGCGTCGATATACGAAGATCCCGATGCGGTGCGCAAGCCGCGCTCATCGTTGAAGTGACTGGGTGTTTTGCGCGTCCTGCCCGCAGGTAGTCTGCGCCGACGATGACTAAGACCCGGTCTGATTCGTTGAAGTGGATCGATTTTGATTGCGGTGGTTCTTCTTTTCCTTTGTGCGAGGCTTGATCTCGCTGGAGATGTAGCAATGAGTAAGGATCTGTTGCTGGTTGCCGAAGCGGTGGCGAACGAGAAAGGCGTAGCGCGAGAGGTCATCTTCGATGCTCTGGAGGCGGCGTTGGCCTCGGCGGCCAAGAAGCGCTTTGACGAAGACGATGTCGCGATCCGCGTGACGATCAATCGATCGAACGGCAACTATGAAACGTTCCGGGTCTATGAGGTTGTCGCGGACGACGTCGTGATGGAATCACCGCACCGTCAGCTTCGTTTGATGGACGCCGTTGACGTGCGGCCAGACGCCAAGGTCGGCGAGCAAGTGCTGGAGAAGATTGATAACGAAGACTTCGGTCGTATCTCCGCACAGGCGGCCAAGCAGGTCATTGTGCAGCGTGTGCGTGAGGCTGAACGAGGTCTGGTTGTCGAGGCTTACAAGAATCGTGTCGGTGAGCTGATTACCGGTGTCGTGAAGCGCGCTGAGCGCGGCAATATCTACATCGATCTTGGCGGTAACGCCGAGGCCTTTATCCCGAAGGAGAAGTCGATTCCCAGGGATGTCCTGCGCCCCGGTGATCGTGTTCGCGGCTATCTCGCCGAGGTTCGTGCCGAATCGCGCGGGCCGCAGTTGTTTGTCTCGCGCGCAGCGCCTGAATTCATGATGGAGCTGTTCCGCATCGAAGTGCCGGAGGTCGGTCAGGGCTTGGTCGAGATCAAGGCCGCTGCGCGTGACCCGGGCGACCGGGCCAAGATCGCCGTGCTCGCACACGATACGCGAACGGACCCGATTGGTGCTTGCATCGGCATGCGTGGCTCTCGCGTTCAAGCGGTGTCGAATGAACTCAATGGTGAGCGCATCGACATCGTGCTCTGGAGCGAAAACCCTGCGCAGTTCGTGATCAATGCGATGGCACCGGCAGAGGTGCAGTCGATCATCGTCGATGAGGAACGCCACTCGATGGATATCGCCGTGGCGGAAGACAAGTTGGCGCAGGCGATTGGCAAAGGCGGGCAAAACGTCCGTCTTGCCAGCAAGCTGACCGGTTGGCAGCTGAACGTGATGACCCAGGATCAGGTTGCCGCCAAGAGTGAGGCGGAGCAGGGCAAGGCACGCTCCCTGTTCATCGACAAGCTCGAGGTTGATGAGGAGATCGCGGGTATTCTTGTCGCGGAAGGCTTCAGCACGCTGGAGGAGATTGCCTACGTTCCGACCGCCGAGCTGCTTGCGGTGGACGGGTTCGATGAGGATATCGTTGAAGAATTGCGTGCCCGTGCCCGTGATGCGCTGTTGACCGAAGCGCTTGCGGTTGAGGAAGAGATTGAAGATCACAAGCCGGCAGAAGATCTGCTTTCGCTTGATGGCATGGACGAAACCCTGGCCTATGCACTGGCGTCGCGAGGCGTGGTGACGCGCGATGATCTGGCGGAGATGGCGGTTGACGAAATCATCGATGTTGAGGGGATGACCGAGGATCGCGCCAAGGCGTTGATCATGTCCGCTCGCCAGCACTGGTTCGACTGAAGGCGCGTTTCCGGCGCTCCGGGGCGCCGTTTCGGAAGCTGCTCGGGTTACACTTCTCCGCTTGTTGACGCTCTTTGATGCGTCGTTGGATTTTCAGGAATACACATGTCCGAAGTAACGGTACGCTCACTCGCCAAGTTGGTCGGCACGCCAGTGGAGAAGCTGCTGGAGCAGCTTGCCGAGGCAGGCATGAACTTCAGCGGGCCTGACCAGATGGTCACCAGTACCGAGAAGATGAAATTGCTGGGTTTCTTGCGTCGCAATCATGGCAAGGTTGAAACGGCAGAGGAATCGGCTGCACCGAAGCAGATCACGCTGCAGCGGCGCAAGGTGCAGGAAATCACCGTTGCGGCGGGTAAAACCAAGACGACCGTGAATGTCGAAGTCCGACAGAAGCGCACTTACGTCAAGCGTAGCGAAGTTGAGACGACGGAAGACTCGTCCCGGGAAGAAGCTCAGCGACTGTTGCGCGAGTCCCAATTGAGGCAGGAGTCTGAGGATCTGGCTCGTCAAGAGGCGGATCGTCGTCGAGCGGAAGAAAAGCAGAAGGCGGAAGCGGTTGCTGTGGAGCCAACGGCTCCGGTGGCGGTCGCGCCTGTCGTTGCAGCACCATCCGCGCCGAGCATCACCACCGAAGCGCCCATCAAGCCGCCAGTCGCGGCGTCCGAGCCGGTCGCAGTCGTTGCTGAGAGGTCGCCGAGTGCTCCGCGCCCGCCTGATCGCTCTGCGGAGCGGGGCTTGCCGGACCGTTCGTCTCGCCCTGGTTCGTCGCCCACCGGCGGGTATGCGCGTAGTGGAACCGCACCCGGCAGGCCGGGGGCACCATCGACTGGCGCCGGTCCGCGTGCGCCGGGTTCGCCAAGGCCGGATTTCGGTTCAAGAAGTCCCGGTGGTGCGCCGGGGGCGCCGCGGCCTCCTATGCGGGGACCGGGTTTGCCACCCGGCGGTCCGCTGCCACCGCCCGCGGCGCCGCGTGGTGGTCGTGCCGATGATCGTCGAAATCGAGGCGCAGCGCGTCCCGGTCGCAGCGGAAATGATGACGCGGGAAGCCGTTTCGCGAAGGGTGAGTTGCACCTTTCGGATGCGGGGATGGCACGTCGCGGCGCGCGTCGCAAGCCTGGCAAGCGCGCACCAGAACTTGGCCGTGTCGGGGGCGCGTCGCACGGGTTTTCGCGGCCTACTGCACCGGTCACCCGCGAGGTGGCAATTGGTGAAAGCATCATCGTCGCTGACTTGGCGCAGAAGCTTGCGCTGAAGGGCGCCGAGGTAGTGAAGGCATTGTTCAAGATGGGGGTAATGGCCACCATCAACCAGGTGATCGATCACGACACGGCGGTTCTGGTTGTCGAAGAATTGGGCCATACCGCAGTGCTCGCCACCGAGAATGACGCCGAATCCGCACTTGTCGCGCACGTCGAGTTGGATGGCGAGGCAAAGTCGCGTCCGCCGGTGGTCACGATCATGGGACACGTCGACCATGGCAAGACGTCGTTGCTCGACTACATCCGACGCACCAAGGTCGCCACAGGCGAGGCGGGCGGAATTACGCAGCATATCGGTGCGTATCACGTGGAGACGCCGAAAGGTGTCATCTCCTTCCTCGATACGCCCGGCCACGCGGCATTCACTTCGATGCGTGCTCGTGGCGCGAAATTGACCGATATCGTTGTGTTGGTGGTGGCGGCGGACGACGGCGTCATGCCGCAGACCGTCGAAGCCATCAAGCATGCCAAGGCCGCGAAGGTTCCGATCATCGTGGCGATGAACAAGATGGATAAGTCAGACGCCAACCCGGACCACGTCAAACAGGGATTGGCCAATCACGAAGTCATCCCTGAGGACTGGGGCGGAGATACCCAGTTTGTGCCGCTGTCTGCCAAGACGGGCATGGGCGTCGACGCGTTGTTGGATGCGATTTCGGTTCAGGCGGAAGTGCTTGAACTCAAGGCGGTGCCTGAGGGTCGCGCTTCGGGCGTCGTGATCGAATCGTCGCTCGACAAGGGTCGTGGCCCGGTCGCGACGGTTCTCGTCCAGCAGGGAACGCTCAGCAAGGGCGATTACCTGGTCTGTGGCACGCAATACGGTCGTGTCCGCGCCCTGTTTGATGAAACCAGCCAGCAGGTGAATCGTGCAGGTCCGTCGATTCCTGTGGTGGTGCTCGGATTGTCGGGTGTGCCGGACGCCGGTGACGACTTCGTTGTCGTTGAGGACGAACGGCTCGCCAAGGACGTGGCCCAGCAGCGCGAGGCCAAGCGTCGCGAGCATCGGCTCGTCAAGCAGGCCGGCAACCGGATGGAAGACATCATGGCCCAGATGGGACAGGGTGAAGGTCAGCAGACCCTCAACCTTGTCATCAAGGCCGACGTGCAAGGTTCCGTCGAGGCTTTGCGCGAATCGCTGACTGGCCTGTCGAACGAGCGCATCCGCATCAACGTGATCACCTCCGGCGTCGGTGGCATTACGGAGTCCGACGCCACTCTGGCCGCTGCGTCGAAGGCCGTGGTGATCGGCTTCAACGTGCGAGCGGATGCATCAGCTCGACGTCTCATCGAGTCGAACGGGCTGGATCTGCGTTATTTCTCGATCATTTATGACGTGATTGATCAGGTCAAGCAGGTGGCATCCGGCTTGCTGGGTGTGGAGATTCGCGAAGAAATCATCGGTGTGGCCGAGGTCCGCGAGGTGTTCCGCAGTTCCAAGTTTGGTGCGGTTGCCGGCTCGATGGTGGTGGAAGGGACCGTCAAGCGCAACAAGCCGATTCGCGTGCTACGCAACAACACGGTCATTTTCCAGGGCGAACTGGAATCCTTGCGTCGTTACAAGGAAATCGTTGATGAAGTCCGCATGGGCACGGATTGCGGTATTGCGGTCAAGCAGTACAACGACGTCAAGCCAGGCGACATGATCGAGTGTTTCGAACGTATCGAGGTTCAGCGCACGCTTTGATCGTGTGTGCCCCAGGACAAGCAGTCCTTGAGTCTTTGAGGTAGCCCGATCAATGGGGCTACCAGTTACCGCTGGCGAATTCGTTCGCCGCCATTGCAGGGATACCTGTGCCAAGCAAGTCTTTCCATCGAACTGACCGCGTCTCAGCGCAGCTGCGTCGAGAAGTCGGCCAACTGGTCCACGAGGCTGTGCGCGAGCATGGTCTGCCATCCGTCAGCGTGTCGGATGTGGAGGTGACGCGAGACATGGCGCATGCCAAGGTCTTTGTCACCGCATTGCAGCCGGAGCGTGCCACCGAGGCCGTGAAGGCGTTGCGGGATCTGGCGAAGGAAATGCGATTCCAGCTTGGTCGCGTGCTGAAGATGCGCAGCGTCCCCGAATTGCATATTCACTACGATGATTCACTCGATCGCGGTGAACGTATCGAGGCACTGCTGCGAAACGCTGGCGCCGCAAGCACGTCAGACGCCGAGTAGGCACTCGCGACCAACGTGGTGGCAGCATGAGCAGGGAAAAATCAAGCAAGCGATGGCGACGCGTGGACGGCATCGTCCTGCTCGACAAGCCGGCCGGGATCAGCTCGAATCAGGCCTTGCAGCGGGTTCGCCACGCCTTGATGGCCGAGAAGGGTGGACATACCGGCGCACTCGATCCACTGGCGACCGGCATGCTGCCACTGTGTTTTGGCGAAGCGACGAAGATCGCGGGGCTCTTGCTGGGCTCAAACAAGGTCTATGAAACGCTCGCCAGACTGGGCGTGCAGACCGATACCGCCGATGCAGAGGGCCAGGTGATTGAACGACGCGCCGTTCCGTCCTTTTCTGATTTGGATCTTGAAGGCGTACTGCGGACGCTGACCGGCAAGATCCAGCAGGTCCCGCCCATCTACTCCGCTTTGAAGCGTGATGGTGAGCCCTTGTATGCCAAAGCACGACGAGGCGAGGTGGTCGAGGTGCAGCCAAGGCTGGTGGAAGTGTTCGAAATTTCGACACTTGCCCGTGGCGCCGACTGGGTGAAACTGCGCATCCGGTGCGGGTCCGGCACGTACGTCCGCAGCTTGGTTCGTGACATGGGGGAACGCCTGTGTTGCGGTGCGCATGTGGAAACCCTGCGGCGGAACTGGGTGGCGCCGTTCGAAGCCTGCCCCATGCACACCCTCGACGACATACAGCAGAGGGCGGGTACGGAATCTGCGAGCGAGATCGAGCTCTATTCGATTGAACACGCTTTGGCGGACTATCCAAGCATTCAGCTTGACGATGCGCAGCAGTCCCGCGTGCGGCAAGGACAAACCCTGCGTTCGGTAGTCGTTGATTCGACGTCCTGGCCGCAGGTTGCGATTGGTCCTGATGGACGCGCGGTTGCCTTGATGGAAGCAGATCCTGACGGCGGGATACGTCCAAGTCGCGTTTTTGCCCCCTGAATATCGGTCCCGTGGTGCGTTGGCCGGAGCATCCCGCCGATCCGCCTCGATGATGGCTCCCGACAATCCCCTGCGAAGGCTGTCGCGGGGCTAGTGATGTATCCGCGTTTGGCTTGTTCGCAGAGTGCTGAATCGACTACAATTTCGCGCCCCACGCGGTTCGGCCTTCGGGCAATGCGTATGGTGGCAATCACTCGTCCCGGCGGAGTTTGCGGTGCATCCCTTGATGTTCCTGCGGCTCGCGCATCTCAAAGAGGCTTCAAATGTCCATTGACACCCAGAAAATCATCGACGAATTCAAACGCGGCCCGGCGGATACCGGCTCACCGGAAGTGCAGGTCGCCCTGTTGTCCGCGCGCATCGAAACGCTGACCGAGCACTTCAAGATCCACAAGCTCGATCATCACGGACGTCGCGGCCTGATCCGGCTCGTGAATCAACGCCGCAGCCTGCTCGGCTATTTGAAGAGCAAGGATGTAGAGCGTTACAAGACATTGATCGAACGTCTCGGCTTGCGCCGTTGATCGATCCCGCAAGGGCGCCTCTCACGGCGCCCTTGTTGCGTTCGGATGAGGAAAATTCGGCGAGCGCGTGTTTCAAAGCATACGTAGGCGTAGTTGGGCGAATTGAAAAGGAATCCCCCGTGGCAAAAGTAAGCAAGACGTTTCAATACGGTCGTCATCAAGTCACCCTGGAAACCGGCGAAGTAGCTCGCCAGGCCGGTGGTGCGGTGGTCGTCAAGATGGATGACACCGTGGTGCTGGTGACTGCCGTTGGCAACAAGAACGCCAAAGAAGGCATGGACTTCTTTCCCCTCACGGTGGACTACATCGAGAAGTTCTATGCCGGTGGCCGAATTCCCGGCGGATTCTTCAAGCGCGAAGGGCGTCAGACCGAGCGTGAAACCTTGGTTTCGCGACTCATTGATCGCCCGATCCGCCCGCTGTTTCCGGAAGAGTTCCGCAACGAAGTGCAGGTCATCGCGACGTTGATGTCGCTGAACCCGGAGATTCAGGGCGACATTCCGGCAATGATCGGTGCCTCGGCGGCGCTGGCGCTGTCCGGTATTCCGTTCAATGGTCCGATCGGCGCAGCCAAGGTCGGCTACGCGAATGGCGCCTACATCCTCAATCCGAGCGCCACTGAATTGGTGACGTCGGACCTCGAGTTGGTGGTCGCCGGTACGGCCAATGCCGTCCTGATGGTCGAATCCGAAGCCAAGGAGCTTTCGGAAGACGTCATGCTGGGCGCGGTGATGTTCGGTCATCAGCAGTTGCAGGCCGTCATCAACGCGATCAACGAATTCGCTGCTGAAGTGGGTGTGACGCCGTGGAACTGGAGTGCGCCCGCGAAGAACACCGCGCTGATCGATGCACTCACCTCAGCCATCGGTGGACGTCTGGCCGAGGCGTTCCAGATTCGCGACAAGCTGGCGCGTCGTGACGCCATCTCGGCTTTGAAAAAGGATGTGCTGGAATCGCTGAAGCCCCAGGCGGAAGCCAACGGTTGGGCGGCGGGCGATCTGTCCAAGGAGTTTGGTGAGCTGGAATACCGCACGATGCGCGATTCAGTGCTGACCACGCGAACCCGCATCGATGGCCGTGATCTGGTCACCGTGCGCCCGATCAGTGTCAAGACCAGTGTTCTGCCGCGCACGCATGGTTCTGCCATGTTCACTCGTGGTGAGACGCAGGCGATCGTGGTGACTACGTTGGGAACCGCGCGCGACGGTCAGGTCATTGATGCGGTGGAGGGTGAGAGCAAGGATCACTTCCTGTTCCACTACAACTTCCCGCCGTATTCAGTGGGTGAAGCGGGTCGAATGATGGGTCCGAAACGTCGTGAGATCGGTCATGGCCGTCTGGCGCGCCGCGGCGTGCAGGCAGTGATGCCTGCGATGGAGAGCTTCCCCTACACCATTCGCGTGGTCTCGGAAATTACCGAGTCGAATGGTTCCTCCTCGATGGCTTCGGTCTGCGGTTCGTCCTTGGCACTGATGGACGCCGGTGTGCCGATCAAGGCGCCGGTCGCCGGTATCGCCATGGGTTTGATCAAGGAAGGCAGCAACTTTGCCGTGTTGTCAGACATCCTCGGCGATGAGGATCATCTCGGCGATATGGACTTCAAGGTCGCCGGAACCGAAGGTGGCATCTCTGCGTTGCAGATGGACATCAAGATCGACGGCATCACCGAGGAGATCATGAAGGTCGCGCTGGCTCAGGCCAAGCAAGGCCGTCTGCACATTCTGGGTGAGATGGCCAAGGCCATCAGTTCACCGCGTGAGCAGATGTCCGAGTATGCGCCGCGCCTGTTGACCATCAAGATCCACCCGGACAAGATCCGTGAAGTGATCGGTAAGGGTGGCGCGACGATTCAGGCCATCACCAAGGAAACCGGAACGCAGATCGACATTCAGGACGACGGTACGATCGTCATTGCGTCGGTCAATCGCGCCGCCGGTGAGGCCGCCAAGGCGCGAATCGAGCAGATTACTTCGGATGTCGAGCCGGGCCGCATTTACGAAGGCAAGGTCGCCAAGCTGATGGACTTTGGTGCGTTCGTCACCATCGCTCCTGGCAAGGACGGCCTGGTCCACGTATCGCAGATCTCCAACGAGCGCGTCGAAAAGGTGTCCGACAAACTCAAGGAAGGCGATATCGTCAAGGTCAAGGTGCTGGAAGTCGACAAGCAGGGACGTATTCGTCTGTCGATCAAGGCTGTACTGGAAGACGCGGCTGGCGAGTAATCGTCCGCTACCGAGACAACAAAAAAGGCGAGCCTCGGCTCGCCTTTTTTGTTGTTGAAATGAAGTCGTGTACTGGACCGACTTCAATCAAGACTGCGCTGCGCGTGATTACAGCTTGCCGCGCGACTGCAAATTGCTGCGCATGCGGTTGCGGCGACGACGAAGACGGGCAAGTTTCATGGGCTTGATCCTGAAAATGGTTAGGGGACGCGCATTGTCGCACGCAAGCTGACCTTTGGTCAGAGCTTTGAGACGCGCCAGTGCAGAGGCGTAGAGCACCGAGGACAGTTGGTCGCCCTCGGTGCGCTCAGCGAGATCGAGTCGTTCAGCCCAACAGGTGGGCGACGCCCGCGCGCTCTTCTTCCAGCTCGTTGAGCGTGAAGTTGATGCGCTCGCGCGAGAACTCGTCAACTTCAAGTCCTTGCACGATTTCGTACTTGCCATCCTTGCAGACGACCGGGTAGCCGAACATCACATCCTTGGGAATGCCATAGCTTCCATCCGAGGGGATGCCCATCGTCACCCACTTGCCAGCGGTGCCGAGCACCCAGTCGCGAACATGATCGATGGCGGCGTTGGCCGCAGATGCCGCGGACGACAGGCCACGCGCTTCGATGATGGCTGCCCCGCGCTTGCCCACTTTCGGAATGAAGGTGTCGCGATTCCATGCTTCGTCAGCGATCTTGTCCTTCAACGAGGAGCCCGCGACCGTGGCAAATCGGTAATCCGGGTACATGGTGGGGCTGTGGTTACCCCACACGATCAGTTTTTCGATATCGGCCACCGCGACACCGGCTTTGCCAGCGAGCTGGCTGAGCGCGCGGTTGTGATCCAGTCGCAGCATGGCCGTAAAGTTGTTCGGATCGAGGTCAGGCGCGGATTTCATCGCGATGTAGGCATTGGTGTTGGCGGGATTGCCGACCACCAGAACCTTTACGTTGCGGCTGGCGACCTTGTTCAATGCCTTGCCCTGTACGGTGAAAATTTCCGCGTTCTTCAGCAGCAGATCCTTGCGTTCCATGCCGGGACCGCGCGGCATCGCGCCAACCAGCAGCGCCACATCCGCATCCTTGAATGCCACCTCGGGATCGTCGGTTCCCACCATGCCTGCCAGCAACGGGAACGCGCAATCTTCCAGTTCCATCATCACGCCCTTCAACGCCGCCTGGGCCTTCTCCATCGGCAGTTCCAGCATCTGCAGAATGACCGGCTGGTCCTTGCCCAGCATTTCGCCCGAGGCAATTCGGAACAGCAGGGAGTAGCCGATCTGGCCGGCTGCACCGGTGACAGCAACGCGAACGGGGTTCTTCATGTTCAACTCCAATGACGAGGGCAGATGTGGAAAGCTCATTGCCTTGCCAGAGCAATGATGCGGTCTGGGTCGGCGCCGAAAACGACGCCATCCCCGATGACGGTGACGGGCACGAAATCGCCCCCTGGGAACAGGGCGCGCAGCGATTTGCCCAGCGGATCGGTCTCGATGTCGAGACTGAGGTAGTCGATGCCTGCTTCATCCAGACGGTGGTGCAATACCTTGCAGTACTCGCACCATTCGGCACCGAACACGACGACTCGCGGTTGCGGCAACTGCCGACGGAAATCGGCGGGAACGGGGTCATCCGCGATGAGTGCCGCATCCTTCGGGGTCTGCGTGAAGTAATCCTGCGCATTGGCGGGGACGTTCAGCAGACACAGAAGAATTGGCAGGGCGAGACGCATCAGGTCAGCTCAGCGAAGAACTGCTGGATGCGTGCCATTCCCTCCGGCAATTGCGCGGGCGGGCAGGTGTAGGAGATGCGCATGGCGCGCGGTTCACCAAATGCTGAGCCGGGCACACAGGCCACCCCCTTGGTGTCCAGCAGCACAGCGCAGAACTCCACATCATTGCGAATCGGTTGGCCGTTGTGCGACTTGCCGAAGGCGCAAGAGATGTCGGGGAACACGTAAAAGGCACCTTCCGGTCGTGGACACACCACGCCGGGAATGGCCGACATGGCGGCCAGCACCTGATCACGCGTGCGCTCAAATTCACCGACTTTCTGTGCAGGCACATCCTGTGGACCGGATAGTGCGGCGATCGCCGCCGCCACCGCCACTTCCGGAATATTGGTGATGTGGTTGGAGTTCAGCGTCACCATGGCTTGCGCGATGACTTCGGGACCCGCAATGAAGCCGACTCGCCAACCCGGCATGCCATAGGTCTTGGACAGGGAGTCGACGAAGATCACCCGATCCGCGAGGTCAGGTCGGAAGTGCAGGAAGTTGTGGTACTTCAACTCACCAAACACCATCCGGTGATAGATGTCATCGGTGATCACCCAGGTGTCCGGGTGCTTGGCGATCACATCAGCGAGTGCGGCGATCTCATCCCGGGTGTAGACCATTCCGGTCGGGTTCGACGGGTTATTGAACAGGAACACTTTCGGCTTGTGCGAAAGCGCTTCGTCAAGCTGTGCGGCAGTGAGTTTGTAGTGCTGACTGGCTGGACAGGGAAGCACGCGGACGCGTGCGCCGACGATGTCGGCAATGTCCATGTAGGTCGTCCAGTAGGGGGCGGGAAAGGCGATTTCATCGCCGGGATCCAACAGCGCTTCGGCAAGGTTGTAAAGCATGTGCTTGGCGCCGACACCGACTGCGCAATGCTTGCGCTGGTAGCCGTGGAAGCCGGCGGCTTCAATATGCTTGAGGAAGGCGTCGAGTAGCGCGTCCGGCCCGCGGTTGCTGCCGTATTGCCCGCTGTCCTTGTCAATCGCGGCTTTGGCCGCTTCGTAGACATGCGCGCCAGGCAGGAAGTTGGGGACACCAATCGAAAAACTAATGATGTCGCGACCTTCGGCTTTGAGTTTGCGGGCTTTCTCGGCGATCTGCATGATCGCGCTGGGTTTTGCGCGACTCATTCGCTGGGCGAGCTTTGGCATGAGGTGATCCTGCGGGGACAAGGGAAGCACTGTGTTCGCCCGACTGACGGGTCATGACGCAGTGCGCAAAACCGGCGCGAAGTCTACCATGCGGGTGAAATGACGCGGCTTCGCCGAAGGTCGAAGAGCGTTCGCGGCGTTGCGACCAATCGGTTCCGCGTTGCTGGCGTGTCCCATCGTGAAAGCTAAGGCTTGGCTTGCGGTCGAGGCAGTCGGGTCTTGATTGCCGAGCCCAGTGAAAACTGGGGCTCCGACGCTTCCAGTCCTTCGGCGCGTTCTTGCCGGAGGATGCTCTCTTGCGCTGCGGAAAAGGTGGATGACCAGTCCGGAAACTGCCCGAATGCGTCCTTGAGGAACGCGCGACCGAAATAGGTGTAGTCGGCATCGCTGCCGCAACCGAACGAGGTCCGGTCCGCCCGGGATGCGGTGATGACAAGGCTTTCTGGCGACTGCAGGCTGGGCAGAAATGCGCCTGAGTAGCACGCCGAGATGATCGCGATTTTCCAGCGGATTCCGGATTCGTCGAGCATTTGTTTCAGGTCGTCCGGCGTGATCGGATTCAGTGGCAAGGGGTCCATCGCCACGTGAATGCTGGGGTCCTCGCTGCCGTGGCTGGTCATGAACAGGATCAACAGATCCTCGGTCGGGTCCATCCAGCGCCCGAGCCACTGCAAGGCAATCGACAGATTCGTGCGGGTGGCCAGAGGAGTGGTCAGAACGCGGTCGGGATGATTGATCAGTGCCAGCGTGCGTCCACCACTGGCGAAAACCTGGTTGAACCGTTCGGTCGCCAGTTCGACTTCGTTGCGGAACACGTTTTCGGCACCGTCGCCGCCGAACGCAAGTACATACACGTCCTGCTTGCCGGGTGTTTGCGGGGCCAGCGTCGTCAACGCGTGGCGCATCAATTCGGGTTGCGCATACATCACCGCCTCGGCGTCAAAGTTCGACGCCGTCTCCGCATCCCACGGTGGATACCAGAACGTGCTGAAACGAGACGCATCGAACCCGATCAGCAAACCGCTGGAAAGGCAGGCAGTGGCAATCCAACGGCGACGACGGCTGCCATCCCTCGCCAAC
>Ga0209066_10001387_pt1 | contig 32221 bp, 2 predicted proteins | sample All_14_2_FD_187198 | JGI IMG/M metagenome (GOLD analysis project Ga0209066, IMG submission 187198) | Freshwater microbial communities in response to fracking from Pennsylvania, USA - Allegheny Zone_MetaG_DW_15 (SPAdes) (version 2) ... | reverse complement strand
GCCAGGCTTACGCCCGCCCGGCTGGTCGCCAGCGGCGAGGGGGCGGACCAGAGCCCGGCCTCGTCGGCGGCCCACACCTTGAGGTAATAAGTCACGCCCGGCAGCAGGCCGGAGATCAGGTGGCGCTGCGCGGAGCCCGGCGCCGGCCCTGCCGTGGAGATAAGCACCTGCGCGGCGGCCGTGCTGAAGGCGGCCTCGGGGAAGGTGGAATAGTTGATGGCGAACCAGCCCTGCCCGAGGGAGCCCGCCGCGCCGTCGTCGCCGGAGGCGGTCCAGCCGGCCAGCAGGCGGCCGGGCAGTTCTCCCATGGCGGCCGTGGAGTAGGCGATAGCCCCCGGCGGCACGGTGTCGCGCGCGGTGAAAGTGCTGGCGTAATAGCCTTCGGGGGTCTGGTTGGGCGGCACGGCCCCGTCGCGCGCTGCGGCGTAGACGTAATAGGTGGCGTTATGCCACAGGTTGCCGCGCAGGGCGTTGTCGGGGACTATGGCCCAGGCGGCGCCGCCCGCCGTCATGGTGGAGACGGCCGCGTCGCCCCAGGCGCCGGTAAAGAAATTCCACCACTTCTGGTCTATCGCCCGCCGCAGCGTGACATAGACGTAAGGCACGCCGGCGTTGGGCGCGCTGTCGGCCGCGGTGCCGGCTATCAGCGCCGGGGTTTCCAGGGTGCTGTCGGCCGCCGGCGTAGAGACGAAGAGGGTCGGCACGCTGGTGTCGAAGGTGAAGGTGGCGGTGGCGTAGGGCAGGGAGTAGTTCAGGGCCGTATCCACGGAGCGGGCCACCGCCTGGTACTGGGTACCGGACACCCAGGCGATACCGGAAGTGTCGTAAGTCCAGGCTTCCAGGCCGGAGGCCGCCAGCCAGACCTGCGAGGCCGAGATGAACGCTGCGCCGTTCCAGTAAAGGTTGTTGCCTTTGTCCTGGATGGAGATGCTGGTGCCGGTGATGGCGTATTCCAGCACCGGCGCGGCGGTACCGGTGATGGCGGCCAGCGCCGAGTGGAAGCCGGCGGAGGGCGCGGTGAATTTCACTTCGGGGCCGCTCACGTTCTTGAGCACCAGGAAGGCGTCAGTGACGGAGGACACGTTGCCGGCCAGGTCCCGGGCGCGGACCGAGATATAGTTGGTGGCGGCGCTCTCTAGCGCGCCGAAGTTGAGCGCCCAGGGCCCGTTGTAGAAGGTGGCGCCGGGGGTGAGCCCGGGCAGCGCCGTCCAGGCCAGCACGTTGGCGTTGGCCGAGCCGGCGCTGTTGCTGGCGCTGTATTCCACGGCCGCCAGGCCGGAGGCACCCTCCTGGTCGTGGAAGTCAACGGTATAAATAGCGCCGGGATCGTCCCTGCGCCAGGCGGTTTCCCCGGCCTGCGTGTCCGTGATCACCGGGGCGGCCGTATCTTTGAGGATATAGAAGGCGTCGGAGAGGTCCCGGTAGAGGCCGCCTCCGTCGTAGGCGCGCAGGGAGATGTAGCTGGTGCCGGGCGGCAGCAGCGCCCACTGCGCCGAAGTGAGCCCCCAGTCGGCGCTGTAAGAACTGGCGTTGATGTTGGTGAGGGCGTCGCCCCAGTCGAAAACCAGGGTGCCGGTGCCGGCCGCCCCCGTAGTCGCGCGCACCTGGAGCTTGTCCAGGTAGGTCCCGCCGAAGTCGGCCAGGTCCACGTTGTAAACGGCGGTGTTGGCGCTGCGCCAGGCGGCGTCGCCGTCCTGCCCGTCGGTAAAGGTGGGCGAGGAGGTATCCACTCCGGTGAGGGTCTCGGTAGAGCCCAGGCTTTCATAGGCGCTCTCCAGGCCCAGGGAGTTGCGGGCCTTCACGCGGAAGTAATACAGCGTCACCGGGTCCAGCCCGCCCAGCGTCACGGAAACGGCAGCGGCCCAGGCGGAGGAGGATTTTATCTCCGAGTAGTCGGAAGAAACCGAGGCCTCGGCCGAATATTCGGTGCCGGTCGGGTTGCCGTTGGCCAGCCATTGCGCGGTCACGGTAAAGCCGTCGCGCGCGGTGAAGGTGTCGGCCTGCTTGAGCGGCGGGGCGGGCGCGGTCACCGCCAGCGGCAGTTGGGCGAACACGCTGGCCGAGCCGGCCGCGTTGAGCGAGGCGACGCGGACATACTGCGTGGTGTTGGGCGTCAGCCCGGAGAAGGCGGCGTACTCGTTCAGCGTCTCGGAAGAGCGCAGCACGCTGGTGAAGTTATCGGTGGAAAGCTGGGCCAGGTAGCGCGTGCCGGCGGGATTGGCGCTGTCGGCCCAGTAGGCGGCCAGCGTGACCGAACTGACGGCGCAGGGCACGGAGGTGGACGGGGTGACCGCGGTAGTAATAGTAGAGCCGAAGAGGACATAGGCCGTCTCGTCGCCCAGCCTGCCCAGGGCCTTAAGGCGCACAAAATAGGTGGTATTAGGCGACAGGGACTCGAAGGTGTGGCTGGAGCCGGTAGTGCTGGTAAACACGCCGGACATGAAACTGGGGTCGGGCCCGGCCTGCGCGAAGTAGAGCGTATCCGGGGCATTGGAACTCCCGCTCCAGGCCACGGTCAGGCTGGAAGAAAAGACCGCGGCAAAACCCTGCGGCGTGGGCGTGGCCGGCAGCGTGGTGAAGGAAGCGGTGGGAGTGTAAGGAGAAGGGTCCTCGCCCATGTAGGAGGCTCGCAGGCGCGTGTAGTAAGTGGTATTGCCGACGAGCCCGGTCAGCGGCGCGGGCCAGGCCACGGTGGAGACGGCCAGCAGGCTGCCGGTGAAATCCTGGGCGGAGGAAGTCTCTATTTCATAGAGCGTGGCCGACGGGTTGGGATAGGTGGCGGCCGCGGCCGTGACGGAGGTGGAGGACTGGTAAACCGCGCCGTAGCCGAAAGAGGCCGGAGTGGAAACATAGCGGGAGAAGTAGCCGCTCTCCACCTCGGTGGTGGCCCACCCTCCGCTGGACACGGCCACCTGGCCGAGCGAGCCGGAAAGCACGATGTTCCCCCCGCCCAGGTCCACCGACCCGGCGGACCCGGCGGCCAGGTCGTCAGTGATCTCAATAACCCCGTTGGCTTTGACCGCGGCGCAGGCGGGCGCCGACGCCAGGACAAGCAGGCACGCCAGGGCGCAGAGCCCCGCCGCGGCTTTCGCCGCGCAAGCATGCCCAGTATTATATACACTGCCTGCCGTCATTATTTAATCCGTAAATACCGCCGCAGCTACTTAAGGTTCGATCAGCAGCCAGGCGATAGTGCTAGTGTCTCCTATATCGCTGCTGGTAATCGTAAAACTGGTACCCGGAACCCGGGCGCTGACATAGTGAATGCCGAGATTTCCGCCCAGGCTTTGAACCGTAAGGAAAATACGTGTATTCGCCGTTACCGACGTGTTGGAAACAGTGGCGGTACCGGCTGTGAGGCTGACCGTCCCCATCCGGGCGTTAGCCCCTTCCGCCAACTGTAGCCCGGAACCGACCCCGCTGACCCGTATATCACCTGCCGTGGTCATCGAACCGGCGGCAAAATGCCCGGTGGAGGTCAGAGAGGAGACTATGTTCCCTCCGCCGTCGCGCCAGACCTGGGCGTAGACGTCAGAGGCGGTGCCCGTGGACTTCACGTCCAGCGCGGCAGTTGGCAGGGTATTGTTAGCGCCTATCCCCGCGCCGCCAGTGTTCATGTTGCCGAATATGAGATTGCCTATCCTTATCTCGTTGGAAATGGTCGGCGCGGTGGCGTCTAGGTCGTAACCGATGATGATGTTGCGGCCGCCGGTATCCAGGTTATCGCCGGCCTGGAAGCCGATGAGGATGTTATCGTTGCCGGTATCCAGGTTGTAGCCGGCCCTGTAGCCGAGCAGCGTCGAGCTGGAGACCGCGGCGCTCACGGACGCGGCCTCCGCACCCACCATGACATTGGCCGCGCCCGCCGTCTCGGCCACGGCGGCGTTCATGCCGACGAAAACGTTGCCCGCCCCGGTGGTGTTGCCGGCCCCGGCGCCGCGGCCCACAAAGGTATTGTCGGTGCCCAGGGTGTTTACCAGGCCGGCCCCGTGCCCCACGAAAGTGTTGCCGATACCGGTATTTTGCTTGCCGGCGTTCAGCCCCACCGCAAGCAGCGCCTGCGAGGCGTTAGCCGCCAGCACGGTGCTGCCGTTTATCTGATAGGCCGCCGCCGTTATATGGCTGGAGGTATTGACGGCGTAAGAGCCCATCTGCAGCACCTCCGAGCCGGGAGAGAACGGCCAGGATGATTTGCAATTACCAGCGATGCACAGGTTATTGGCGTCCACGGTGCCGGTAAACGTTTTAGCTCCCGCGACGCTTTCATCCCCGGTCAGACCGACCTTTCCAGCGAGGGCGGTCACTATCACCGCGGTGGAAGTGATCACCCCGCTCAGCGCCGAGCCGTCGCCGGCGGGCGCCAGGTAATCCGTCCCGGCCGAAGCGGCCGATATGGCCCCTGCCCCATTCGCCTTGACTATGCCGCTTACCGCACCCACTATGGCGTCCGTCTCGACTGCCTGGACATTCGTGAGCCCTGAACCGTCGCCGTAATAGAAAGAAGCTGAACTGAAGCCGACGATATAAACGTTGGTGGAGAACCTTATGCCTCCGCCCAGCGCCGGGTCGGCCTCAGGGTAGAGCGAGCGGGAGGAATCCGATAGGACAAGCGCCGCGTTGCTGCCCCTGACCGTTATAGAGCCGCTGACCACGTCCAACCTGGACTGCGGGGCGCTGGTGCCCACGCCCACGTTGCCGGTGGTGGAAACATAGATGTGGCTGGGCGTAGTACCGGTACCCGCGGCCAGCGAATAGTTGGTGAGCAGGGTGTCTCCGATAACGGTAAGGCTGGAATAGGCGATGATCAGGTGGCCGTTCATCGTATCGCCGGTCTTCAGCACGGCGCCCGCAGCCGTCACGCCTGTAAGCTGTGAGCCGTCCCCGTAATACACCGCGGCGGAACTGTAGCCGACAATGTAGACATTGGAGGAGATCAGGACCGCCTCGGCGCCGGAGGCCGCGGAGATATTCTCGGCGTAGGCGGCGGTGGCGGAGAAGAGGGCGTAGGCGTTGCTGGTGAGGCGCTCGCGCGGGCTGAGTTCCGTAGCGCCCACGAAGATGGACAGCCACCAGTTGCCAGTGCCGAAATTGACGGCCGAGGGGATCGTGAAGGTGCTGCGGAAAAGGCCGTTGGAAACCGCCACAGGCTGGGCGCCGTTGCTGTGGCAATTTCCGCCGAATTCCGCGTCGCAGAGGAAAATGCTTATCTCGCGGTTGCCGGTGACGGCCTGGCCGGATTCCTTAAGGCGGCCCTGGTAGGTCAGGAGCCCAGGGACCTCCCCGTAGGCGCTTAACGCCCCGGACAGCGCGAGGAATATAAATAAAGGTATTTTTTTCATAATGCTTTTCCTGTTTTAAACCAAGTTGCACTTACGCAATACAGCGAAGCCTTCCGACGGGATACGCTCCCGCGTTAAATCCTGTTTCCTTCCGCCGGCTGCTACTTCACTATGGCGAACTTCTTGATTACCTTCTTATGCTCGCCGCTCACTTCGTGCTTAACATGCAGCGAATAAATATACACTCCCGGGGCCACCTTGGAAGGAATCTCCCAGTCGGCTTCCAGGCCGCCGTTCCTGCCGACAAAAGCTTCGTTGGCCAGTTTGGCTATCACCCTGCCGGTGATGTCGAAGACGGCCAGCTGCACCCGCAGCGGGAACTGGTCGCTTTCTATGTGGAAAGTGGCCGTCCGGCTGGCCGGGTTAGGATAGACATAGACCTTATCGGTCCTGAGCAGCTCGCCCAGCGGGCTGATCTGCAGCGCCTCGCCCGGCCTCACGCGCACCGCCAGCTCTTTGCTGCCGCCGGCGGGATCGGGCACCCTGAGCACGTACTTGCCCGGCAGCAGGTTGCTGATGAGGAATTTGCCGGCGGCGTCCACCGGCGCGGTGGCGACCAGGCGCCCGCGCTGGTACAGCTCCACCCGCGCCGAAGCGGGCCGCACGCCCTGCGTGCGCACGCCCAGCGCCGAGAGGCGGTAGCCGGCCAGCTCGCCGCCGATGCTCGCCAGCTCGTAGCCGATAGAAAGGGTGAAATCGGCGTTGGAGGCGCCGAGAGGTATGCCGTCTGTGCCGACGGAGCTGATGATGTCCTCGGCCTCCCACGTGGCCTGCACGCGGTAGCTGCCGGCGGGCAGGCTGGTGATGGCGTAAGTGCCGCTGCCGTCGCCCACGGTATAGGTATGGCCCTGCAGAAGGCCGGTGGCGTCGAAAGCCTCCACCAGCACGCCCGTTATACCGACGCTGGAGACCGTCATTACATGGCCGCCGACGGAATTGGGGAAGGGCGAAGCCTGGGCGGTGGCGCCGTTGGAAAGCGCGCTCCAATTGCCGGCGTCGTCGCGGGTCCACAGGCGCAGGAAATACTCGGTCCCGGGGGCCAGGCCGGTCAGCTGCGCCGCGCCGGCCGCCCCGGCGGCGCCCGCGGTGAAGTCCGTCACGCTCTGGGCGTCAGCCGTGCTGAAGGCTATGCCCGAAGCGGTGGAGTACTGCACCCGGTATTGGCCGTAGAGGATCATGCCCAGGGCCCCGTCGTCTCCGGGCGCGGTCCAGTTGAGCTGGATGTTGCCGGGCGCGCTGCCGCTGGAGGCGGCCAGGTCGGCGACGGCCGCGGGAGCGGTATTGTCCACGAAGCCGAAGGTGGAGCCGTAGATATAGAAGGGCGCGGAGCGCACCGGGCTGGAGTTATCCACGGCGTAGAGGGTGTAATAATAGCTGGCCCCGGTCTCGAGCGAAGCCGCCAGCAGGTCGGGCAGCGTGTAGGACCAGTTGGCGTTCGCCGTGACCGCGGCGCTGGAACCGGCCACGGACCAGGTAGAGGCGCCGAAGTCCCACCACTTGCCGTCGGAGAGGCGCTGGAACCTGGCGGCCATCCCCGCGAAGCCGGAGGCGTCATAGGCGGTGCCGGAGACACTGAACGCGGCGTTGACCAGCGCGCCGTCGGCGGGCGCCAGCGGCGCTATGACCGGCGCGAGCGAGTCGTAGGTAAAGCCGCGGGTGGCGTAGGTGAGCGAGTAATTGCCGGCCGTGTCGCTGGCGCGGGCCACCACCTGGTAGGCGTAATTTTCCAGCCAGGTGACGCCGTGGGCGTAGGTCCACGGCCCGGTGCCGGCGGCCACCTGCCAGGCGGGGCTGGCGGCGAGGAAGGCGGCGCCGTCCCAGTACTTGCCGGTGGCGTCTTCGCGCACGGAAACCTCCACCGCCGCGGCGGAGTGCGAGCGCGCGTCGCTGGCTGTGCCGGCCACGAGCGGCAGCGCGGAGTGGTAGGCCGAGTCCGGAGCGGTTATGCCTATCTCCGGGCCGGCCACGTACTTGAGTATCTTGAACACGTCTATGCCGGTGAGGGAGACCGCGTTGCCGGCCAGGTCCCTGGCGCGCACGGAGATATAGTTGGTGGCGTCGTTGGGCAGGGCGGCGAAGTCCACCGCCCAGTTATCGGCGTAGGCCTTCAGGCCGGTGGAAATAGCGACAATGGGCGCCCAGGGCAGGCCCGCGGCGTCGCCGGTGCCCTGGTTGGGGCTGGCGCTGTATTCTATGGCGGCCAGGCCCGAAACCTCGTCGGCGAAGTCGACATTGTAGGCGGCGCCGGCGTCGTCCATGCGCCACCCTTCCTCGCCCGCCTGCAGGTCGGTGATGACTGGCGCGGAGGTATCCTTGAGCACCAGGAACGCGTCCACGGTGGTGCTGGAGTTGTAATTGGCGTCCCAGGCGCGCAGACTGATATAGCTGGTGCCCGGGGCCAGCAGGTCGAACATGCCCGCGGGCAGCGCCCAGTCGGCGCCGTAGGTTTCCACGTTCATGCCGGCCGCCACGGGCGTCCAGGGCGCGTCGGGCGAGGCGGCGAAGGTAGCCGCGCGCACCTCGAAGGAACTCAGCCAGGCGCCGCCGGCGTCGGCGAAGTCTATGTCGTAGAGCGTAGCGCCGTGGTTGAGCCAGCCCGGGTCCGCGGCGTTGATGGTGACGGTCGGGCTGGAGAAGTCCAGCGCGGGATCGGAGCGGGTAGTGGTGGACCCCAGCGCGGTCCAGGCGGTGGCCACATCGACAGTGTTGAGGGCGCGCACCCTTGCGTAATAGGAATAGTTGCCGGCCAGGCCCTCGAAGGCGGCGTAGGCGTTGGCCGTTTCAGAAGAGTAGGCCAGCTGGGTGTGGGCGGCGTCGCTCGACAGCTGGGCCTGGTAGCGGGTACCGGCGGGATTGTCGTTGGGCAGCCAGTTGAGCTGCGCCGAAGAAATGAACACGCCGGAGATGGGCGCGGTGGAAGGCTGGGCGGCGTGGGTGAAGGTGGAGAAAGTCACCGCGCCTTCGGCCTCTATGCCGGCGTAGTTGCGGGCCAGGGGCCTGAAGACATAATAAGAGTTGGGCACCAGCGAGCCCGCGTCCTGCCAGCCGGCCGCCATCCAGGGCGTTTCGGTGAACGGCGCGCCGGTTATCTGCAGCCTGAATTCGGTGCCGGCGAGCGTGGAGCAGTAGCCGTCGGTTTTCGCGGAGGCGCCGTCGTAGCCGCCCAGCACGCAGAGGCGGCTGCCGCGCGCGAACATGGTATGCGACTGGCGCGCGGCGGGCAGGGAAGGGCCGGCCTCCCAGTAAGCCACGGAGCCGTCGGCGTTGAGCGGGCCGCGCAGGGTGGCCGCGCGCGCCAGGGTGCCGCCGTTGCCGCCGGAGACTATCAGCGCGCCCGGCACGGCCTCCAGGGCGTGCGCGTGCACGCCGGAGGGCAGGACGGTGTCGGCTATCCAGCCCACAGGGGCGCCCGCGCCGTCCACGGCGGAGCGCCAGACCTTGTTCTTGGGCGACACCCCGTCGTAGCCGCCGCTCAGGTAAAGGTGCGAGCCGTTCATGGAGGCCGCGGCCGAGTAAACCGCCTCGGGCAGCGGCGGGCCGGCCGTCCAGCCGGCCAGCGTGCCGTCGGCGTTGATCTTTGTATACCAGACGTCGTCGCTGGCGCCGCCGTTGTAGCCGCCCAGCACATAAAGCGCATCCCCGCCGGCCACGAAGGCGTGGGCGTAGACCGCAGCCGGCAGCGGCTCTTCGGCCACCCAGCCGCCCAGGGCGCCGGAGGAACTTATGGGGGCGCTCCAGACCTCGGCCCGGGCGGACGAGCCGTCGTAACCGCCGACAATATAGAGCCGGCCCAGCATACCGACGGCCGAATGCGCGTAGCGAGCGGCCGGCAGGGAGCGGGTCTGGGTCCAGGCGCCCAGGACGCCGGCGGCGGACAGCGGGGCGTACCAGACCTCGGCGCGCGCGGCGGCGCCGTCGTAGCCGCCGGTCAGGAAGGCGATGTCGCCGGCCATGGCGCCGGAGTGGCTGTAGCGGGCGGCGGGCAGCCCGGCGCCGGGCGCCCAGGCCGACAGGCCCAGGCCGCCGGGGTTGCCCTCGGCGTCCCAGTAGACTCCGATGTTATTGGGGCCGATGGTCCAGGCGCCCACGCTGCCCGGCGCTGCGGCGAGGGCCAGCGCGACGTCGCCCACGTACGGACTGGACTGGCCCGTGGAAGACGAGACGGCGCGCAGGCGCAGGTAATAGGTGGTGTTGGGCGTTATGGCGCCCATGGTGAAGGCGAACTCGCTGCCCGTGACCGAGGACAGCAGCGCTCCGGTGAAGTCGCTGGCCGTAGAGAGATCCGCCTGGTACAGCGTGCCGGCGCCGTTGCCGTTGGCGTCCCAGGTGACGGCGGCGCTGGCCGACCACAGCGTGTACCCGGTCAGCAGCGGCGGCACGGGGGTCGTTACCGTAGAACCCAGCGCCAGGAAGGCCGTCAGGTCGCCGCGGTTGCCCAGCGCCTGCACCCGGAACCAGTGAGTGGTGTTGGGCGCCAGGCCCGCGAAAGTGTGGACGAAGGGGCTGGCGCCGGCGGGCAGCGTAAAGGTGGAATCCAGCACCGAGGCGAATTCGTCGCTGGAGATATCGAGCGTATAGCGGGTGCCGGGGCCGTTGCCGTTGGAGAGCCATTCCACGGTGATAGACACGCTGGAGACCACGGCGTAAACGGCCGCGGAAGCGGGAATTGTGGCGAAGGTGGATTCCTCGTAGGTGTAGCCGTAGTTGGGCGCGCCGGGCCAGTTGAGCGAAGCGGACCTCACGTAATAGGTGGTGTTGGGCGACAGCCCCTGCGGCGCCAGCCGGAACTCGCCGGGATAGGCGCTGGCCGAAGAATACAGCACCCCGGTGAAATTGTTGGCGGTAGAGGCCTCCACCAGCCAGCCGGCCGCGTCCGCGGGCAGCCACGACAGCGCTATAGAGGAGATATAGACGGACTGGCCGCCGAGCGGTACCGGCGCCTCGGCCAGGGTAACTTCAGGGTCCGAATTAGAATCAGTCGACCAGTTACCGGCCTGGTCGCGGCTCCAGGCGCGGAAGTAGTAGGTGGTGTTGGGCCCTAGGCCCTCTATCATCACCCGCTGCCCCTCGCCGGCGGTTACGCCGTAGGTGGAGACATAAACGTGCGTGCTGCCCGCCACGGAGGAAGTGGCCCAGGCCACCGTGTAGGAGGCGTACTGCAGCGCGAACAGGTCGATGCCGCTGGGGCCCTCGGCCGGCGCGCTGAAGGCCAGGCGCGCCGACCAGGTGCTCAGGTCGACTCCGGCCAGGGTCATTATCCCGGCGGGAGGGATGGTGTCTTTCAGCACCGCGTAGGCGTCCACCCAGGTATTGGTGTTGACCGGCAGCGAGTAGTCCCAGGCGCGCACCGTAAAGTAATTGGTGCCGCTCTGCAGCAGGTTCCAGAGAGCCTCGTTGGCCACCGGGCTCGCGGACTGGAAGGCAGCGCCGGCGCCTACGATTATGGGCGCCCAGCCGGTCAGCTGCACGCCGCCCTGCCCGGGCGAATCCCAGATCGCCAGTTCCGCAGTATCAATTTTGCTGTGCGGGTCCGAGAAAGTTAAGCCCATTGTAAAGCCGTAGGTGCTGCGCCACACCTGGCTGTCATAGGCATGGCCTATAGCCGGCGGCGTGGTGTCCTTGAAGACCATGAACGCGTCCAGCTCGACATCCTTGTTGCCCGACCCGTCGAACACCTGCACGCTGATAAAGTTGGTGCCGTCGGCCAGCAGGTCCCAGAAGCCCTGGTTCAGCGTCCAGTCCGTAGCGAAGTTGTCGGCGTCTATACCCGCCAGGATGTCGGTCCAGTCGGCGTTCACGGTACCGGTCTCCAGCGGCCCGGTGGTGGCGCGCACCTGGAAGTTCTCCAGGGCCGAACCGCCGGCGTCCTGGAAGTCTATGTCGTAGGTGCGCGCCGGCAGGGCGCCGTACCAGGTATAGTCCGTGTCGGTCTCGTTGTCGGTTATGACCGGCGGGATATTCTCAGGCGTGGTCCAGGTGCTGCCGGCCAGCGTGTAGTTGGGGACGCCGTTGTGGTTAAGCGTGCCCACCCTGAAATAGTAGGTGGTCTCGGCAAACAGGTTCTCCACGGTCAGCACGCTATAGCCGTTGAAATCCGTGGCCGAAGACCTGATCACGCCGGTGAAGTCCGGCGCGGTGCTGGCCTGCACCAGGTAGCCCTCGCACGTGTCCGACGACGGCGCGGGCGGCAGCGTGCTCCAGGCCACCGCCACCGTGGTGGGCCAGACCTCGTAGACCATGGCGTCCGGCACCGGGTTAGCGAGCGTGGAGGTGGAGCCCAGGGTCAGCCATTCGGTATTGAGCACATCGACCGAGTTCAACGCGCGCGCGCGGAAATAATGCGTGGTGTTAGGCCAGAGGGTATCCGCCTGCCAGGAGAGGTCCAGCGTGGAAGTGCTGCCGTATCCGGACCCGAAGCCGGAATCCTGCGAAACTTCCAGTTTGTATTCGGCGCCCGGTCCGTTGAAACCGTCGGCCGCGGTGCCGGAGGACCAATGCACCGTAACGCTGCCCGTCCAGACTTCGGTGAACAGAGGCCATTCGTGCGGCAGCGCCACCGTGGCCAGCGTGTAGGTGGAGAATTCAACGGATTCAGTGGTCTCGATACCCGTCTGGTTGCGCGCCTTGGCTTTGAAGGTGTGCTGACTGTTGGGGATCAGCGAAGAGAAGGAGGAGTACTTGGTCTGCTGCCAGGCGAGGTACCCCCCGTTCCAGGACACCGCTATGCCGGAGAGACCTTCCAAAAGGTTGGGGAACCCGTACGAGGAGTAAGTCTCGGTAAAGATGGTCCTGCTGGATACGGCGGTGAACAGCATGGCCGTGGGCGCCGGACTGTGCGTCAGCGTGGAACCGACCACGTAGAAATCGGTCTGCACCCCGCCATAGCTGACCGCGGCGGCGCGGGCATACCAGGTAGTGTTGGGCGTCAACCCGCCGACGGCGGCGGTGGTGGCCATGACAGGGTAGGAGTTAGCCTTGAGCAGCGAAAAATCAGAGTAACTGGATATCTGCATCCTGTAAGCCGTGCCGTCAGAGTTCCCGTTGGCGCCCCAGTGCGCGGCAAGCCCTTCATGCCCGACCCCGCTGAAAGGTTCCGCCGCCGCGTTGGGCACGATTGCGTGCGTCACCGTGGTGCCGAGCGACAGCCAGCGGTAGTCGCTGAAGCCGCCGGCGTTATAGGCCATGACCCGGAAATGGTAAGTGGTGTTGCTGCCCAGGCTGTCCACCATCCTGTAAATATCGTCCGGGTTGTACATCGCGCCCAGATAAACCGCCCCGGTAAAGTCGGTCGCGGTAGAGGCCTCCACCTGGTAAAGCGCGCCAACCCCGTTGTAGCCGCCCGCATCCGTGCCGGAAGAATACGCCACCGTCACGCTGGACTCGAACACGGCTACGAACGTCGTCCCAGTAGACGGCGCCACCGCCGCCAGCGTGTAGGTGGTAACCTCCACGCTCTCGGCGGTCTCGGTCCCCCCCTGGTTGCGCGCCTTTGCCTTGAAGGCGTACTGCGTGTTCGGCTGCAGGCCGGAGAAAGCGCGGGCCACGCCGGGTTCATACGCCAGCAGCGAATTGCTGTATCCGCCTATGTTCCCGCCGGCACTGTAGATCCTGCCGCCCAGCCCGGCCGCGGCAAGAGCGCTGCGGCCGGCAGGCAGCGGGGCCTTGGCCGTCCAGGTATCGGCGGAGGGATCGTACTCGCTGTTGTAATTCAGGTAGCCGGCGTAATAGCCGCCCGTAACGAAGAGCTTGCCGCCGGCGGCCGCGCCGCCGCACATATAAACCTGGTAGGGAAGGGCGGCCTTGGTAGCCCAAGTGTCGCCGGCAGGATCGTACTCCTCGTTGACGTCCATGGTACTGCTGTCAAAGCCGGCGACTACATAGAGGCGTCCGCCGGAAGCCCCCGCCGCGGCGTAATAGCGCGCGGTAGGCAGCGGGGCCTTGACGGACCAGGAGTCCGTCCCCGGATCGTATTCCTCATTGGCGGAAAGGGCCGTGGCGTCGGCGCCGCCGGCGGCGTATAGCTTGCCGCCCAGGGCCGCCGCGGCGAAAGCGTAGCGGGCCGTAGGCATGGGAGCTTTTGTGACCCAGGCGTCGGCCTCGGGATCATATTCCTCGTTGACCGTATAACTGGTCCCGCCGGAGCGGCCGCCCAAGGCGTACAGCCTGCCGCCTATGGCCGCGGCGCCCGCCCCGTAACGCGCCGTAGGCATGGGTGCCTTCGAAGTCCAGCTGTTAAGCGCGGGGTCGTACTCCCTGTTGTCGGAGAAGGGCGCGCCGCCCACCCAGCCGCCCAGCACATAAAGTTTGCCGCCCAGCGCGGCGGCGGCCGCCATGCCGGAATTGGAGGCCATCGCAGTCCTGCCGGACCAGTAGTTGCCGGAAGAGCCCCACACGCCGTAGACGCCGTCTTTGGCTATGTTCACAGCGGAATCGCCGCGCTCAAGGCCGGTGAAGGAGGAGGCGTAGGCGGACATAGTCACGCTGAAAGTGGTCACTTCATCGGCGTAAACAGAGGTCGGCGCCTGTATGAAGGTCACCGTGGAACCCAGGGACAGGTACCCGCTGGGGATGCCGGCCCCGTTGACCGCGGCCACGCGGCCATAGTAGGTGGTGTTGGACGCCAGGCCGTACATTACGCCGTAGAGGTTGACGGTGACCGAGGAGGTCAGGGGTCCGGAGAAGTCCGGCGCGGTGGAGACTTCGGCCCGGTACTCGGTACCGCCGGGGTTGCCGTTGGCCTGCCAGAAAGTCCACAGGGTGCCGGTGAAGACATTTCCAAACGCCTGGGCGGCCGGCGCCGGGGTCATGGCCAGCGTCCAGGTGGAAACATTCACCTCCGGCGTCACGCGGCCCTCCAGGTTGCGGGCCTTGGCACTGAAAGTGTACTGCGTGTTGGGCGTCAGCCCGGTGTAGCTGTCCGCAGTAGAGTTGAACCAGGCGGCGTAAACCCCGTTAAGGGCTTTGGCGATGGAGGACTGCCCGTCGCTGAGGTTGCTGAAGCCGGGCTGTCCCTGCACCAGCACGTCTATTGAGGTAGCGGTCACCGCCGTAAAGTTTATCCCGCTCGGCGTCTCTATCTGCGTGGCCGTGGAGCCCAGCACCAGCCAGCTGTAATCCGTGACCCCGGCCGCGTTATAGGCCTGCGCGCGGAAATAATAGCCGGTGTTGCGCTCCAAATCCACTCCGGCCGAGATATCCGCGGTGCGCGAAGAGAAAATGACGCCGCTGAAATTGGCCGCGGTAGAGGCGTGGATAAGGTAGCTGGCGCCGGGGCCGTTATAGCCGCCCGTTGCCGTGCCGGAAGACCAGGTTATGGCGGCGCTTGAAAGATAAACCTCCGCGAACGGGTCCCCGCCGGCCGGCAGCGCCGCCGCCGCCAGGGTATAGGTGGAAACCGCAATGGTCTCTCCGGTCTCCACTCCCTCGGCGTTGCGCACCTTGGCCTTGAAAACGTACGGGGTATTGGGCGCCAGGCCTCCGAACACGCGGCCGCGCCCGGTTATGTAGGCGCGCACATTGGCGTGGGCGCCGGCGCTGGCGCCGCCGAAGGTGTAAATATTGCCGCCGTAAGCCACGGCGGGGAAGACTTCGTTGCCCTGCGGCATGGCCGGCATTGTCGCCCAGGTATTGGTTGCCGGGTCGTACTCTTCGTTATTGGTCAGGGGCCCGTTGCCGCCCAGCGCGTAAAGCTTCCCGCCGGCCGCGGCCACGCCGATACTGAAGCGGCCGGTGGGCATGACAGCCTTGAGATCCCAGACGTTTGAAACGGGATCGTACTCCTCGGTTACATCCAGGGCGCTGGCGCCGTTCCACCCGCCGACGGCGTAGATCCTGCCGTTTATAGCGGCGGCCCCGAATGCGCCGCGGGGATAGATCATGTCCGCCCTGGAGCTCCAGGTATCAGCCGACACATCGTATTCGTACGTGCCGCTCTGGGAAGTGCCGGTATAGCCTCCGAAGAAATATATTTTCCCGTTGACCGCGGCGGCGGCGCCCTGGTCCCGGTACACCGGCAGGAGCGCCTTGTAAGCCCAGGCGTTAGCGGCCGGGTCGTAAGACTCTACAGCGTTGAGCGGGCCGCCGTTATCGCCCCCGATCACGAACAGCCTGCCGCCGGTCACGGCCGCGGCCGCGCCGCTGCGCCCGTAGTTCATGGAATTTTTAGTGCTCCAGGAGTTGGCAACAGGGTCGTACTCCTCGGTCAGCGTAATCCGGTCGATGCCGTCAGTGGTGCCGCCGGCCACATATATCCTGCCGCCGATCAGCCCGGCCGAACTACCGTAGCGCACGGTGGACATGGCCGCCTTGGAAGCCCAATAGCCGCCGGAGGAGCCCCACAGGTCGTAAGTGCCGCTGGAGATGGCTACGCCGGAGTCGCCCAGCTGCAGGCCGCTGAAGGCCGGGGACGGCGCGTAGGCGGAGGCCGTTATGGTTTTGGTGCCCACCTCATCGAAGTAGACGCTAACCGGCGTTTCCACCGCGGTGGCCGTAGAGCCCAGGCTGACCCAGCCGGTAGGCGAGCCGGAACGGTTGACGGCGTTAACGCGCAGGTAATAGTAAGTGTTGGCCGCGGCCAGCGGGCCCAGTTCGGCCCAGGGATTGAGCGTCTGGCTGGAGGCGACGATGGAGCCGAAACCCAGGTCGCTGGCGGCCTGCGCGGTATACCAGGTGTCGGAGGCGTTGCCGTTGGCGCCCCAGGCGGCGGTGACGGTGTAAGTGCTTATGGCGGTGACGGGCAGCGGCACCGGCGGGTTCACCGCGGTGACGGTGGAACCCAGCGTCAGCCAGGAATAATCGGTCATGCCGCCGGCGTTATAGGCCTGCACGCGGAAGTAATACGAGGTGTTGGCGCCCAGGTCGATGAAAGCGAAAATGGTGTGCGTGGTAATGGTGATCTTGTTGCCGCTGAAGTCGGCGGCGGTAGAGGCCTGCACTTTATACCTGGCGCCGGCGCCGTTGTAGCTGGCGCCGGTGCCGGAGGACCAGTAAATGGTGGCGCCGGCCGAAGTGACCCCGGCGAAAGCAGCCCCGGTGGACGGCGCCACCGCGGCCAGCGTGTAAGTGGAGACGGTTATGCTGTCGGCCGTCGTCGCCCCGGACTGGTTGCGCGCCCTGGCTTTGAAGGTGTACTGCGTGTTGGGCTTCAGGCCGGAGAAGGCGCGGGAGACTCCCGGAGAGTAAGCCTCATTGAGGCTCGTCCCTCCCACACCGCCCAGCGCATAGATCCTGCCGGCCGCGGCCGCGGCCGCCAGGCCGTAGCGCGGCGTTGTTATGCCCGCCCTTGCGTCCCAGGCGTCGGAACCGGGATCATACGCCTCAGTAGCCTCGATATAGACCGCATCAAAGCCGCCTAACGCGTACAGTTTGCCGCCGACCGCGGCCATAGAAAGAAGGGATCGCGGCGTTGGCATGGGCGCCACCGTTGTCCAGGAGTCGGCGGCCGGGTCATACACCTCGTTTACCGCAAGACCGACCGTGTTGAAACCGCCCACGGCGTAAAGTTTGCCGTCTATAACAGCCGCGCCGAAATTCTCACGCGCCGTAGGCATCGTGGCTTTAGCGGTCCATGTGTCCGTGGCGGGGGCATACTCCTCGCAGACCGCGGAAGGCCCCGCGCCGCCCACAGCATACACCTTCCCGCCTATGCCGGCGGCGGAGAGATTTGTCCGGGGCGTCGGCATTGGCGCTTTGGTGGCCCAGGAGTTGGCGACAGGGTCGTATTCCTCGTTCATGTCGGCCCCGCCGATTCCTCCCACTGCGTACAACCTGCCTCCCGCGGCCGCCAGGGCCAGATACTCACGCGGCGTGGGCATGGGCGCCTTCGTAAGCCAGGTGTTAAGGACCGGATCGTAAACCTCGTTAGCATTTGAATTGGCGCCGAAATAGCCCCCGACCGCGTAGACCCTGCCGCCCAAAGAAGCGGCGGACAGGTAAACCCTCGGAGACGGCATAAGCGCTTTGGCGTCCCAGTAATTGCCGGAGGATCCCCACAGGTCGTAAGTGCCGCTGGTGATGGCCACGGCCGAGAGGCCGCGGTCCAGGCCGGTGAACGCGGCGCCCGGCGCGTAGGCCGAAGCCACTATGGTGGTGGTGCCGACCTCGTCGATGTAGACACTGGTCGGGGTCTCCATGCGCGTCGAGGTGGAACCCAGCGCCAGCCAGCTGTAATCCGTCATGCCGCCCGCGTTATAGGCCTGCACGCGGAAGTAATAGGTGGTGTTGACCGAGAGCGGCAGGGTGGCGCCATCGACGTTATAGGTGTAGGAGGAAATATTCGCGCCCAGGTAATCGGCCGAGGTGGAAGCCACCACCAGGTAGCTGGCGCCGGGCCCGTTGTAGCCGAGCGCGGCAGTGCCGGAGGACCAGTTTACCGCCGCGCTGGAAGCGTACACGGAGGCTATGGCCTGGCCGTTCAGCGGCAGCGCCACCGCCGCCAGCGTATAGGTGGACACCGCCACGCTTTCCCCTGTCAGGGTTCCCTCTAGGTTGCGCGCCTTGGCTTTGAAAGCGTACTGCGTATTGGGCTTGAGGCCGGTCACGGCACGGCCGGTTCCGGGGTCATAGGCGCTCACATTATTCAGGTAGGCGCCGTCGTGGCCGCCTATGGCGTAAACCTTGCCGTACAGCGCGACTCCGGCGTGGAACCAGCGCGGCACCGGCATATCTGCCCTGGTGACCCAGGCGTTTGAGGCTGGATCGTATTCGTGGTTCAGCTCTTTGTATATCCCGTCGCTGCCGCCGTAGACGAAGAGTTTTCCGCCCATCGCTGCCGCCGGCATATTGTTGCGGGGCCAAGGCATGGCCGCCCTGGTGGTCCAGGAGTTCAGCACAGGGTCATACTCCTCGTTGACGCCCAGCCCGCTTGAACCGTCGAAGCCCCCCACGGCGTAGAGGCGGCCGCTCACCGCGCCCAGGGCCAAGCCCTCGCGCGGAGTGCCCAGCGGGGCGCGGGTGGTCCAGGAATCGGAGTCGGGATCATAGGCTTCCGTCACCCCGGTCTGATCTACCCCGTCGTGGCCGCCCACCACGTAAACCTTCCCGCCCAGCGCAGCGGCCGCCAGGACGCGGCGGGCCGTGGGCATCGCCCGCCTGGTGGTCCAGGTATTGGCGACAGGGTCGAACGCCTCGTTCGCGGGGCTGGCGCTGCCCCCGCCGTCCTCGCCGCCCAGGAAATATATCTTACCGCCGACCGCGGCCGCGGCAAGGAGCTTGCGCAGGGTAGGCAAGTTCGGGGGCAGCCTGGTGGTCCACAAATTGGAGACCGGGTCGTATTCCTCGGTGAAGGACGCCATGCTTCCGTTGAACCCGCCGGCCACGAAGATCCTGCCGTTGACCGCGGCCGCGGCGTGCATGTAGCGGGCGTACTGGATAGAGGCCTTGGAAGCCCAGTAATTGCCGGTGGAGTTGCCGTTCTCGTAAGTGGTTGTGGTGGTAATGGCCACGCCGGAAATTCCCAGTTCCAACCCGGTGAAGGCCGGAGACGGGGCGTAGGCGGAAGCCACTATGGTGCTCACGCCCACCTCGTCGATATAGACGCTGGCAGGTGTTTGTATATGCGTCACCGTGGAGCCCAGCACCAGCCAGCTGTAGTCGGTGTAGCCGCCGGCGTTGTAAGACTGCACTCTGAAGTAATAGGTGGCGTTGGGCGACAAGGACAAAGTCATGTCCAGGTCGGTGGTGGGCGCGTCGGAGTAGAGTGTGCCCGAGAAATCCGCCGCCGTGGAAGCCTGCACCTTGTAGCTGGCGCCGGGGCCGTTGAAACCGATAGCGGCCGTACCGGAAGCCCAGGTAACGGTAACGGCGTCGGACGTCACGGAAGTAAAGGGCTGGCCGCTGGCCGGCAGCGCGACGGCGGCCAGGGTGCGGGTGGAAACCACGGGACTGTCGGGCGTCATATCCCCGCCTTGGTTGCGCGACCGGGCCTTGAAGTTATAAAGAGTGTTGGGTTGCAGGCCGGTAAAGGTCTTCGCCACGCCGGGGTTGTACGCGCGCAGGGCGGTAAGACCGCCGAGGCCGCCGGCTGAGTACAGCTTACCGCCTATCGCGGCGCCGGCCGCGTAAGATTCAGAGAAGGGCATGGGTTCAAGCTGCACCCACGCGTCGGTAGCGGGATCGTAGGCCTCGTTGGCCGTCGTGAAGTCTCCGCCGGCGGCGATGATGCGGCCGCCGATCACGCCCGCCACCAGGCCGGCACGCGCCACCGCCATCGAGGAGCGCGTCACCCAGGAGTTCGCGGCGGGATCGTACTCCTCGGTAAGGCCCAGCGGGTTGCTTCCGTCGTAGCCGCCCACGACATAGATCTTGCCGTTAAGCGCCGAGGCGCCGGCCCCGGTGCGCGCCGTCCCGAGCATGGCCTTTGTGACCCAGCTATTGGCGGCCGGGTCGTACTCTTGGTTGGACTTGACCCTGACAGTGCCGTTGTAGCCGCCCAAGACGTAGAGTTTGCGCCCGATGACCGCGCTGGCCGGATAGGCTACTCCTTCCGGCAGGGAAGCTCTGGCGGCCCAGGAATTCGCCTGCGGGTCATAGAGCTCGTTGTAATCCCTTACGCCCAGTATATTGGTGTAGCCGGCCGCGAGGTAGATCTTGCCGTCTATGGCCCCGGCAACGGTGGAATACCGCGCGTAGGTAAGGTTCGCCCTGTTGCTCCAGCCGTTCGTCTGCGGATCATAGACCTCGTGATAGTTGACCGCGCCGCCTGACTGGCCGCCTATTATATGCAGTTTCCCGTCGAGCACTGCGGCGGCGGCGGACTCGCGCGAGAAACCCATGCCGGTCATGTCCGACCATGTGTTGCCGCCGGTGGTCCAGTCGCCGTACAAGGTGCCGGTGGTCACATTGACGCCGGAAATCCCAGTTTCGAGGTTGCTGATGGACGGCGCATAACCTGACGCGGTTATCGTGGAAGCGGAGATCTCTTCGAAATACACGCCCTGCAGCGGCTCGATCTCAGTATCCAGCGTTTCCAGGTCCACCCAGGCGGTGGGCGTGCCGGCCTGGTTTACGGCGCGGACGCGCGTGTAATAGTAGGTGTTGGGCGGCAGGCCGGAGATGACGGCGGTGGTGTTGCGCGTGACGCTGCTGCCGAGCACTGCGGTGAAGCCGGGATCGGTGGCAGCCTGGGCGGTGTACCAGGTATCGGGGCCGTTGCCGTTAGCGCCCCATTGCAGCGTCAGCGAATACGACGAGAAATTCACGGCGGCCATATACAGCGGCGGGTTCACCATGGTGACGGTGGAACCCAGCGCCAGCCAGGTGTAGTCGGTCATGCCGCCGGCGTTATAGGCCTGCACGCGGAAGTAGTAGGTAGTATTGGCCGAGAGCGGCAGGGTGGCGCTGTTGATGGTATAGCTGTAGGTATGGGAAGAAATATTGGTCCCGAGGTAGTCCGGCGAAGTGGACGCAACTACCAGGTAGCTGGCCCAGGCGCCGTTGTAGCCGCCGGCGGCCGTGCCGGGCGACCAGCGCACGGCGGCGCTGGAGGAATACACCGCGGCGATGGGCCCGCCGGATTCGGGCAGGGCCACGGCGGCCAGCGTGCGGGTGGTAATGTTCACGCTCTGGCCCGTCTCCGTACCTGCCTGGTTGCGCGCCTTGGCCTTGAAGAGGTAGAGCGTGTTGGGCTGCAGGCCGGTGAACCCGCGTGAAACTCCGGGAACAAACACTTCGTTGGCGGTGCCTCCGTTTTCACCTGCGGCCGCGTATAGCCTCCCGCCTATGACCCCGACGGCGAATGCGGCACGGGCGGACGGCAGAGACGCCTTGGTGGTCCAGGCGTCCGTCCCGGGGTCATATTCTTCGTTCTTCCCGGTGTAATCCGTGTCATAGCCGCCGAGCGCGTAGATTTTGCCCCCAAGGGCCGCCGCCGTGCAGAGCCGTGCCGCGGGCAGCGGCGCTTTGGTGGACCAGGAATTGGCTACGGGGTCATATTCCTGATTAAGGGTTGTCACCGCCCCGGTGCGGCCGCCTATCACGTAGAACTTGCCGTTTGCCACCGCGCCGCCCATTGAGCGTCGGGGCGTCGGCATCGCGGTCTTGGCAACCCAGGCGTTCGTTAGCGGGTCATACTCCTCGTTTGCGCCGGTATTTGAGGCATCTATCCCGCCCACGGCGTACAACTTTCCGCCTATTGCGCCCGCCACCAACTCATAACGCTTTGTAGGAACGGGAGCCCTGGTGGCCCAGGCGTTGGATATGGGGTCATACTCCTCGTTTTTATCGAGTGCACTGCCGTTAGCCCCGCCTACAGCATAAAGCCGTCCGCCGATTACGCCAACTCCCATGCTCTGCCTCGCGGTAGGCATCGCCGCTTTCGTACTCCAGGTATTGAAAGCGGGGTCGTATTCCTCGTTTTTGTTCGAATAGCCGGCGTTGTAGCCGCCCACAGCGTAAAGTTTGCCGCCTATTGCCGCGCCGCCCACTCCATTCCGGGGTGTCGGGATGGGCGCCTTCGTATTCCAGTAATTGCCGGAGGAGCCCCAGAGGTCATAGACTTCGTTCTTTGCTATGCTGACGGCCGAGAGGCCGCGCTCCAAGCCGGTGAAGGCCGGCGACGGCGCGTAGGCCGAGGCCACTATGGTGGTGGTGCCGACCTCGTCTATATAGACGCCTGAGGGCTCCTCTATGTGGGTCACAGTGGAACCAAGCGACAGCCACCTGTCGTCGGTGTAGCCGCCGGCGTTGTAGGCCTTTATGCGGAAATGGTAGGTGGTGTTGGCCAGCAGGCCTTCCATGTGCACGGGGTTCCAGCCGTTGTTTTCGGTCAGCGTCCCGGTAAAGTCCGTCGCGGTGGAGCCCTGCAGCACGTAGAAGGCGTCCGGCCCGTTATAGCCGCCGGCGTCGGTGCCGGAAGACCAGCGCACGATTACGCTGGAGGTGTAGACGTCCTCGAATGTATTGCCGTCGGGCATCAGCGCCACCGTGGCCAGCGTGTAGGTGGAGATGCCCGGCAGCGACTCCGCCCCGACGAGCCCCGCCTGGTTGCGCGCCTTGGCGTGGAAAGTGTACTGCGTATTGGGCTTCAGGCCGGTGAGCTTGCGGGAAATACCGGCGGTGTATTCGTAATTCGCCGAGCTGCCCTCACCGGCAGCCATGTAGATCTTCCCGCCGATGGCCCCGGCGGCCATGTACCTGTTCTGGACGGGCAACGGCTCCCTGGCCGTCCAGGTATTCGAGGCCGGGTCGTACATCTCATTTATGGCGAGGTAGTCCGGGTTGTCAAAGCCGCCCAGCGCGTAGAGCTTGCCGCCCAGCACCGCGGCCCCGAGGCCAAAACTGGCCGTGGGCATAGGCGCCTTGGTGACCCATGTATTGGCCTGCGGGTCGTATTCCTCGGTCCTGTCGAAGGAAACATAACCCACGTCCGGCCAGCCGCCTACAGCGTAAACCTTCCCGTTTATTACCCCCGCCGCCAGGTTGCCGCGGCTGGTAGGCATCGCCTGCCTGGTGGTCCAGGCGTTTACGGAAGGATCGTATTCCTCGTTCAGGTCCAGGTAAGTCGGATTGTTATAGCCGCCCAGCACGTACATCTTACCCTGCGCTGCGGCTGCGGCCGGCCCGCTCCGCGCTGTGGGCATGGGCGCCCTGGAGGTCCAGGTATTGGCGGCGGGATCATATTCCTCGTTTACGGCCAGCGCCGTCCCGCCGGACTCTCCGCCAACGGCGTAGATCTTTCCATTTACAACCGCGGCGCTAAGCTGGTAGCGCGCGGTCGGCATGGGGGCCTTGGTAAACCAGGCGTCAAGGACAGGGTCGTACTCTTCGTTAAGGGTATAAAGCGGGCCGTCAAAGCCGCCTATCACGTAAAGCTTCCCGCCGGCAACGACGCCGGCCGGTCCGGTGCGCGGAACCGACAAGGAAGCCCTGGCCGTCCAGTAATTGCCGGTGGAACCCCAGTAGTCGTAGACGCCGGGCTCGGTGCTGACTGCCACCCCGCTCTGCCCGATCTGCATGTTGGTGAAGGCCGCGCCGGGGGCGTAGGCCGAAGCTACGATGGTGGTGCTGCCCACTTCGTCTATGTAGACGGAGGTCGGGTCCTCTATCTGCGTCACCGGATCCATGTCCGTGGGATAATAATAGGTGGTCTGGTCCCACAGCGCGCCGGCGGCCACATAATAGGTGGTGTTGGAGGCCAGGCCGCTCAGCGTCAGCGAATCCAGCTGCTGGTTAGTGGCCGTCGTTATCCAGACCCCGTTGAACTGCGGCGTGGTGGAAGCCGCCACCTGGTACCCCAACGCGCCGACGGTGCCTATCCCCACGTTAATGGTGGCGGTGCCGACCCCCAGCAGGGACCGCGCGGAAGGCCACGGCCACTGCACGCGGTCGGCGGGGTCGACGGCAAGGTACGGGGAGGCGCGCGCGCCGGAGGGGTAATAGATATTGATGCTGCCGCCCACCATCGCCGAGGCGTTGATATTGACTCCGATGTTGGCGCTGTTAAATCCTACGGAGGAGATATTAAAACTATAGCTGGATGCCATCATGCGTATGGCGGTGGCGCCCGGGGACAGGGACTGAAAAGTGAGGCTACTCACTGAGGGCGTAATAAACGCGGCCGGGAAAACTACGCCGTAAGAGCCGCCGCTTATGGTATTGGAAGACAGATTCAGGGAACCGGAAGACTGCTTGTCCAGACTGAGCGCCGTGCCGCCGGGACCGCCGGAGATGGTATTGCTGGAGATATAATAGTTGCCAAAGCTCTCTACGCCCAGACCCAAACCCTTGGTCCAGGTGCTCACCAGCACGTTATGCCTGATGTAGGCGGGGTCCGACTCCCGCACATAAGCCGCCGTAGAGCCGCTGATATAGCAATCCACCGCGGTAAAGGTAGGGGACTGGTTAACCGAAAGCGCCGGTGTATTGGCCGCGTTGCTGGTTATGGTGCTGTTGCTGACAGTATTGGAGTTGCCCCAGTTGTCTATCTTCAAGCTGGTGCCGTAGGCGTTGTGCAGTTTGCTCCCGGCAATGAGCGTGCTGAAGCCGGCCGAAACATACACGGCGTAATACCCGGGGGCGCCGGCCGTCACCGTGCTGCGGGTAACGGTGTTGCCGGTGCCGGAAAGGTAGACGGCCGTTCCCGCGGCGGTAACTTCGCTGTCGGCCAGTGTGTTGCCCCCGGTGTTGAAAGAGACCGCATAGTAGGCGGGCGCGGCCCCGGCGCTGACCTGGCTGTGCTCCACCCTGTTGCCGCTGCCGGTATTGGCCAGTATCGCCGTGCCGGCGCTATTGCGCACATAACTGCCGGTGACCAGGGAGTTGGAGGCGGCAAAGTGTACGGCGTAGGTCCCGCTCGTGCCGGAAAGTATGGTGCTCCCGCTCACTGTGCCGGCTGAGCCGAAATAAAGCGCCGTGCCGCCGATGTTGGCTATGTAGCTATCCTCTATCCTGTTGCCTGCGCCGGCGATGTTTTCATAATAGGCCGGCCGGTCCGTTCCGGCTATACCGGTCATGGTGCTGAACCTCACGGTGTTGTACGCGGCGGAGTCGCCGAAGTGCACGCCGAAGCCGCCGGGATTGGTGAAGAAACTGCCGGTTATTGTGTTGGAAGCGGAGTTGGCGAAATATGCGGCAGAGTTGTCCGTGCCGGCGGTATTAAACACGGACAGCTCCACATAGTTGGAATTGGAACCGCTGGCGAAGTGCAGGCCGTCGCCGGCCAGGTTGGAGACATAAACATCGGATACGGTATTGGTGGAGGCGCCGTCGAAATAAATGGCGTAGGTGCCGCCGCTGTGTGTTATGGTGCTCTGGCTGAACTCGCCGGCGTCGCTGTTCTGGAACCACACGGCCTCTGACCCCAGGCCCATGGAGATATTTATGCCGCGCACGGTCACGCTGTCGCTGGCTATACTGAAGGCCGGCGAGGCCACTCCGGGCTGCACCGTGGGGGCGCCGGCCATGGTGGGGTCTTTAACTATGCGCAGGCGGTAGCCGTTGGTATCGATGCCGCTCACGCTGACCGCTTCCGGGTAGTTGGACTGGTCGAGCACCACCACGCAGGAGTTGGTGCTGAGCGTTACCCCCAGTGAATTAACCGCGGCCTGGATAGAGACATAGTCGGCGCCGCCGCCCAGCTTTACGGTCCTCATCACGCCGCATTGGGCCAGCAGCTCCGGGCTGGGCAGGTAGAAACTGGCGCTGGCGGAACTCATGGCGGCGCCGTTGCCGGGATACCAGTCGGCGGCGCGCGCCACGGCCAGCAGCCCCAGCGGCACGGCAAAGAGCGCGGCGGCCAAAAGCCCCCTTACACCCTCTCTTTTAAAGAGGCGCGCAAATATCTCATGCCCGCGCATTTTCATAATATCAGGGGTCAGGTCTTTACTTTTGACCTGTGCCCCTGCTTCCACGCTTCCGCAAACAGGCAACCGCCACATCCGCACCGGGTCAAGTCAAAAGTAAAGACCTGACCCCGTTCTTAACAATATTCAAGGCAGACGGCCGCCGCGCGCGCCGCTGTCAAAGTACCTGATGCTGTCAGTCCAGCCGGCGTAGGTGCGGTCGGACACCCGGGCCAGGGAGCTGCCGTAATACATATTGCCGCCGCGCACGCCTTTTTGATCGGAATCCGGAGCCGGCCAGGCGGGCGGCCACAGCGCGGTACCATTGCCGTTCTCGGGGACGCCCGTATAGGAGCAGTTGATCACATGCTCAAAAACGTTGCCGGCCAGGTCGGCTATGCCGTAGGGACTGGCGCCGGTCTGCTCCGGGGCGCGGTACACATCGCCGCCCAGGTAGCGGCCGACGTCCAGCACCTTGGGGCTTGTCGCACCCGCATTGTAATTCATGTAATTCCGGGCGTGCTCGCCGCCCTCGTTGGGCGGCGTGTAGGTGATCGCGTCCGGCGCGGTATTTCCCCAGGGGTAGGCACGGGTATCCCCGCTCACATCGCGGCACGCCTTTTCGAATTCCATCTCCGTGAGGGGCCGCAGGGCGGCCCAGCTCAGGTAGCTCCAGGCGTCAGCGGTAGAGAGATAGTTTTTGGCGGCAAACCTGTCCGCGGCGGAATATTTAGGGGAAGCGCCAAGGTCGCTCATCAGATGGCCATTGGTCGTCTCAGCGGCATACCGCGCGGCGGCAGTGGACGAGTGCACCGAGTTCAGAAAATCAGCGTACTGGCCTTGCGTCAATTCATAACGCATGATGTAGAAAGAGTTGTAGCCGTTGGGCCAGCCGACGGCGGCGCCGACGGGCCTATCGCTATCCAGGTTTACCGCCATTTGCGCCCCGCCGCCGAAATTATTAAAAGTCGCCCCGCCTATGCCTCCGGCGTTATAAACGAAGCTGCCTGTGGGCACCTTCACCATGGAGATGGCGAAGACCTTCACTACGGCGTCGCCGCCGGTTACGCCGTCGGCGCCGTAATTCCAGGTGACGGTGGCCGGGGCGGTCCAGTAAGCCGCGTTCTGTGTGTGGTTTATGAACACGCCCCTATTGTCGCTGGCGGCCGCCAGTGTCGCGCCCGCGCCCACCTGCCCGCCGGTCAGCGTGGCGTGGTTCCAGGTTCCGTCGGCCCCGGCCGCGGTGGAGAATTTAACAAAGATCCAGTCGGCGGTATTGTAGATGCCCCCGTTCGCAGTGGCGCCCTGCGCCACGTTATTCTCGCGCAGGGTGAAACTGACATTCACTCCCGCCGCCGACGGGCTGGAAATAGAGACCCCGGCCACGGAGAGGTTGTTTACCGGGAGGGAATCGTTGACGGGCGAGGCCGCCATCCGGCCGGTGATGAAAGAAGCCGTGCTGGTCCACTGGCCGTAGGTGCCGCTCTCCAGTGTCTTCGCCCGCACGCGCCAGTAATACTGAGTGTTAACGCCCAACTGCGTGCCGGTGCTGTAGAAAACGAAAGTCGCGGTGCTGTCATAAACATAGGCGTCGCTGGCGACTGAAACAGTCCAGTCCTGGCCCGAGAAAGCGCCGACATTGATGAGAGACTGCGCCAGGGTCTGGTCAAAATTGTAGAGCGGCGCGACGCCTTGCGAATCCATGGTCTCCGCGGTGTCCACCTGGTAATGATATTGCGCCGCCGTGTTGCCCCCGTCCACCATGGCGTGCAGGGCCGCCGCTGGAGAAATGTCAGAAGCCCCGTCGGCCGGCCCTACCAGCATAGCCTCCATACCGGGCCAGTTGATAAAGCCCGAAGGGTCGTTCTCGTAAAGCGCGCCCCAGCGCCCCTCGGGATGGGCGAAAAAGACATTAGACCCGGCCATCAGGCCGCCGGCGTTCACGTTGATCGAGATGTTGTCGCTTTCAAAGTTCACTTCCTCCAGTTCGGCCACGTACATGCCGCCCAGGAAATTCATGGCCGTGGCCCCCGCCGTCAGCGACTGGAAGGTCAGGCTGGAAACCACCAGCGAACCGCCGGCGCCCATCGCGGCTATATTCAACCCGTACTTGCCGCCGTTGATGGTATTGGAGGCCAGTTCCACCTTGCCCGAGATACCGGGCGCCAGGTAGATAGCGTCGCCCTGCGCGCCGCCGCTCACGGTGCTGCTGGTCATGAACAGCCCCCGGCTGAACCCTATGTTCAGGCCCGCGCCCTTCAGGGCCGCGCCCCGCAGGACGCTGTCGCGCACAATAGTGACGCCGTTAACGGCGCTTATGTACACGGCGGTAGACCCCGTTATGTAGGAACTCGTTATGGTATTGGTGGCCGAATAGGAGATGTAGAGCGCAGGCTCGTTGGCGGCTACGGAGGCGGTCACAGTGCTGAAATTGAGTCCGTTATAATTGGAGTAACCAAAATAGATGCCGTAGCCCGTCGGGGACTGGATATGGCTTTCAGAGACGCTGTTGAAAGAAGAGTAGTAAAAGCGCAGGGCGCTGACGCTGGCTGCGTTGCCGGTTATGGAACTCCTGTAAACGGAATTATTGTTGGAGTAAGTAAAATCGGCGCCGTAACCGGCCATGTTATTGATGTAACTGCCGTCGACAGTGTTCGAAGACGAGGCGTTGAGGCCGAGCGCGAAATAGGAGAAAGCGTTGGCGATGATGGTGCTTTGCGAGATCGTGTTGAGGCTGCTGGAGGAGAGGCTGACGCCCTCGCCCATCTGGCTGTGGACATAAATGCCGGCAAAAGTATTGGACGAGGCGCCGGAGAGATAAAGGGCGCGGCCGGAGAGCCCGGTGGCGGCCGCGCTGCTGCGGCTTACCGCGCTGCCCAGCCCCGTCACCCAGATGCCCTTACCGCTCCCAACAGTGACGCTGGAATATTCCACCAGGCTGTAGCTGGAGATCCGCAGGCCGGCCGCGCTTATTTTGCCGCCCGAGATTATATTGACGCCCGAGATATTAGCCGCGGCCGAGGAGGACAGGATGCCGTAAGGCACCGTGTTCTGCGGCGCTATGGCAATGCCCTGCACGGTCACGCTGTCGTTCATTATGTGGAACGCGGCCGTGGAGAAGAGCGGCGGGCTGACCACGGGCCCGGAACTTATAAAAGACGGGTCCTTCATGATGACCAGGCGGTGGCTGACCGGATCTTCCCAGCGCCCCATTTTAAATCCCTGCAGGGTCACCTGCTCGTTATAAGTCGCCGCGTCGCGTATGACCACGCAGGTGGTGGTGGACAGTTCCACCGGCACGGCGGAAAGGGCCTGCCCTATGCCGGCGAAATCCCCGGTGCCGTCCTGCCGCACGTTTATGGCGTAGCCGCAGCCGGGCGCGGCCGGCCACTCGGTCTCGCTCCAGCCGGGCGACATGGGCACGTCGGGGCCCTGCATGTGGCGCAGCGAGGCCGTGGAGGAGTTGCCGTCCCAGTTATGCCAGAACACGTCTATGCCGCCGCCGTTGTTGCGCCAGCCGCTCCAGCGCAGCGTGGCGAAAGACTGGTAACCGGTGGTCTCGTCGCTCAGCTCGTCTATGGTGTCCCAGGCCGTGCCGTTAAAGACCGAGCCCTTCAGGTTCACGTTCGGGTTGGCCGCGTCGGAAGAGGACCACAGCACGTAAACGTTCCCTATCGCGTCGGCGGCCGCCGCGGGGTTGGTCTGCGGCGCCGCGGCGTCGCCGGTAATATTGAGGGCCGGGGACCAGCCGGACGAAGAGAAAGCCCGGCTGGAATACTTTACCTGCGGGTTGGAGAAAACAATATCGGCGGCGTGCCAGACTCCGTAGAGGCTGCCGGCGGGCGTCATGGTCAGCGACGGCGGGCCCTGCGGGTATGCCCCGCCGTCATGGACCGCGGTCCAGCCGCCCCAGCCGGTGAACTGCGTGCGCGAGGAGTAAACCACCTGCGTGGCGGTATTGGTCCCGGCGGCTGAAGCGTGCTGCGCCAGGACATGCAGCCCGTCGTGCGAGTCTACCGCCAGCGAGGCGTAGGAAGCGTACTTGCCGTCGTCGCCTATGGACACGTAAGGCGTCCAGGGCTGGCCGATAGCCGCGCGGGAAGAGTAGCGCACCCGGTACGTGCCGGCGCCGCCGCCGTCCTCTCCGCTCCACACAATATGCTGGCCGTCGCTGGAATCCACGGCGATGTTGAAAGGCCCTTCCCAGCCGCCATACGGATTGCCCGGGATGTACTCATAGGACGACCAGGCCGTGCCCCCATCTAACGAGACCGTATAGACAAGTTTATTCTCCGCGGCGTCTATGGAACTGGAGCGGCCGCCCCAGACCAGGTGCAGCCTGTCCTGGGAGTCTATGGCCAGGGACGGCTGGCGCTGGTCGAAAGAAGCGGACAGAGGCAGGGCCGCGGCCTGGTCCACGGGCGTGGCCGTGGTTTCGGCCCAGGTCGCCCCGTTGTCTGTAGAGCGCGCTAAGAAGATGTGGTAAGTGCCGCCGTACTGCCTGTCATAGGACACGTAGAGGTTGCCCTGCGAGTCGCGCGCAGATTTGGCCGCCCAGCCGTCGTTCGTCCAGGGTATATGCTGCGTCACGGACGTGATTTCCGTTCCCCCCAGCGGCTCGGCGGGGGTTCGCGTAGAACCGAGCAGGGTCCAGTAATTGTCGGTAGCGCCTTCGGAGTTGTAGGCCTGCACCCTGAAATAGTAAGTGGTCCTGTGCTCAAGGCCGCTGAAGTAGGCGCTGGTCTGGCTGAAAACGTTGCGGTAGCGTATCTCGGCGTTAAAGTTGGCTTTGGTCGAGGCCTCCACCCGGAAACTGGCGCCCGGCCCGTTATAGCCGTCCATGGGGCTGCCTTCGCCCCAATTGACCTCCGCGTCCCGGGGCGAAACCATGGTGAAGACCTGCGTGCCGGACGGCATAGTGGCGACAGCCAAAGTGTAAACGCTGCGCGTCGGGCTTTCCGCGGTCTCCGCCCCGGCCAGGTTGCGGGCCTTGCCCTTGAACTGGTACTGCGTATTCGGCAGCAGGTACTCGTAAGAAGCGGAAACGCCCGGCGTATAAACGGTGGCCGAGCTCAGGTAAGTCAGGCCGTTATGCCCGCCCAGCAGGTAGATCTTCCCCTTCAGCTGCGCGGAGGCCATGCCCTCCCTGGGCACGGACATGGGAGTGGCGGAGGCCCAGGTATCGGTATCGGGATCGTAAACGTCTACCCTGGAAAGATATGACCCGTTGTACCCGGAGAAGGCATAAAGCTTGCCGCCCACCACGCCGGCGCCAAGGCTATGCCGGGCCTGCGGCAGGGACGCCCTGGGAGACCAGCCTGTCCCCGGTTCGAACACCTCGACCTCGGCCCGGTAGCCCGGGTCCGAGCCGCCCACAGCGTAAATGCCGCCCTTCAGCGCGACGACGGCCAGGCTCTGCCTGGGTGTCAACAGGTTTTCCACGGCAGTCCAGGCGTTGGCGGCGGTATCATAGACTTCCGTTATGTTTCTGAGGGAACCGGCGTCGTCGCCGCCGACCGCGTACAACTTACCGCCCAGCTCCGCCAGGCCCAGCCGGCCCCTTGCGGTCGGCATGTTCGCCATCGTAGCCCACGTGTTCGACGCCGGATCATAAGCTTCGTTCAAATTCTGCCTGGTCGAAACGGAATTGTAGCCGCCGACCACGTAGATCCTGCCGCCGGAGGCCGCCGCCGCCATGGCGTAACGGGGCGTGGACATCGTTTGCCGTGAAGTCCATAAACCCGTCTGGAAATTGAACTCGTAGTTCTGGCTCAGGGCGCTGGAGCCGTTGGGCGTGCCGCCGAAAACATAAACCTTTCCGTTGAGCGCCGAGGCCGCCGCCTGGCTGAACGCGCCGCCCGGCACCGTGTTGCGCTCGGTCCAGCTGCTGCCGTAGAGCGCCCAGCCGGAGTAGACGCCGTCCTTGGCCAGGTTTGTGGCCGTCAGCCCGGCCCCCAGGTTGCTGAAGGTGGAGGCGTAAACGGAGGCGGTAATGGACCGGCTGGAAACCTCGTCGATATAGATGCTCTCCGGAGTTTCTATGGCTGTCACGGTAGAGAACCCCAGAGTGTAATAGTTCGTAGCGTTCCACAGCGTGCCCACGCGTAGGTGGTAGGTGGTATTGGGAGCCAGGCCGCCGACGGTCAGGGTGGAAAGTAAAATATTCGGCGTCTCACTTGAGAAAAGAACGCCGGTGAAGTTGGCCGCGGTGGAAACCTGGACCCGGTAGCCGTTCAGGGTGTTTGTGGTTGACCAGGTTACCGCAATGCTATCCGGGTATACCGAAGAAACCGCCGGCGTCCCAGGCTTGGGCAGCGTGTAGGTGATTATCACCTGCCCGGAGGCTCCCATCCCGCCGAAGAGAGCGCTGGTCGAGTAAGCGCCGCCGCCGCCGCCGCCAGGGGGCAGCCCGGTATTTCCATTCGTGGAATTGCTGCCGTTGCCGCCGTTGCCGCCATTTACGGGGGCCATGCCGCCGATAACTCCGCTGCCCGGGCTGCCGGGCGAAGCGCTGCCGGCCGAAGAGCCGCCGCCGCCGCCGTATGAAGCAGCCCCGAGCGCCCCCGACCCGCCAGCGAAAAGGATATCCCCGGGCCCGCCCGAGCC
>Ga0209066_10001386_pt1 | contig 32231 bp, 34 predicted proteins | sample All_14_2_FD_187198 | JGI IMG/M metagenome (GOLD analysis project Ga0209066, IMG submission 187198) | Freshwater microbial communities in response to fracking from Pennsylvania, USA - Allegheny Zone_MetaG_DW_15 (SPAdes) (version 2) ... | reverse complement strand
GTGGTCGAGACCCAGAACGGCCAGGAAGCGGCCCCGGCCCCGGATCGGCTGCTGGTTACCCGCGATGCGGACGGGCCCATCGCGCTGCTGACACCCGGCGGACCCAGTCGGCGCCTGGACCCGGTGGCAGGTCTGGATGTCATGGACGGTGACGGAACGGCGCTTCTGGCCTCGGGGCGTGCCGTGCCGGGAACCGTGGTCCCGTTGACGATCGGTGGCGGGATTTCCGCACAGGTTCAGGCCCGGGCCAACGGCCGCTGGATCGTCCCGCTGAAGGGTCCGGAGGTCGCGGTGGGCGGTCGACGCTATGTTCGACCGGCACCGGCGGAGATCACGAATGCCGACAGCGTACCGCTGACGGTGCTGGCGTCCGGTGGCGGACGGACCGTGGTCTGGGCCACGCCGGGCGGTGCGGTCCAGCACAGCTGGTTCCCCGATCGCAAATAGCGGATTTACGACACCTTAACCAAATCGACGTTCTTTGGTCGTGTCTTCTGATTTCGAGGACACCCACCATCACCGACTTTCAAAAGCCCGGCGCGCGCGTCGGGTTCTTTTTTGGCGTCAGTCGCCAAATCCGGTTTGTCGTCGCACGGACCAAGCCGCGGCGCGTGACCGGGCGGCGGGAGCGGTCTATGAGACCTGTCATGGTCCATACGTTGATTTCCCAGACCAGGGTCGCGGCGTCGCCGCTGGTCGATCCGTTCGGACGGACGATCGACTATGTGCGGGTGTCGGTCACAGACCGGTGCGACCTGCGCTGTACCTATTGTATGGCCGAGCGTCAGACCTTCCTGCCGCGCGCCGAACTGCTGACGATCGAGGAGCTGGACCGGCTGTGCTCGACCTTCATCGACCTGGGGACGACGCGGTTGCGGCTGACCGGCGGCGAGCCTCTGATCCGAAAGGGGTTCATGGACCTGGTGGCGGGGCTCTCGCGACATCTGGAGTACGGACGGCTGAAGGAACTGACCCTGACCACCAACGGGACCCAGTTAACGCGCCATGCCGGGGCCCTGGCCCGCTATGGGGTGCGTCGGATCAATGTGTCGATCGATACCCTGGATGCCGACGACTACCGCCGGATCACGCGCGGAGGTGACCTCGCAGCAGTGCTCGAGGGCCTCGAGGCGGCACGGGATGCCGGGCTGAAGGTCAAGATCAATACCGTGGCGCTGAAGGGCGACAATGCCGATGTCCTGCCTGCGATGATGGCCTGGGCGCACGGCCTGGGCATGGAGATCACCCTGATCGAGACCATGCCGCTGGGTGAGGTCGAAGCCGACCGTACCGATCAATATCTGCCGTTGTCACAGGTCCGTGCGGCTCTTGAACGGGACTGGACACTGACACCCCTGACCCGGCGCACGGGCGGCCCCGCGCGTTACGTCAAGGTCGAGGAGACGGGCGGTACCCTGGGGTTCATCACGCCGATGACACACACCTTCTGCGAAGCCTGCAATCGGGTGCGGGTGACCTGCACCGGCACCTTGTTCCTATGTCTGGGTCAGGACGACCAGGCGGATCTGCGTGCGGTGGTTCGGGATCATCCCCATGACGACGCCCCCTTGCGGGCGGCGATCCGCGAGGCGATCGCTCGAAAGCCCAGGGGACATGACTTCGACATTTCCACGCGGGGCGCGGCCCCCGCAGTGTCCCGGCCCATGTCGATGACGGGCGGCTGATGGCCCGGGTGCTGATGTTTGGAGCCCTGGCCGAGGTCGCGGGATGGCGAGAGCAGACGCTCGAGGCGGGGACGCTCGCTGACTTGAGAGCGCTGCTGACGGAGGCCAACCCTGCGCTGGGCGAGCGACTGTCCGGGCCGGGCGTCTTCGCTGTCGTCAACAAGGCGATGGTGCGCGGGGACTGCGTCCTGGCCGTCGATGACGAGGTTGGCTTCGTGCCGCCGGTCAGCGGAGGGTGAGCGGTGGTCCGCCTGGAAGACCATGCGATCCAGCCCGGCAGCCTGCTCGATGCCTTCTGCCGGGACCGTTTCGACGTCGGTGGCGTGGTCAGTTTCACGGGCCTGACGCGGGGGCGCACGGACGGAGCCGACGTGGCGCAACTGAGCCTGGATGCCTGGCCCGGATACACCGAAAAGGTCATGGCCGAACTGGAGGCCGAGGCGCGGGCGCGGTTTGCGGTGCTTGACATCCTGGTCGTGCACCGGTGGGGTGATCTGGCGGTCGGTGAACCCATCGTGTTCGTCGCCGTTGCTGCAGAGCATCGACGCATCGCCTTCGAGGCCGCCGATTTCCTGATGGATCAGTTGAAGACACGGGCCCCTTTCTGGAAGAAGGAGACGGGGCCTGACGGCGAACGCTGGATCGAGGCCAGGCCTCAGGATCACGCCGACGCCGCACGCTGGACCGGAGACACCCAATGACCGAAACACCTATGGTCGGCAGCCTGGCCGCCGAGACCCTGCCCGCGCCTGGCGGCAAGCTTGTGGATCTTCCGATCACGCCGATCCGTATCGCCGTCCTGACGGTTTCGGACACGCGCGACGAGGAAAGCGATACCTCGGGCATGATCCTGGCCGAGCGGATCGTGGCGGCGGGCCATGCCTGTCCGGGCCGCGCGATCGTCGCGGACGACATCACGGCAATTCGGGCCCAGGTCCGGGCCTGGATCGCGGGCGGAGACGTGGATGCGATCATCACCACCGGCGGTACGGGCCTGACGGGCAGGGACGTGACACCCGAGGCTCTGGAGCCCCTGTTCGACAAGCGGATCGACGGCTTTTCGGTGATCTTTCACACCGTCAGCTATCAGACCATCGGCCTCAGCACCCTGCAATCGCGGGCGACGGCCGGCATCATCGACGGGGTGTTCGTCTTCTGTCTCCCGGGATCCAATGGCGCTGTGCGCGACGGCTGGGACAATGTGATCCGCTGGCAGTTGGACAGTCGACATCGGCCCTGCAACATGGTCGAGCTGATGCCACGCCTGCTGGAAGTCTGATGTCTAAAAGTCAGACAAACCTTACACATATCGATGCCGACGGACGTGCGCGCATGGTCGATGTTTCCGACAAGGCCGTGACGACACGCGAGGCTGTCGCCGAGGGCCGGCTGTCCATGCAGGCCGAGACCCTGGCGCTGGCCCTGTCCGGGGGCGGCAAGAAGGGGGATGTGCGCGCCGTCGCCGAGATCGCCGGGGTCATGGCCGCCAAACGGACCGCCGACCTGATCCCGATGTGCCACCCCCTGATGCTCAGTTCGGTCAAGGTCACGGTCGAGCCGCTGGCCGAAGGCGTGGGCCTGGGCGTTGTCGCCCGTGTGCGGACGACGGGTCAGACGGGGGTCGAGATGGAGGCCCTGACGGCCGCCTCCGTCGCCCTGCTGACCCTGTACGACATGCTCAAGGCGGTCGATCGGGAGATGACGATCGAGGCGGTGCGGCTGGTGACCAAGACCGGCGGGGCTTCGGGTGACTGGGTGCGGGCATGAGTCTGCCGGGCGTCGAGGATGCGCTTTCCGCCATCCTGGCCTGTGCGAACAGGCTGGGGACCGAGGCTGTGGCGCTGGACCAGTCCGATGGACGCTGGCTGACCCAGCCTGTTCTGGCCGGACGCGATCAGCCGCCCTTTGACGCTTCGGCCATGGACGGCTGGGCGGTTCGCGGTGCCGACATCGTGGACGGCGGGACGCTCAGGATCGTCGGTGACAGCGTGGCGGGCCGGGGTCTGGACCTCGTCGTCGGCCCGGGCGACACGGCCCGGATCTTTACCGGTGCCCCGCTTCCGGCCGGTACCGACCGGGTCGTGATCCAGGAAGAGGTCAGGCGCGACGGGGACCGCGCGATCTTCGGGGCTCCGACATCGGCGTCGCGTCACATCCGGCGTCAGGGTTGCGATTTCAGGTCCGGAGAGGTCCTGCTGGAAGCCGGGGTCCGGATAAACCCCTGGCGGCTGGCGCTGGCGGCCTCGGCCGGAGCGGCCATGCTCGAGTGCGTGCGTCGACCCCGGGTGGCGATCCTGGCCACCGGCGATGAACTGGTCGAGCCCGGGCAAACGGCAGGGCCGGACCAGATCTACAACTCCGGCGCACCGTCCCTCGCCGCCTTCGTGATCCGCCACGGCGGGCAGGCCGCCCGCCTGCCGTGCGCCGGCGACGATCAGGCGACGATCACAGCAGCGGTCGAGGCGGCCACGTTCGATGTGCTGGTGACCATCGGCGGGGCCTCGGTCGGAGACCACGATCTGGTCAAACCGGCCCTGAGAGCGATGGGCGCGATCCTGCATGTCGAGGGCGTTGCGATGCGGCCGGGCAAACCGGTCTGGTTTGCGACCCTGCCCTCGGGGGGGCTGGTGCTGGGTCTGCCCGGCAATCCGGCCTCGGCTCTGGTCTGTGCCGAACTGTTCCTGGCCCCCCTGCTGGCAAGACTTCAGGGCGGGTTGATCGGGGACCGGTTCGGGACGGCCCTGCTCGACGGCACCTTGCCGGCCAACGGCCCGCGCGACCACTATATCCGGGCCCATGCTATGCTTGGTCCCGACGGCATCGGCCGGGTCACACCATTCGCCAACCAGGATTCGTCCCTGGTGACCGTGATGGCGGCGGCCAATGCCCTGATCCGGCGGCAACCTCATGCCCCTGCGGTGTCTGCGGGCGAGCCGGTCAGTGTGCTGGGGCCCGGCCTGTAGAATGCCAGACCCTCACCAGGTCAGCGATACCCCGGCGCGGAGCGTGCGGGGCTGGCCAAGGCCGGCGATACCGTCGGCGGTTCGCGACACCTCGACATCCCGGTCGAACAGGTTTTCCGCTGCCGCATGGATCATGACGCCGCCCGTCAGTCGCAGATCGACGCGACCGTCCAGTGTGAAGGCCGCGCCGAGGACACGGCTGTTCAGATCGTCGTCGAACCTGTCGCCTTCATGGCGGGCGCGAGCGGAAAGGGTCAGGCGGTCGTTCAACCGCCAGTCGATGCCGGCGGTCGCGCTCCATCTCGGGGCCTGGGCCGGACGCAGACCCGTCAGTTGCGGCGCGTCCGAACCCCCATCGACGTCGGCGTCGGTCAGGGCCAGGGCGGCGACGACGCTCAGACGGTCCAGCCGATGCTCGGCGTTCAGCTCAAGCCCCGTCGCCTCGATTGTTCCCGCATTCCGGCGTTGTCGCAGCACCCCGCCTGCGGGGATGAAGCCGGCGCGCGGCAGGGCCGTCAGGACACCGGGTCCCGCCCCGATCGTCACATTGACGATGGCCGCCTCGATCCGGTTCCAGAAAACGGTGACCCCCAGGGTCGTCCGCTCCCGGTCCCACGTCAGGCCGGTCTCGACACCTCGCAGGGTCTCGGGCTCGAGCGTGGCATTGGCCTCGGTCAGGTCGTTGCCGACGCGAAACGGCCGGTGCAGCTCGTTCAGCGTGGCGGGACGAAACCCCGAATAGGCCGCGGCTCGCACAGATACCCCGGCCCCGAGATCGCGCCGCACGCCGAAGCGCGCCGAAGTGACCTCTCCGGACCGGTCAGGGGCGGTCTCGTCCAGGGTCGACAGGCCCGTGGCACGATCAAACTCGCGTCTCTGCCCCCCGGTGTTTTCCCATTGATCTAGCCGCAGCCCGCCCGCGACCAGCCAGGGCCCGGCCGTCCATCCTGCCTCGACATAGGCCCCGATGACCGAGGCCCTGCCACCGGCAAGGCGGTCGCGTGTAAACTGGCCCATGCCAGCAATCGTCATGAAACGGAACCGCTCGCGGGTTTCGCCGTGGCTGAATCGGGCATCGGTACCGACCTCCCATTCGAGACGACCGCCGTACAGGTCGATGCCCGTCTGGCGCACTGCCAGATTGATCCCACGGCCGGTGGCGGGGGTCGCGAACTGGTCATTGGCCGGGACGGTGGTCGTGCGGTCCGGGGCGACAGCCGCCGATGTGTTGGCCAGGTCGCTGTCGCGCTGCCAGATCTGGGCCCGCCAGCCCGGACGTTGCGCGGTCGGCGTCCGGGTCAGAGTGGCTGAATAGGTCTGGCCACGAGCCGAGGCGCGCGTGTTCGCAAGACCCGATCCGCGATCCTCGTCATAGGCCGAAGCCCGCAAGGACAGGGCGGTCGCCTCGGCCAGGCCGATGTCGGCGCGCAGGGCTGCGCTGGTGGCCACCAGATCAAGCGGGGTGTCTGCCGCTCCGGCACCCGGGCCGCGCACGGGGGTATAGCCGTTTGACTGGTCGCGCAGGATGGAGCCGGTCAGGGCGAAACGCCCGCGCGTCAACGTCGTCGAGCCGGCGAGGCGACGACCGCCGTCCTGGTCGACCGAAGCGTCGAGCACACCACCCTCGTGATCGCGTTCGCGCAGGGCGATGACCCCGGTCAGGGCCCCGGCACCATAGGGCCCGGCACCGGCTCCGCGAATGATGTCCAGACTCTCCAGGCTCTCAGGCGGGGTCTGCGACCACAGAACCCATCCGCCGAACGGGTCGTTGAGGGGCACGCCGTCAAGCGTCACCAGGGCGCGCCCGGCCCCCGACGGAGCGATCGCGCGCAGGGAGATACCCTGGGTCGTCGGATTGGCCCCGAGGCTGGAGGTCCGGCGAAACAGCGAGACGGCCGGCACGGTGGCCAGGGCCTCGTCCAGCCGGATCGACCGATCCAGACCCGGTCGGTCTATCCGGATCACCGAAAAGGCCGCCTCCCCGGCGGCCGGGGGCAGGCGGGCAGCGGTGACCACGACCTCGGGCAGCAGGGCAGGGGTGTCCTGAATCATGGTCTGTTTCTACACGGTGTCGGCGGGCGTCGCCCGCGAAAGGCGATGGCCCGGGGGGCTGGAACGTCGCACTTCGTCGAGCGGCGTTTTGACAGTCGACCCGATGCCGGACCTGTCACGGCGAAATGACACCGATGTCACTTGCGGAAATCGTCTCAAGTCGGGATGTTCCCCGTCTCCATGCGAAGACATGCCACGTGCGATTCAAGAGGCCTGCGATGACCCCCATTCCGCGCCGTGCCGCCCTGTCGGGGCTCCTGGGCAGTGTCGCCGCCGCAGCCTTGCCGGTTCGCCCGGTCTTTGCCCAGACCAATGAGGAGGCGGCACCGCTCGGTCGGGAATGGTCGTCCATGCGCTGGGCTCGCGGGATCGAGAACCAGAGGAAGGCCGATCTTGGCGACGGCACCTTCCTGAACCCGATCCTGTCGGGTGATCACCCCGATCCGTCGATCCTCAAGGATGGCGACGACTACTATATGACCTTCTCGTCGTTCGAGTCGGTGCCGGGCATACATATCTGGCACTCGCGCGACCTGGTGAACTGGCAGCCCGTCGTGGCGGCCCTGACGACCAGTGTCGGCTCGGTCTGGGCCCCGGAGCTGTGCAGGCACGCGGGTCGCTACTTCGTCTATATTCCTGCCCGTCTGCCGGATTATCGCTCCAGCTATGTCATCTGGGCCGACCATATCCAGGGCCCCTGGAGCGAGCCCATCGATCTGAAACTGCCCGACCATATCGATCCGGGCCATGTCGTCGGCGAGGATGGACAGCGCTATCTGTTCCTGAGCGGCGGGGACCGGGTCCGGCTGACCCAGGACGGTCTGTCGACCATCGGTGAACCCGAACACGTCTATGATCCCTGGCACTATCCCGAGGACTGGATCGTCGAAGGCTTCTCGCCCGAGGGCCCCAAGGTCATGCGCCACGGCGACTATTTCTACATGATCACGGCGGTCGGCGGCACGTCGGGACCGCCGACGGGCCATATGGTGATCGTGGCCCGCGCACGCAGCATCGACGGCCCGTGGGAGGATTGCCCGCACAATCCGGTGGTCCGAACGGTCTCGGGTGCCGAGAAATGGTGGTCACGCGGTCATGCGACCCTGGTCGAGGGGCCGTCCGGCGACTGGTGGATGGTCTATCATGGCTATGAGAACGCCTACTGGACCCTGGGCCGGCAGACCCTGCTGGATCCGATCGAATGGACCGGGGACGGATGGTTCCACGCTACCGGAGGCGACCTTGCCACCCCGCTGGCCAAACCGTCCGGGGGTCAGGCCCTGACGCACGGCATGGCCCTGTCCGACGACTTCTCGACCGACAAATTCGGCATCCAGTGGAGCTTCTATGCGCCGGAGCCGGGTGAGGAGGATCGGCTGAGCCGGGCCGACGGTGTGCTGTCGATGCGGGCCAAGGGCACGGCCCCCAGCAACTGTTCGCCGCTGACCTTCATCCAGGGCGATCTCGCCTATGAGATTCAGGTGGAGATCGAAGTCGATCCCGGCGTCACCGCAGGGCTGATCCTGTTCTACGACCGTCAGCTCTATGCCGGGGTCGGGTTCGACGCCCAGCGCTTCGTGACCCATCAGTACGGGATCGAACGCGGACGCCCGGCCAATCCCTATGGCCAGAGGCTGTGGATGCGTTTGACCAATGCCTACAACGTCGTCCGCATCGACACGAGCGCGGACGGCAAGACCTGGCGTCGGTTCGACCGGCATATGGAGGTGTCCGGCTATAACCAGAACGTCCGCAACGGCTTCATGATGCTTCGGCCCGCCCTCTATGCGGCGGGACAGGGCCAGGCCCGGTTCAGGGATTTCCGGTTCCGCGCCCTGTAGTCTGATCGTTCGCGCCGGCACCGGCGCGCGGTTCCGGTGAAGGCGGGGAACGGGCACCGATCGCGCCATTCCGGATGAACAGGATGTGACCCCTGTCCCGGCCCTATCCCAGATAGTGCCTGGGCACTCTGGGCAGGATCGACGTCAGCAGTTCATAGCTGATGGTTCCGGCTGCGGCTGCCGCATCGTCCAGCAGGCGGTGGGTGCCGAACAGTTCCACCGTGTCGCAGGTCTGAACGTCGAGACCGGTGACATCGACCGCGATGACGTCCATTGAGACCCGCCCGAGCAGGGGACGAAACTCGCCCCTGACCCAGACCTGGCCCCGGCCGCCATAGGACCGCAGCAGGCCGTCGGCATAACCGGTCGCGCAGGTGGCCACGCGAGTGGGGCTCTGCGCGATGAAGCCGCGCGAATAGCCGACGCTTTCGCCCGCCGGGACCTCCCGGACCTGCAGGATTTCGGCGGTCAGGGTGGCGACCGGGGCGATGCGGGCATCGGGTCGGCCTTCGGGCCCGCCGCCGTACAGCGAGATGCCGGGGCGCACGGCGTCGAAGGCAAAGTCGGGGCCCAGGAAACAGCCACTGGAGTTGGCAAAGGACCGGATCGCGCCGGGATAGCGGTCGCAGACGCCGGCATAGGCGTCGCGCTGGCGACGGTTCATGGGTTCGGCCGGTTCGTCGGCGCAGGCGAGGTGGCTCATCACCAGTTCGACGCCGTCGAACGGCTCAGGGGCGTCTTCGGGACGAAAGCCCAGGCGGTTCATCCCCGTATCGATCTGGATGGCACAGGCCCCGCCCCCGGACGCCAGCCAGGCCGCCTGCTGGGACGGCTGGTTGATGACGGGGCGCAGGTTCGAGGCCCGCATGTCGGCGACGGAATCCCCCGGACAGCCGTCGAGGACATAGATCACCGGCTCACCCCCCAGGGCGGCGCGCAGCAGGATTCCTTCGGACACGCGGGCAACGAAGAAGGTGCGGGCCCCTTCCTTCATCAGCCGCCCCGCGCAGGCGGCGGCCCCCAGGCCATAGCCGTCGGCCTTGACCACCGGATGGGCGGGCGAACCGCTGATCGCCGACAGGGTCTGGAAATTGCGGGCGAGCGCATCGAGGTCGACGGTCAGGCAGGCAGGAGCGGTCATGGGCGCAAAACGGGGTCAGGGGACCAGGGACGGGGGACCTGTGCTTTAGGGGCTGGCGACCGCTTTGGCGATGGCCTGATGCCGTGGAGTCGTCAGAGGCGGTCGTGGGAGGGGCGTGCAACGGATGTCGACAGGAATTCTGGTGCAAATAAGGAAAATATTCCTTCTCAGGTCTTGCGCCTGTGGACCAGCGCAACCACCTGCCGAACAGGTCCTTGAAGAGGTCGAACACAGGAGGTCGTCGGGTTCCGTCAGTCGGGTTCGCCGTGTGGCGTTCTCTCCGTTGTCGAGTCCTCAAGTCCTTGATCTTGCAGATGTCGAATGGCGGTGTGGCGCTTTGGCGGTGTGTTTTTCGACCGCCACCGCCAGGCTCCCCGAAGCGACCCGTCCGATACGGTCGTGAAACTACCCGCCGGTTTCCTCGGCCAGAGCCATCCGCACGGCCTCGATCGCGCGGGGCCAGCCGTCGAAGCCGCCGGTCGCAAAGGTCCGGACGCGCGGATAGAAGGGGTAGCGGTCGGTGGCCAGCAGGTGCCAGTCGTCGGGCGCGTGGATCAGCCAGGTCCGGGCCCCGGTGGCAGCGGCCATGTTCGTTCCGGCGATGCCGGGGCCGATGACCAGGTCCAGGGCCGAGGACAGGGCGATCAGGTCGTCCAGGTCGTTCTTGAGGTCGAACGGCGGGGTCCAGATCCTGGCTCCCGCAGCCTCGGCAGCTGCCAGATCGTCCGAGACATCGCCGCACTGAAGATTGACCATCACACAGCCCGGTGCGGTCAGGACCGGGGCCCAGCGTTCGAAGTTCGAGAAATAACGGGCGCGCACGCCGGTCAGGATCGAACTCTTCCAGTGCAGCCCGACCTTGAAGCCGGGTCCGAGGTTTTCCAGTTCGGCCTTCCAGTGGGCGACCTTTTCGGAATCGGGCACCAGATAGCCGTCACGGTCGGGAAAGTCGGAAATCGTCTGGCGATAAACCGCGCACAGGCTGGCCATAGGGACCCAGACATCCGCCTTGCCGCCGCCTTCGGTGCCGGGTGTCTCCCCGACCTCTTCCATGAAGGGGACGTAGCGGGTCAGGCGACCGTCGAGGCGAACCGCCTTGTGCATACCGACCATGGCCATCGGGAAGCTGCGCTGGAACAGGTCGACCAGCCGCCCCTCGACCGCGATGAAGACCTTTCCTTCCGGGCCGACGGCCTCGATCAGGTCGGGGATGCAGCCGCCGAAGACCATCTCGTCGGCGATCCCCTGTTCGCCGATGACCAGGACGCGCTTTCCGGCGAGCGACTGGGTCGCGGGGTCCCAGCGGGGGGCGTCGACCACGAAATGCACGGCCTCGGGCATCTCGGGGTCGAGCCGGATCTCATAGGCCTCGAACCCTTCCTTCAGACGCCCCATGCCCATCAGGGTCATGGCTCGGGCCATGTTCATCATGGCCGCCTCATAGGGCGTCTCGGCCCCGGGCAGGGCGGCCTCCAGATCCTCAAGCGCGCCTTGCGGATCGCCCAGGGGCTGGCGGGCATTGGCCCGGTTGTACCGCGCCTTGGCGAAGCCGGGGTCCAGACGCAGCGCCTCCTCGAAGAAGGTCAGCGACGGTGCCATCTGGCCCTGGTCGGTCAGGACGGTGCCCAGGGTGTTCCACAGGGTCGGCTGTTCCGGCTCGATCGCGATCAGGTCGCGCAGCACATCGATCGCCTCTGCGTACCGCTTCTGGTCACGAAGGACGCAGGCCAGGTTGTTGGTGCCCTCGACATGGCCGGGCTCTGCGGCGAGGAATTTGAGCATCAGCTTCTCGGCGATCTCGAGATGGCCCAGCCGCTGCGCCAGCCGCCCCAGGTCGTGGGCGATATTGGCGTCGGTGGGATTGAGCTTGAGCGCCTGCTCATAGGCGGTCAGGGCGTGGGCCAGGTGGCCGGCCTTCTCGCGACAGATGGCCAGGACGTGCCAGGCCAGGCCGTTGCGCTCGTCAATCTGGAGCACCTGAAGCGCTCTGCGGGCCCCACCAGCATAGTCGCCTGCGCGGACGGCGGCCAGCGAGGCCTTCAGCGTCTCGATCGCCTTCCTCTGGGCCTTGATGGACGTTCGGTCCCCGGCCAGGGCCTTGGCCAGGCGGCTGATCGCGGCGGGGGAGGCCGCATCGCCGCTGACCCCGGTGGCCTGGGGGATCACGGCATGGGCGTCGCCGGCGTCGGTGATCTCGGGCGTCGGTTCGGGGGCGAGTGCGGTCATGGTCGGGCTCGGCGGCGGATACGTCCCTGTTTGCAACGCGGCCTGACAAGGGATGGTTAACCACGGCCGTTTAGTCAGTGTTTGCAGCGATGAGTCTACGACACGTAGGCGAGCCTGAAGGAGACCTCGCGCAGATGCCCCTGAAGCTGTCACTCAAGCCCGGCGAGAAGTTCGTCCTGAACGGCGCGGTCGTCCAGAACGGCGACCGGCGCGGTGTGCTGATCCTTCAGAACAAGGCCAGCGTCCTGCGCGAGAAGGACATCATGCAGCTGGACGAGGTCACCACTCCGGCGAAGCGGATCTATTTCCCCGTGATGATGATGTATCTGGACGAGACACAGGCCCCCAAGGTCTATGACGAGTTCGTGCGGCGATTGTCCGAATTCATGGGGGCCATCCACAATCCGGCAGTGCTGGCCGACTGTGTCGCCGCCTCCAAGCACGTGATGGCCCGCGAGTACTACAAGGCCCTGATGGCTGCGCGTAAATTGGTCGACTACGAAGAACAAAGGCTGGGCAATGCTTCAGGCGTACAAACAGGCGGCGACGCGGACTGAAACTCCGCGTGAGATGGAATACCGTCTGTTCGGCCAGGTCACGCGCGCGCTGATGCACGCCGCGACGGTCGATCCGTCGGACATTGCGACGCGGATCGATGCCCTGGACTGGAACCGGCGGCTGTGGTCGACGCTGGCGACCGACTGTTCCGACCCCGGCAATGCCATGCCCATGGCTCTGAGGGCCCAGATCATCTCCCTCAGCCTGTTCGTCGGCCGCCATTCGTCGGCGATCATGCGTGAGGGTGAGACCTTCGATATCCTGATCGACCTGAACCGGTCGATCATGCAGGGCCTGGCGACAGATCCGACGGCGCAGGCGGCCTGAGACGCGTCACGCGCCAGGAGCCCGGCGTCATGCCGCTCCAGCGTCGGAACGCCTTGCCGAAGGGCGAGGCGTCCGCATAGCCGCAGGCGAGGGCGGCGTCGGGTTCGGGTTCAACCTGTTCTGACCGGGTCGGATTGTCCGTACAGCCGGCTGGCAACCCGGTTCAGAAGCGGCAAATGCCTGCCCGAACCCGGCCAGAATTGCCGGGTCGGCCGAAAGCTCTAAGAAAAAGTCAATAAAATTAACGGGAGTGCCTGGGCGAGATGCGGCCCGATCCTTGCGTGTGTCTGAGCGAACCAAGAACCGGTTCGACGGCCAGAAGGCCGTTTTTTCCCCGACCAGAATGGAAGGACACACACCATGGCCAACTCGGTCAATACCAATGCCGGAGCGTTCATTGCGCTCCAGAACCTGAATGCAACCAACGCCGACCTGGCGGCCACTCAGACCCGGATCAACACCGGCAAGAAGGTCGCCTCCGCCAAGGACAACGGGGCCGTCTGGGCGATCGCCCAGGGCCAGCGGGCCGACATCGGGGCGTTGACTGCGGTCAAGGGCTCGCTCGATCGCGGTTCGTCCGCCGTCGACGTTGCCATTACTGCGGGTGAGTCGATTTCCGACCTCCTGCTGCAGTTGAAGGAGAAAGCACTGTCGGCGACCGACAAGTCGCTGACGACCGCGGCCAGAAGCGCGTTGAACGAGGACTTCAAGGCCATCCGGGACCAGATCACCACGGTTGCCAACAACGCCGATTTCAACGGGGTCAACCTTTTGAAGACCGGCGCGACAGGCTTCGCGGCTCTGGCCAACGTGGGCGGCACGGCCTCCCTGACTGTCAGCGCGGAAGTGCTGTCACTGGGTGGGGCCAATGTCACCGTCGCCGCGACGACGACCATCGGCACCTCGACCCTGGCCACCACGGCCCTGGGTCTGGTGAACGCCTCCATCGACAAGGTCGGAGCCGCCCTGGGGCGTCTCGGCACCAAGTCGAAGGCCATCGACACCCATCGCACGTTCGTCGGGAAACTGTCGGATTCGCTGGAAACCGGTGTTGGCAATCTGGTGGACGCCGATCTGGCGAAGGAAAGCGCCAAGCTCCAGGCTCTGCAGACCAAGCAGCAGTTGGGGGTCCAGGCGCTGGGGATCGCCAATCAGACGCCGCAAATTCTTCTTTCGCTGTTCAAGTAACGACCGGCATTCAGAAATACCGCCGGGGAGTGGCGACACTCCCCGGCGTTTCCTTGTCCGGGTCGTCCAGACGGGAACACCGCGTTCCGGAAGTTCCTCCGCTCAAGCTTGACTTGTCGCCAGAGTCGAGGCCTAGGTCGGTTCGCTCTCGCGGGAGAGATCGGCGGCTGGAAACAGGCGTCGGAGCCGAAGGCGCAACCGCCCCGGAAACGCTCAGGCAAACGGACCGCGAGGACATTCGGACGCTGGAAAGTCACCCAGGGACCTTGGTTCTGGGGGTGCGCCGACGGAGCAAGACGCCTGACGTCCTCGTTTTTGGGGCACGGCGTCGGAATCTCTCAGGCTTCACAGACAGCGGGGGCGCGAGGACGGCGGAGCTTTCCGCCTCATGACGCGACTCTGAAAGCCGAATGCCATGACTGACCAAACGCTCAAGACCACACCCCTTAACGCCGCGCACCGCGCGCTCGGGGCCCGGATGGTGGGGTTCGGCGGATATGACATGCCGGTGCAGTACGAGGGCGTCCTGGCCGAACATCGCTGGACCCGCGAGCACGCCGGCCTGTTCGACGTCAGCCATATGGGCCAGTGCAAGATCACCGGCACCGACGCGATCAGCCAGTTCGAGCGGTTCGTGCCCGGCGACTATGCGATCCTGAAGGCGGGCAAGCAGAAATACTCCCTTCTGCTGAACACGGACGGCGGCATCATCGATGACCTGATGGCCGGAAAGCCCGATCACGACGGCCTGTTCGTCGTCGTCAACGCCGGCAACAAGGATGAGGACTTCGCCTTCTGGTCGGGCAATCTGTCGGGCGATGCGACACTGACTGTGCTGGATGGTCGCTCGCTTATCGCCATCCAGGGTCCTGAAGCGGCCGAGGTCATGGCCGCTCATGAGCCGGTCCTTGCCGAGATGGCCTTCATGGACTCGGCGCGGCTGATGCTGTTCGGGGTCGACTGCTACGTCTCGCGCTCAGGCTACACCGGCGAGGACGGCTACGAGATTTCGGTGCCGAACGCCGATGCCGAGCGCATCTGGAACACCATCCTAGAGGACGCCCGCGTCAAGCCGATCGGCCTGGGTGCCCGTGACTCCCTGCGGCTTGAGGCCGGCCTGCCGCTGCATGGTCACGACATCGACCCGACGACCTCGCCGGTCGAGGGGGCGCTGACGTTTGCCCTTTCGAAGTCTCGCAAGGAGGCCGCGAACTTCAACGGGGCCGACCGCATTCTGAAGGAACTGGCCGAGGGTCCGAGCCGCGTCCGCGTCGCCCTCAGTGTCAAGGAAGGCGCCCCCGCTCGCGAAGGTGCCGAGATCGCCGATGCGGACGGAAACGTCATCGGCAAGGTCACCTCGGGCGGCCCCTCGCCGACGCTCGGGCGCAACATCGCCATGGGCTATGTCCCGCCGAAATACGCCGACCTCGGCACGGACCTGAGGGTCATCGTGCGCGGCAAGCCCGCCGCTGCCGAGGTCGTCGCCATGCCCTTCGTCGCCACCCGCTATCACCGCAAACCCAAAGCCTAGAGACCAGCCATGAAGTTCACCAAGGATCACGAGTGGGTCAGCCTGGACGGCGACGTCGCCACCGTCGGCATCTCCAGACACGCCGCCGACGCGCTCGGTGACGTCGTGTTCGTGGAAGTGCCCGAGGTCGGCAAGACCGTGACCAAGGGCGACAGCTTCGCCGTCGTCGAAAGCGTCAAGGCGGCGTCCGACGTCTACGCCCCCGTCTCCGGCGAGGTAATCGAGGCCAACGACGCCCTGGGCACGGCCCCGGAAACCGTGAACGCCGACCCCGTCGGTGCCGGCTGGTTCGCGAAGATCAAGGTGTCCGACGCTTCCGCGCTCGACGCCCTGATGGATCAGGCCGCCTACGACGAATACCTGACCACGCTTTAGCTGCAGTGTTCACCGTCTACTTCCGCAACTCGACAACGACGCCGCCCCAGCCGGGGTTGCGGACGCTTGTCGATGCGGCGCTTAGCGATTGCGGCGCGACGTGGACGGGGGAGGAGGCTGAACTGCGGATGGCCGACGGATCGCTCCTCTATCTCTTCGGCGAGGACGAGGAAGACGGCATGCTCCTCGAGTATCCCGTTCTGACGGAAGCGGTTGCGGCTGCTGTCTATGCGATCGCTGATCGGACCAGCGCCTTCACGATCGACGATCCCTTCAATCCTTCCGCGATCCAGACCGAGCATTCGGTCGGCGAGGCACGAGCGGCGGATATGTCGATCGGCGGGTTCACCAAGGTCGATGGTCCGGCGGCTGTCCACGCTTGGCTTTCGGATATCCCGGAAAATGGGAATGTCCGGGAAGCGACTTCGTCCAGACCGCGCGCTGTGCCGAAACCAAAATCTGCGTTCGAGGATCAAACGTTCCTCGGGAAACTGGCTGACGCCATCTTCGGAAAAAAGATCTAGATGCGCTACCTTCCCCTGACCCCCGACGACCGCACGGCGATGCTGTCCGCCATCGGCGTGAAGTCCATCGATGACCTGTTCGTGGACGTGCCCGGCCCGGCGCAGCGCGATGGCTTCGTCGATCTGCCGCGCGTGGCGGGCGAGCTGGAGGTCGAGCGGGCCCTGTCGAAATTGGCGGGGCGCAACGTCGCCGCCGGATCGGTGCCCTTCTTCTGCGGGGCAGGCGCCTACAAGCACCACGTCCCGGCGACTGTGGACCACGTGATCCAGCGCTCGGAGTTCCTGACCAGCTACACCCCCTACCAGCCGGAAATCGCGCAAGGGACCCTGCAGTACCTCTACGAATTCCAGACCCAGGTCGCGAACCTGACCGGGATGCCGGTCGCCAACGCCTCACTCTATGACGGCTCGACTGCCATGGCCGAGGGCGTGCTGATGGCGACGCGGGTGACGCGCCGGAACAAGGCGATCATCTCGGGTGGGGTCCACCCCCACTATGTCCGGGCGACCGAGACCGTGGTCCACGCCGTGGGCGTGGAAACCGAGGCGCTTGCCCCCGCCATCGACGCCGAAGCCGCCGTCATCGACGCCATCGACAAGGACACGGCCTGCGTCGTCGTCCAGACCCCCAATGTCTTCGGCACCGCCACCGATGTGACGAAGATCGCCGAGGCGGCCCACGCCGCCGGCGCCCTGCTGATCGTCGTCGTGACCGAGGCCGTGTCGATGGGTCTGCTGAAATCCCCGGGCGAGATGGGGGCCGACATCGTCGCCGCCGAGGGCCAGTCGATCGGCAACGCCCTGAACTTCGGCGGGCCCTATGTCGGCCTGTTCGCCACCCGCGATAAGCTGGTGCGCCAGATGCCCGGCCGCCTGACCGGCGAGACGGTGGACGCCGACGGCGAGCGGGGCTTCGTCCTGACGCTGTCGACGCGGGAACAACACATCCGCCGCGACAAGGCGACGTCGAATATCTGTACGAACTCAGGTCTCTGTACCCTGGCCTTCACAATCCACATGAGCCTTCTGGGCGAGACGGGCCTGCGCAAACTGGCCCTGCTGAACCACGAAAAGGCTCTGGCCACCCGCGACGCGCTCGCCGCCATTCCCGGCGTCGAGATCCTGACCCCGCGCTTCTTCAACGAGTTCGCGGTCCGCCTGCCGAAGAATGCCGCCGAGGTCGTCTCGACCCTGGCCGACCATCACGTGCTGGCGGGCGTTCCCTACAGCCGTCTCGCCCCGGATGCCGGCATGGACGACGTCCTGCTGGTCGCCGCCACCGAAACGACGATGGATGTCGATATCCAGATCCTCGTGAAGTCCCTTGCCAAAGTCCTGGCCGCCTGAGGAGCATGACGATGAGCACCATGAACACCGTCGGCCGCCCGACCGCCCCGAACGCCGTGACCTCAAAGCCCGCGACCCTGACCGGCGCGCGCGGCCTGTTGCAGGACGAGCATCTGATCTTCGAGAGCGACGGCTGGGGCAAGACCGGCGTCGATCTGCCGGAACCCAAGACCGACGGCTCCGACCTCGGCGATCTCGTCCGGCGTGATCCGATCGGCCTGCCGGGCCTGTCCGAGCCCGAGACGATGCGTCACTACGTCCGGCTGAGCCAGAAGAACCACGCCATCGACCTGGCCATCTATCCGCTGGGCTCGTGCACGATGAAGCACAATCCGCGCCTGAACGAGAAGATGGCGCGCCTGCCGGGCTTTTCCGACATCCACCCGCTGCAGCCGATCTCGACGGTGCAGGGCGCGCTGGAGCTGATGGACACCCTGGCGCACTGGCTCAAGACCCTGACCGGCATGCCGGCGGTGGCGCTGTCGCCGAAAGCCGGCGCCCATGGCGAGCTGTGCGGCCTGATGGCCATCCGCGCCGCCCACGAGGCCTCCGGTGAGCATGAGAAGCGCCGCAAGGTGCTGGTGCCGACCTCGGCCCACGGCACCAATCCGGCCACCGCCGCCTTCGTCGGCTACACCGTCGTCGAGGTCGCCCAGACCGAGGACGGCCGCGTCGATGTCGCCGATCTGGCGTCCAAGTTGGGTGACGACGTCGCCGCCATCATGGTGACCAACCCCAACACCTGCGGCCTGTTCGAGCGTGACATCCTGGAGATCAGCCGCCTGACGCACGAGGCGGGGGCCTATTTCTACTGCGACGGGGCCAACTTCAACGCCATCGTCGGCCGGGTGCGGCCGGGGGACCTGGGCGTCGACGCCATGCACATCAACCTGCACAAGACCTTTTCCACCCCCCACGGCGGCGGCGGTCCGGGCGCGGGTCCGGTGGTGCTTTCGGCCGCGCTGGCCCCCTTCGCTCCGGCCCCCTGGGTCGTCCACGACGACAATGGCTACAGCTTGATTGAGCGGGAGGAGGGCGATGCCGCCCAGGCCTTCGGTCGCCTCTGCGCCTTCCAGGGCCAGATGGGGATGTACACCCGCGCCCTCAGCTACATGATGAGCCATGGCTCGGATGGCCTGCGTCAGGTGGCCGAGGATGCCGTTCTGAACGCCAACTACATCAAGGCCCGTCTGTCGGACCTGATGAGCGCGGCCTTCCCCGACGGCCCCTGCATGCACGAGGCCCTGTTCGACGACGAATGGCTGAAGGGCACGGACATCACCACCCTCGACTTCGCCAAGGCGATGATCGATGAGGGCTTCCACCCGATGACCATGTATTTCCCCCTGGTCGTCCACGGTGCCATGCTGATCGAGCCCACAGAAACCGAGTCCAAGCAGGAGCTGGACCGTTTCATCCACGCCATGCGGCTGCTGGCCGGTGCCGCGAAAGCGGGCGACGTCGACCGCTTCAAGGGAGCGCCCTTCCACGCGCCGATGAAGCGACTGGACGAGACCCGTGCCGCCCGCACCCCCGTCCTGCGCTGGACAGCCCCGGTCGGTACCAATATCGCGGCGGAGTGAGGCGGTTGGTTGGCGGCGGCGTCCTGACCGACTAGGGTCAGGTCCATGTCCGTGTCTGAGGCCGTTCCGATCCTGAAACGCCTGATCCCCGGGCTGGCCGCCGTCTATGTCTTCGGCAGCGAAAGCCGGGGCGACACTCGGCCGGACAGCGATCTCGATCTGGCCTTCGTCGCTGACCCACCCGTTTCGGCGAGCCTTGTCGAGGGTGCCCGGCAAGCCTTGGAACTGGCCTTGGGCAGGGATACGGACCTTGTCGACCTCAGCCGCGTATCGGCCATTCTGGCTCGCCAGGTGCTGATCGATGGGGATCGCATCGCCGCCTTCAGGCCCTCGGTCGCGGATTTGCTCGAGGTCCGGCTGATGCGGGACTACGAGGACCTGAAATATCGCCGGGCGGGGATCGAATCCGATATCGCAGAGCGCGGACGGGTGCTCGCCCAATGAGCGACGATGTCATCCTCGCCAAGGCCCAAACGGTCGAGCAGTGCATGGCCCGTGCCCGCGAGGAACTGGCGGCCAGCTCCGATTTCGCGACCGACCTCACGCGCCAGGATGCCGCCATCCTGAACATCCAGCGCGCCTGTGAGGCCAGCGTGGACATCGCCTTTCGCCTGGTTCGGCTAAAGGGTCTGGGCGCACCCGCCACCAACCGCGAGGCCTTCGACCTGCTGGTTCAGGCCCAACTCATCGAGGCCGATCTCGCGGCCGCACTCAAGCGGATGGTCGGGTTTCGGAACGTCGCAGTCCATCGTTACACCGATCTGGAAGTGTCGATCGTCGAGCGTGTCATCCGGACCGGCCTTGAGGATATTGCCGCGTTCGTGGCGCTCGCGCTCAGGGTCCGGAGCTGATCGATCGACCATGGCCGCACCTCACTGGACAACGAACGACATCCCTGACCTGACCGGAAAACTGGCCGTCGTCACCGGGGCGACTGGCGGCCTGGGTCTGGAGACCGCGCTTGGACTGGCCGGAGCGGGGGCCGAGGTCGCGCTCGTCGGGCGGAACCCGTCCAAGGGGCGCGAGGCGGCGGCCCTGATCCGGGGCCGTCATCCACAGGCGAACGTCTGGTTCGAACAGGTGGATCTGGCCAGCCTCGCCTCCGTCAAGACGTTCGCCGACGAGATGCTGGAGGAAGGTCGGTCGATCGACATCCTGATCAACAATGCCGGGGTCATGGCCCTGCCGACGCGGCAGACGACCTCTGATGGCTTCGAGATGCAGTTCGGGACCAACTACCTGTCCCATTTCGCCCTGACGGCGCAGTTGTTGCCTCTGCTGAAGGCGGGCCCTGCCAGAGCCTCGGGGGCGAGGGTCGTGCAACTGGCCAGTATCGCCCACAAGGGCGGCCGGATCCGACTTGACGACCTCAACTACGAGACAGGCTACAAGCCCTGGCCCGTCTATCAGCAATCCAAACTGGCCATGCTGATGTTCGCCATCGAACTTCAACGCCGCAGCGATGCGAACGGCTGGGGTCTGACCAGTGTTGCGGCCCATCCTGGCTATGCCCGCACTGATCTGATTACGAACGGTCCGGCCGCGGGGGCCGGGGCCCTGTATCGCTGGGGCATCAATCTTGCCGGGGCTCTGGCCGGCCATTCGGCCGCCGAGGGCGCGCTGCCGACCTTGATGGCGGCGACGGCATCGGATGTGGTGCCGGGCGGCTACTATGGCCCGCAAGGATGGCAGGATTTGAAAGGTCCTCCCGGACCGGCGAACATCAGGCCCCAGGCGCTGGATACTGAGGTCGCCTGCCGCCTGTGGGCCGAATCCGAGCGGCTCACCGGCGTGATCTTCCGGTAGGTCACATCGCAGTGGCGCCAGAGCCACGCTCGCAACCGTAACGTCGAGGCTTACAAAAGCTTCATCGTTCAGCCCCGGTTCAGCCATCGAAGCAGATTGTAAATGCAGACGTGGCAAGGTCGTCACGGTCGAGGTGTATTGCCGCGACCGTGGACCCGGATGGATCCGGGAACGTTTGCCCCCTGTCGTCCGCGCCGCCTCAATTCCCAGTTGGAAATCGCCTTGACCTTCGCTTCTCCCCTCTCCAGCTTCCAGCCTCGCCCCCGCGGCGTGCTGCGTTCGCTCGGACGCGGGGCCATGACGGCGCTCGGAGTCCTGGTCGTGATCCTGGGAATCCTGATTGCTCCACTTCCCGGTCCGGGCGGCGTGCCGGTGATCGCGCTCGGTCTGGTGTTGATCCTGCGCAGTTCGTTCTGGGCCAAGCGCCAGTTCATCCGCGCCCAGTATGCCCGGCCGAAATATGTCTACCCCTTCCGCCGCCTGTTGCGGAAAAACCCCGACATCGCACCCGTGTTCTGGCAGCAGGCGCTTCGGGCTGAAAAGCTGGTTCTACGGCGCAACCGGGGACCTCTGGGCCGACTGCGCAAGCGCGCCCGCCGGATCTGGCGTCGCACCTTCCCTTAAACGTCCCAACGCCGTCCCCACGGGGGCGGCGTTGTCATGTCCGGGCTCAATCCTCGCCAAGCTGAAACGACAATCCGTTCTTGCCCGCAGTGCCTGTCTCAGGTCGGCATTCGCGACCAAAAGCGACGACGCCATTGGCTGTTCTGGTCGGCCGTTCTTCGCAGACCTCGGCGACCGGCGTCGGCATGCTCGATAGTGTCCGCTGAACTGGTGCGCAGGTCAGTTCGTATCCACCTGCGCCGTTCGAGACCTGGCGACAGCCCTCGATCCCGTCGGGCGACAGTCGCGCGGGCAAACGGTCGCCCAGCGCAGCGGCCAGTTGGATTCGCACTCGCACCTGACACAGTTCCATCGACGCGTCCTTGCGAATTATCGGGCTGCACTGCGACCGTTCCCAGGCAAACGGATCGGCTTTTGCCCAGTCTGGAAGGGTGGATACGGGCTGAGCAACCTCAACCGCCGCAGCCGCCTGAGAAACCAGCGTACCGGGCGTTTCCCAGGAGATCGTTCCGGCAGATTGTTGCAGGATCAAGACGAAGAGGGCGGCAATCAGCATGGCGAGCTCCCGGACAACCCGCCGATCATGTCACGGATTTCGCCACAGCGCATCCGACCAAGCCTGCCGACCTGACCGCTCAGCGCGGTGAGGACCGGAAGCGGACGATGGTCAACGCGTCAGGGTCCGCATCGCCCGGTCCAGGCCATCCAGAGTCAGCGGATACATCCGCTCGTCCATGACCTCGCCGATCAGCTTCACCGAGGCCGTATAGTTCCAGTACCGTTCGGCGACGGGATTCAGCCACACGGACTTGTCCCACTGCAACCGCGCGCGCCTCAGCCAGACGGCCCCGGCCTCTTCGTTCCAGTGTTCGACAGATCCGCCGGGCATGGTGACTTCATAAGGGCTCATGGTCGCGTCGCCGACGAAGATGGCGCGCCAGTCACCATTGTACCGGTTCAGCAGCTCCCAGGTCGGGATCTTCTCGGCGTGACGACGCCGGTTGTCCTTCCACACACCCTCGTAGAGGCAGTTGTGGAAATAATAGAATTCCAGGCTCTTGAACTCGGTCCTGGCCGCCGAGAAAAGCTCCTCACACAGCTTGATATGGCCATCCATCGACCCGCCGACGTCGAGGAACAGCAACACCTTGATCGTGTTGCGCCGCTCGGGCCGCATATGGATGTCCAGCCAGCCCTGGCGCGCCGTGCCATCGATCGTGCCGTCTATGTCGAGTTCCTCAGGTGCCCCCGTTCGCGCGAATCGGCGCAGGCGACGGAGGGCCACCTTGATGTTGCGGGTGCCCAGTTCGACCGTATCGTCCAGGTTCCTGTATTCGCGTTTTTCCCAGACCTTGACCGCCCGCCCCTGTTTGCCCGGCCCACCGATCCGCACGCCTTCGGGATTATAGCCGCCGTGGCCGAAGGGCGAGGTCCCGCCTGTGCCGATCCATTTGGAGCCACCCTCGTGGCGTTCCTTCTGCTCTTCCAGACGCTGCTTCAGGGTCTCCATCAGCTTGTCGAAACCGCCCATGGCCTCGATTTCGGCCTTCTCCTCGTCGGTGAGGAACTTGTCCGTGAGCAGTTTCAGCCAGTCCTCAGGGATGTCGGTAGTGAGGTCCTGGCCGATCCCTACGGATTCCACGCCCTTGAACACCTTGGCGAACACCTGGTCGAACCGGTCGTAGTGTTTCTCGTCCTTGACCAGCACCGCCCGCGACAGGTGATAGAAGTCTTCGATCCGCCCCCCCGCCACATCCTTGTCCATGGCCTCCATCAGATGGAGCCATTCCTTTGTCGAGACGGGCACCTTGGCGTCGCGCAGGGCGGTGAAGAAGGGGAGGAGCATCAGTCGTTCAGACTTGGAGGAAATGGCGACGTCGCCGATAGGCAGGCGGCATGATCGATAGCCACATCCCACAATTTGGCCGGATAGAGCTTCTCGTACTCCTGGGCGATCAGGTGTCTCAGCCCGATGATCTTAGTCCATTTGACCTGTCGGAATTGATCCTTGAAAGCCAGGCTCAGTTTTCGCGCGGTTTCGCCAAAGACGGAAAGCTGCATAGCTACGGCAACGGCAATATAGAGGTCCGATAGGAAGACGGCGTAATCGACGCCTTCTACCTGTTGCTCGATTTTGGCTAGCGCCCGCTTGTTCGTGTGAAGGTACGCATTGTCTCGGGTTTCAGAAGACAAGAGCATCCCTCAAGGCTGTATGGCGCACATAGGGATTCAGATTTTTTTCTAAGCAGACATCGACGGATGCTATGTTCAGTCGTGTTTCCAGTTCGTCCGCTATTTCGAACCGATCAAGATACGAGATCGTCCTGGCTTCATCTACCAGCAGATCCACATCGCTGTCTGGCCCCGCCTCGTCGCGCGCATAGCTGCCGAACAAGCGGACATTGCCGATGCCCTGTTCTGCCAGCCAGGGCTTGAGTTTGCGCAGCTTGATCAGCAATTCGTCGCGGGTCATGGGCTCAGCATAGCCTATCCGCGCCTGAGGATGAACTCATGGTCGCGCCAGGCCCCGACTGGATACTGATACTCGCCTGCCTTCTCGAACCCGTGGGCGGCATACAGTTTCTGGGCCTTCAGGTTGCCGCTCCAGACGCCGATCCACAGGGGGCCGTCGGTGTTGGCCTCCATCCAGTCCAGGGATAGCGTCAGCAGTTTGGTGCCCAGGCCCAGCCCCTGCGCCGCCTTGCCGACATAGAGCCGGCGTAGCTCCATGTTGCTGGGCAACGCATCGGGATGCGGCAGGCCGTTAGGCCCGGCGTTGGCGAAGGCCAGCAGTTCGCCGGCACGCTCGGCAACCCACCAGGCCGCACCCGCCTCTGTCAGCTTCCTCGCCGTCGCTTCGACCCCGAAACTGGCTTGCAGATAGCCGGCAAGATCGTCGGCCGGATAGGGGATCGCAAATCCATCCTCGGCCACGAAGGTGTCGATGAAGGTCCGGGTGCCTAGCGCCGACAGCGGCGCGGCATCGTCGGGGCGGGCAGGGCGGATCGTGACGTCGGTCATGGGGCGGAAATACACGCGGCTGTGTACGTCGTCATCCGCGACAATCCGGATCGATGCCCTTATCGTGCTTATGTCATGGTCTCCCTGTTCACCCATCCCGACATGCTTGAGCATCGCCCCGGCCTGGGCCATCCCGAGAGTCCTGCGCGACTGCAGGCCGTGCTCGACGCCTTGTCCGACGCCGGGCTCGACCGCGTTCGTCGCGCGGCGAACGAGGCCTCGGTCGTCGATCTCGAACGCGTCCACCCTGCGAAGCACGTCGCGCAACTAATAGCCGCCTCGCCTCAGGCCGGCTTCAATCAGATCGATCCCGACACCATCCTGTCACCCGGCAGCGTGCGCGCCGCCCGTCTTGCCGCCGGGGCTGTGATCGATGCTGTTCGGGCCGTTGCGGCCGGAGAGGCAAGCCGCGCCTTCGCCGCCGTCCGCCCTCCCGGGCATCACGCCGAGCCGGACCAGTCGATGGGGTTCTGCCTGTTCTCCAATGTCGCCGTCGCCGCCCGGGTCGCGCAGGGCGTGGGCATGGCTCGCGTCGCCGTCGTTGATTTCGACGTTCATCATGGCAACGGAACCCAGGCCGCATTCGAGACGGACGAGAGCCTGTTCTTCGCCTCCATCCACCAGTCGCCACTCTATCCCGGCACGGGCGCAGAGTCGGAGACCGGGGTCGGGAATGTCGTCAATGCGCCTGTCGCGCCCCACGCCGCTCGCGAACATTGGCGCGCCGCGTTCGCCGGAACGCTGATGCCGGCCCTGGACGATTTCCAGCCCGACCTGATCCTGATCTCGGCGGGGTTCGACGCCCACCGCCGCGACCCGCTGGCGCATCAGTCGCTGGAGGCCGAAGACTTTGCCTGGGCCACCCGTGCTGTAGTCGAGGTCGCGCGCCGTCGTTGCGCGGGCAAGGTTGTGTCCTCCCTCGAGGGCGGCTACGACCTTGAAGGGCTGGGCCGTTCCGCGGTCGCTCATGTTCAGGCGTTGGGGGAGGATTGAGGTCTATCGGACGACACCGCTGTCGCCTTGAAATCCTCCCGTCATGACCTTGCCTGTCGCCACCCCAGACCTGTCACCCGCCGTCGTGACGCCCGTCGGCACGCCCGCCATGGGGTCGGGTGCGATCATCCTGACCCGGCATGGCGAGCCTGCCCTGTCGCGCAAATGCGTCCTCTCGTCGGACCAGTATCGCGACTGGTGGGCTCGCTATGAGGTCGGAGGCCTGCTCGCGGGCCAGACGCCGCCCCCCGAACTGCTGGCCAGCGCGGCTTCGGCCGGGATCATCTATGCCTCGACCCGCCCACGAGCGCAGGAAACCGCTGCCGCCATCGCCACGGGACGAGAGATCATCTCAGACGTCCTGTTCATCGAGGCCCCCCTGCCTCCTCCCCGCTTCCCGGCCTGGTTCAAACTGCCTCCGAAATACTGGGGTGCGGTCGCCCGCTTCTGGTGGCACGCCTTTGACCACCACGAGGGGCAGGAATCCCGTGTCCAGGCTGAGGCCCGCGCCGACCAAGTCGCCTCCTTGCTGATCGATCGCGCCGCTGACGGTCAGGACGTGCTGGTCCTGGCACACGGCTACTTCAACCATATGGTCGGGCTGCGTCTGAAGGCCCAGGGCTGGAGCCTGGTCGCCAATCAGGGCTTCCGGTACTGGTCCCAGCGACGCTACGAGAAGCGATAGAACAACTGGCGGCGATTCCGCTTTCCGCCGTTGAAGCGATCCCTCGCCGCCTCTAGGGTCAGAGCGATGACCGATGCTGTTTCTCCCCCCGCCGATCTCAGTTTCGAGGACGCCTTACAGCGCCTTGAAGGCATCGTGTCGCGCCTGGAGTCCGGACAGGCTCCGCTGGAGGAATCCATCACACTTTATGAAGAGGGAGCTCGCCTCAAGACCTTGTGCGAGGAACGTCTGAAGGCGGCGCAACTCCGAGTAGAGAAGATCGTCGTTGGGGCTGATGGACAAGCCAGGGGCACCCAGCCGGCCGAGTTCAACTGATGTCCGAACCGGGGGCTGCACCGGATCGAATCGCCTTCGAGGACTTCTTGAAGGTCGATATTCGCATTGGGCAGGTTCTCAAGGCCGAGGCGTTTCCGGAGGCAAGGAAGCCCGCCTTCAAACTGACCATCGATTTCGGCGAGGCCATCGGTATCAAGAAATCCTCGGCCCAGATCACCCGCCACTACACGATCGATCAGCTCACCGGTCGCAAGGTTGCCGCCGTCGTCAACTTCGCCCCGCGCCAGATCGGTCCCTTCATGTCCGAGGTGCTGACGCTCGGCTTTCCGGATGCGGACGGCGAGGTCGTGCTGGTGTGGGTGGACCGCGAGGCCGTCATCGGCGGGAGGCTGTTCTGACCCAGCCACCCAACGCCTCTGGCAAGCCCCACGCCGCCAACTCGCCGGAACAGTCGGTGATCGACCGCGTGGCCGAGGTCGCGGACCTGGTCACTGTGGCACTCGATCAGTTGCTGCCCCGTGCTGACGGACCCGAATCACGCCTGACGGAGGCCATGCGCTATGCGGCGCTGGGTCCGGGAAAAAGGCTGCGGCCTTATTTCGCCATGGAGGCGGCCCGGTTGTTCGACATTGAGGAAAGACCGGTGCTGCGCGCCGCCTGCGCCCTCGAATGCGTTCACGCCTACTCCCTGGTTCACGATGACCTGCCGGCCATGGACAATGACGATATGCGGCGGGGTCGACCGACGCTGCATATCGCCTATGACGAGGCCACCGCCATCCTGGCCGGGGATGCGCTTCAGACCGCTGCCTTCGACATCATTCTGCATCCAGACACTCATGAGGACGCCGAGATCCGTTGTGAACTCGCCGCCCGCCTGTCCCTGGCCAGCGGCGCGCGCGGCATGGCGGGCGGCCAGATGATCGACCTCCTGGGCGTGCGCGATGACCTCGGCGGCGTCGCCCGGATGCAGCGGCTCAAGACCGGTGCCTTGTTTACCTATGCCTTCGAGATCCCGCTCATTATTGCCCAAGCCCGCGAACAGCATACCCAGGCCTTGACCAATTTCGCACACGACATCGGGCTTGCGTATCAGATCGTCGACGACCTGCTGGACGTTGAGGGGGATGAGGACCTTCTGGGCAAGGCGGCGGGCGGAAAGGACGCAGCGCAAGGCAAGACCAATTTCGTCACCCTGCTGGGCGTCGATCAGGCGCGGCATCGCGTCGCGCACCTGGCCGACCAGGCCCGCAACCACCTCGATGTGTTCGGCCACGACGCGGAAAACCTGAAAGCCAGCGTGGACTTCGTGCTAAACCGGCGGTCGTGAGGACGGAGCATTCCTCCATCCGCAGAGTTACCAGCAAAGCCGCTTCCTCCAGGTCCCCGCCTTCGATGCCCCAGACCCCGCTTCTCGATACCGTCAATGTCCCGGCCGACATGCGCGATTTCTCGATCGCCCAGCTGCGCCAGCTGGCAGACGAACTGCGGGCCGAGACGATCGATGCGGTGTCGGTGACCGGTGGGCATCTGGGTGCAGGTCTTGGTGTCGTCGAACTTACCGTCGCCTTGCACAATGTGTTCGAGACACCTCGGGACATCCTGATCTGGGACGTCGGCCATCAGTGCTATCCGCACAAGATCCTGACTGGACGCCGCGACCGTATCCGCACCCTGCGGCAACCGGGTGGCCTTTCGGGTTTCACCAAGCGCAGTGAGAGCGAATACGATCCCTTCGGTGCCGCCCACGCCTCGACCTCGATCAGCGCCGCCCTGGGGTTCTGCGCCGCGCGGGATCAGAAGGGCGAGACCAACAAGGTTGTCGCCGTGATCGGCGATGGTTCGATGTCAGCCGGCATGGCCTATGAGGCGATGAACAATGCGGCCGAGACGACCGGCCAACTGACCGTCATCCTCAACGACAACGACATGTCGATAGCGCCGCCAGTCGGCGGCATGAGCGCCTATCTGGCCAAACAGGTCTCTGGCGGTGCCTATCGAAACTTCCGTCAGTTCGGCAAGAAGGTCGCCGACCATATGCCCCGCCCGTTCCGCAATGCGGCGCGCAAGGCTGAGGAATATGCCCGCGGCATGATCGTGGGCGGTACCTTCTTCGAAGAGCTGGGCTTCTATTACATCGGGCCGGTCGACGGGCACGACATGGACAACCTGGTCCCCATTCTGAAAAACGCCGCTGCTATCACGGACCGGCCAGTCCTGGTCCATGTCGTGACACAGAAGGGCAAGGGCTATGCCCCCGCCGAGTCGAGCGCCGACAAGCTTCACGCCGTGGTCAAGTTCGACGTCGTCTCGGGCAAGCAATCGAAATCCGTCTCCAATGCCCCGTCCTACACCAAGGTTTTCGGCACCGAGTTGATCAAGCGAGCCGAGCGTGATCCCTCGATCGTCGCCATCACGGCCGCCATGCCATCGGGTACCGGCCTTGACTTGTTCGGCAAGGCCTTCCCGACCCGCACCTATGACGTCGGTATTGCCGAACAGCACGCAGTCACCTTTGCCGCCGGTCTCGCCGCCGACGGGATGAAGCCCTTTTGCGCCATCTATTCGACCTTCCTCCAGCGTGGATACGACCAGGTCGTCCACGATGTGGCGATCCAGAAACTGCCGGTCCGTTTTGCCATGGACCGCGCCGGGCTGGTCGGTGCGGACGGCTCCACCCATGCCGGATCGTTCGACATCGGCTTCATGGGTGCCCTTCCTGGTATGGTCCTGATGGCCGCCGCCGACGAGGCCGATCTGGCCGCCATGATCGCCACGGCGTGCGAGATCGACGACAGACCTTCGGCCTTCCGCTATCCGCGCGGCGACGGCGTCGGTGTCGAGATCCCCGAACTGGCTCAACCCCTCGAGATCGGCAAGGGCCGGATCGTTCGCGAAGGGACCGCCGTCGCTATCCTGTCCCTGGGGACACGGTTGCAGGAAACGCTGAAGGCTGCCGACCTTCTGGCCGCGCACGGCATTTCGGCCACCGTCGCCGATGCCCGGTTCGCCAAGCCGCTTGATGCCGAGATGATCCTGCGCCTTGCTCGTGATCACGAGGCCCTGATCACGGTTGAGGAGGGGGCCATGGGTGGGTTTGGTGCCTTCGTGCTCCAACTCCTGGCTGAACGCGGCGCGCTGGACGCAGGTCTGAAGGTCCGTACCCTGCACCTGCCCGACGTCTTCCAGGATCAGGACAGCCCGGCCGCGATGTACACAGCCGCAGGCCTCAACGCCGACCAGATTGCGACCACTGCGATCACGGCTCTCGGTATCGACCTGGCGCGCGGCGCGGTGCGGGCCTGACCTTTCGTCTGCTCCTGGCGAAAATCCTGATCTGACCGCGAGGCAGCGTCTTCCTGTCCAGGCCGGACGCCGAGCCGGACAGGAGCGCGCTATTGCCGATAGATCACTCCGCCTTTCATCACGAAATCCATCTGCTCCAGGGCCGTTACGTCGGTCAGGGGATCGCCGCTCACCGCGACGATGTCGGCAGGCATTCCGACCGCGATCCGTCCGGCCTCACCCGAGATCCGCAAATGAGCCGCAGCCCCGATCGTGGCTGACTGGATCGCTTCCAGAGGAGTCAGCCCAGCCCGGACGAGAAGCGCGAACTCCCGGGCATTGTCCCCGTGAGCCGAGACCCCCGTGTCGGTGCCAAAGGCAATGCGGACGCCGCCGTCGTGGGCCCTGCGTGCCATGTCCAGCATTCTGGGTCCGGCCTCCAGCGCTTTCGCTGTCTGGGCCGGGGTGAAGAAATTGTCGGGACTGGAGGCGAGCCGGAAGACGAAATCCCCCGCCAGCAAGGTGGGCACCAGATAAACGCCCTCTCGCTGGAAAAGCCGGATCGATTCCGTATCCAGATAGGTTCCGTGTTCGATGGAATCCCCCCCAGCCCTCAGGAAGGCGTTGATGCCATCCACGCCGTGGGCATGGGCGGTGACCTGACGGCCCATGCGATGGGCGGACTCGACAATGGCGGCCAGTTCCGCGTCGGTAAACTGCTGGGCCAGGCCTGCTGCGGTATTGGACAGGACACCGCCGGTGGCGGTGATCTTGATGATGTCGGCCCCGGCCCGCACCTGAAGGCGAACCGCTCGCAGACAGTCGTTGGCTCCCGAGCAGACGCTTTCGGGCGACAGAAGATGCAGGATGTCGTCGCGATAGCCGTTGATGTCACCATGGCCGCCATGCACAGACACGGCCGAGCCCGAGGCGATAATCCGCGGGCCCGGCACATCGCCACGCCGGACGGCATCGCGCAGGGCAAAGATGGCGGCATTGGAGGCCCCCAGGTCGGCCACGGTCGTGAACCCGGCCATCAGGGTCTTTCGTGCGAACCCGGCACCGACAAGGGCGTCATCGGCATCCGATCTTGTGACGGTTTCCAGACGGCCATTCGGATTCTGTTCGCTGGTCAGATGGACATGGCTGTCAATCAGGCCGGGCAGGACGAAATCGTTCCTCAGATCGACCACATGTCCCTCGCCATCAGCCCCGGCAACGAAGCCGTCGCGGATCTCGACGATTTTGTTCCCTGTGATCACGAGAGTTTTATCGCGCTGCACAACGCCGGTTTCCGGATCCGCAAGCAGTCTCCCCACCTGCACGAACGTCGTTCCCGCATCGGGCGAAAGAGGCGGTGGTACGGGGGTTTGCGCGGCAACGCTTGCCGTGGTGACCAGCCAGAATGCGACGACGGCAATGTTAACCTTGACCATGAACCTCTCCTGAAAACACACCCTTCACCATAGGCCAGGTCGCTGATCCGCCAAGGCTCAGGTTGAACATCGCAAGATCTTCAGGGACAACAGGCCACTGGATCACGTGCGAGGGCGTCGAATGCGGCTATCGAGACGAGGATTGGTGCTGGGCGGATCGGCCTTGCTTGCCGGTTGCGCCACGACGGAAGCCGTTCAGGCCCCGATTCTGATGGCCCAGATCGCACCTGTCGCCCAACCCCCAGCGCCCGCTCCTGTCGCCGCGCGTGTCGTCTACGAACGCGTCGCCCCGCCGCCGCTCGATCCCTATCGCCGGGTCCGGCCGGAATTGATGCACCGTGCCATGGCGGCCCTGGACATCCATCACCGCCGCATTCCGCTGCGCGACCGGATGTATCTGGTCGATTTCCAGAAATTCTCGGGCGAAGAGCGGTTCTACGAGGTCGATCTGTATTCGGGTCAGGTCACGGCCTTTCGCACCTGCCACGGCCGGGGCTCCGACCCCCAGCATTCGGGCTATGCCCGCACCTTCTCCAATACGCCCGAAAGCTTCATGTCCTCGGTCGGTGCCTTTTCGACCGCAGGCGCAGGCTGGGGCGCGTCCCAGGGCCCCAATGTCCTGCTGGACGGGCTGGAATACTCCAACGACATGGCCCGCGAGCGCGCCATCATCATCCACGGCGCCGACTACGCCGACCCCGACTGGCTGGCCCGCGAGGGCAAGCTGGGCCGGTCGTACGGCTGCTTCTCGGTGGCCCACACCG
>Ga0209066_10001384_pt1 | contig 32254 bp, 28 predicted proteins | sample All_14_2_FD_187198 | JGI IMG/M metagenome (GOLD analysis project Ga0209066, IMG submission 187198) | Freshwater microbial communities in response to fracking from Pennsylvania, USA - Allegheny Zone_MetaG_DW_15 (SPAdes) (version 2) ... | reverse complement strand
GCTCTACGGCGTGGACGAGACGCTCTTCCTCAAGTTCTGCACCAACGGGCTGACGCCCGCAGACCAGGAGCGGCTCCGCATGCGGCGCCAGGCCCTCCACGCGGACACCCTCCGCTTCCGCCACCCGCGCTTCGGCACGCCGACCGAAGTGACCGCGCCGCTCCCTCCCGACATGGCTGCCCTGGTCGGCCGATAACGCGTCCGCCCTTGGCCTGCCTCACCGGACCTCTTTGAGCGAGCGTTTGGACGTGTCGGGATAATTGTCGAACCTGAACAGAAGCGTGATGCAGACATCCTTTTGTAGATCCAGTTTTCCCGGCCGCTCCTTATAAAAATAGTAGCGCATATTGAATGCACAAACGTTGATTCTGTTCCGGTTCTGGGCTTCCAAAAATGCGGGGACGTCATTGATTTTATTGTCCTTGAACCACGCGTCATCCGCACGCAAGGGCTTGGGTTCCCAAACGCTTGTCTCGTCAGGTTTTCCAAGAATGGCCTCGACCTGCTCGGGGCTCATCCCGCGCCGAAGCGTCTTAACCTTGCCGTAAAACTTTTGGATCTCTTCTCTGGGAACTAACGGCTTGAACGCGATCTCGGCAGGTTTCAGCGTGGCCAGCATCCTTTCCCGGTCAGCCTGATAACCGCCAAACACCGACATCGTGAACAGCGGGTTCTCTTCTTTGGCGGCCTTGACGATTCCCTTCTCGATCTGCACGTTGAGCGCTTTTGAGCAGCCGTCCAACCGGACGTCATTCCTCGTCTCCTGAGCGGTGAGCACCACTTTTTTGGTAACCCAGTCAGCAAAGACGGGGCTTTCCCAAGACGGATCAAAAATGACGAGCGGGCAGCTGTCGACGGAAGGAGGGCCAAGCGGAACCCTGAGCTGGCGAAACGGATTGCCGAGCTCGACGAGATACAGCTTGTCGTTCTCGATCTTCCACCGGGCGACGTACCCTCGCGAACAGGCTGTGCTGAAGCCGGTCCACGGGACGGTCACAACGCCGCAGCCATTGGTGAAGAGCTGCCTTTGCTTTGTGTAGGCATTGCCCACCGCCGAGCGGAAATTGAGGCCCTTCTCCTTGAGATAGTCTTCAAACGGAAAGTAGGGCCACGCGTAATCGTCCCCCTCACGCACGGCGCGGATCGTCCACTCGGTCCCGCCGTATGTGACACAGTCCGCGATTTGATTGGACGCGTAGGCGGCGGCCGCCAAAAGACAAGCGAGACAAGCCATGGCCGTTTTCGCGGCCCGGCTAAGAACATACGGGTTCAGCTTCATGTGGCACTCCAGTTCCCCCCTTGCCGTTACGTTCCCGCATAGGGACAGCGGACGAGCCGCTCGCCCAAGGCGCGCAGCTCAGGCGGCGTCTGCGCGCAAGCGGGACGGGCAACGGGACAGCGGTCGTGAAAGCGACAGCCCGACGGAAAGCTGCCGGCAGAAGGCACCTGGCCCGGAATGGCCTTGAGCCGCTTGCCGCGCGTGGCGGCGGAAGGCATCGCCTCAAGCAGGGCCACCGAATACGGATGCAGCGGCGCCTGAAAGAATACGGCCGCGTCGGCCTGCTCGACAATCTGACCCGCATACATGACCGCGATGCGTGTGGCCATCTGGGAAACCACGCCCATGTCGTGCGTGATGAGCAGCATGCCCGAGTTGGCGCGGCGGAGCCGGCGCATGAGCGTAAGCACCTGCGCCTGGATCGTGACGTCCAGCGCCGTGGTGGGTTCGTCCGCAATGATGAGATCCGGCTCAAGCAACAGAGCCATGGCGATCATCACGCGCTGCTGCATGCCGCCGGAAAGCTCGTGCGGATAGGCTTTGGCGCGCGCGGCGGGATCGGGAATGCCCACGCGGGCGAGCCACTCGAGCGCAGTCTCGCGCGCGGCGGCGGCGGAGACCTCGCTGTGCAGATGGACGACCTCCTCCAGCTGCCGCCCAACGCGGTGGAGGGGCGAGAGCGAGGTCATCGCATCCTGAAAAATCACGCCGATCTTCGCCCCGCGGAGGGCGCGCAGCTCCGGCAACGGCATGTCGAGCAGGCTGCGCCCGTCGAACATGATGCGCCCCTGGGTGATGCGTGCGGGCGGCATCGGCAGAAGGCGCGGAACGCTCATGGCGGTGGCTGACTTGCCGCACCCGGATTCGCCGACAAGCCCCAGCACCTGGCCGCGGTCGAGGCTGAGCGAAACGCCCTCCACGGCACGGGTCACCTGCCCGTCCGCCTCGAACTGAACCTGGAGATCTTGAATTTCGAGCAGCATCGTCACTCCATTTTCGTCTGCTGGCGCGGGTCGAAGGCATCACGCAACCCTTCGCCGATCAGGACGGTGAGCAGCATCACGGAAAACAGCGCCACCGAAGGGAAGAGGATGAGCCACCAGGCCCAGCGGAACTGCTGCGCCTGCTGCAGCAGTTCGCCCCAGCTCGGCGAGAGCGGCGGCAGGCCGAAGCCGAGAAAGTCCAGCGCGGCGAGCGAGCCGATGGCACCGATGAGGCTGAAAGGAAAGAGCGTGATGAGCGGGGTGAGCGCGTTCGGGAGAATGTGGAAGAAGATGATGCGGGGCGCAGAGAGCCCCTGGCACCGCGCGGCCTCGACAAACGTGCGGGAGCGCAGGCGCAGAAACTCTGCCCGCATGTAATACGAAATCCCGATCCAGTTGAACAGGCTGTAGCAGATGAGCAGCAGTAGGAAACTCCGCCCGAGCGCAGAGCCGATGAAAATCATCACGTAGAGGAAGGGCAGCGCGCTCCAGATCTCGGTCATGCGCTGGCCCATGATATCGACCCAGCCGCCGAAATAGCCCTGCACCGCGCCGATGACCACACCGAAGACCATGGCCCACAGCGCGAGCAGCAACCCGAAGACCATGGCCGTCCGCATGCCATAGAGCACACGGGCCAACACATCGCGGCCTGCGGCATCAATGCCCATCCAATGTCCCTTAACCGGGGGATAGGGCCAAGCGATCTCGCTGAGGGCGCAGGCCACCGACGCGTGGCGATCTTTCCAAGCGATCTGTGCCGAGGGCGCTGTCCCGGCGAAGGCCTCCGTCGCGAGCCTCAGGATTTCCGGTTGCTGGGCGGCGGGGATGCCTCGCCAGGCGCGGCCGGTGATCGGGAAAACGCAACCCGCCGCATCGCGCCGGAAACGCAGTTGAACCGGCAGGTCAGGCGCAGACAGCTGCCGGAACATCAAGCGAGCCGAGGCGGGCGGCGCGGCGCGAGCAGGCATTTCGGGCAAGGTGACGCGCGCGCGCAATCCGGCTTGTGCCGCATGCGCGAGGACAAAGGTCTGTGCGGGCGCGGCACGTCCTCCGGCAAAGCGTGCCGAAAGCGCCGCGCGCAAGTCGGCGGGGATCGTCCAGTGGTCCTCAAGCCGCAAACCGCCGATACGAGCCGCGCCGGGAAAGAAGGGTTCGCAGCTCTCGGGCCGGATGACGGTGCCGTCCGGCAGCAGGTTGATGCGGCCCACATGGACTTCGGGCACGACGGAAACCTTGACGGTGCGGTAAGCGCTCAAGCTGGCGGCGTTGACCACGTCGTCGGGGCTGTAGGGAACCGGCGCCCAAAGCACGCGGTTGCGGGGGTCGCCGGTGAAGGCCGGCGAGGCCACGAACGTGTGATAGTTGACGCGCGTGGCGTCGGCATCCGCACCGGCAATTTCCCGCAGCGTGAGGTTCTGGAGAAAGGGCAGGAACGATTTGCCGTTGACGCGCAGGTAGAGCGGACGGCTGTTGCAGAGCAGTTCCGAAACGAGGCTCACCGCAAAAAGTGCGGCGAGCAGGATGAGCGCCGCGCGCGCGCGCCGGATGCGCAGGAAGTTCTGCAGGCGCTTTCTGGTGAGCGGCGAGAGCCGTATGAGAGGGACAAGTTTCATGATTGGCCAAAGTGGATGCGCGGATCGATGAGCAGATAGCAGAAATCGGAGAGCAGGTTGCCGACAAGCTGGAGAAGCGAGGTGAGGGCGAGAAGGGCGAGGAACACGGCGTAGTCACGCCCGGTCAGAGCCTCCCAGCTGAGACGCCCCATGCCGGGAATCTCGAAGATGCTCTCGATGATGATCGAACCCGCAAACAGCACGCCGAGGATCGAGCCGAAGCCTGTCGCGACAGGGATGAGCGCGTTGCGGAAAGCGTGCCCCCAAATGGCCCGGCGGCGGGTCGCCCCCTTGGCGAGCACGGTACGAACGTAATCGCTGGCGATCTGGTCGAGCAGCGAGTTTTTCATGATGAGCGTGAGCACCGCGAAATTTCCCGCCACATAGCAGGCCACGGGCACCACCATGTGCCAGGCGCGATCCGCCAAGCGCTCGCCCCACGTGGCCGTGGCGGCCAGGTCTGACTCGAAGCCGCCGAGAGGAAAGATGTCGCCGAGTCCCTCGACCGTGCCGCAGAACAACATCTTGAGCACCATGCCGAGCGCAAAGGCGGGGATGGCGTATCCGGCAAACACGATCAGGCTGGAAACGGCATCAAAGGTCTGGCGGTGCCTCAGCGCTTTGGCAATGCCGAGCGGGATGCAGATCAGATAGCTCAGCACGAAACTGATGACGCCGAACCAGAGCGAGACGGGAATGCGCGACGCGATGAGCTGCCATGCGGTCCGGTTGGGATAATCGTACGAAGCGATGCGCATGCCCATACGCTTGGCCACCAGCCAGTCAACGTACTGCACGACCAAGGGCCGGTCGAAACCGAACTGCTTGTTGAGCTCCTGCCGGTACTCTTCGGTCACCTGGGTTACGACCGCCGAGGCGCGGTCATTCGCGCCGCCGATGTTGCGCATCTTCATGAGCTGTATGTCGACCGGCCCGCCGGGCAACAGCCGCGTGAGCGCAAAACAGACAATGGTGATGCCCAAAAAAGTGGGGATCACCAGCAACAATCTCCGGATAAGATAAGAAAGGCGGTTCATGAACGTAAAAGAACGGGACAACGTTTCAGGTTACACATTACAGATTGCGGTTTACAGGTTGTGTGAAGGGAGTGTAGTAAAAAATCAAAGGGCGGACAATGCGGAGTTTGTGGCGTGCGAAGTCCGCAACTCCCCTCCGGATCGCGTTTCTCTTGTGCCCACACAACCGGATGCATTATTCTATAGCACATGAACGGGGTGATTTCTGTACCGCTAACCCGCAGCCGCCACTCGTGGCTGGCGGTGTGTGCGATTGTTTTCAGCGTGGTGCTTCTTCATCTGGCGCAGGCATGCCAGTTCAGCCGGCATACGTCGTGCGGGGCGGGAACCTGCCATGCAGATGGCGTTGAGTCGAGCCAGACCGCAAAAGGGACAGGCAGCATCGCCTGCGGTGCGGCCGGCTTGGACCTCGACGCCCTATTGCCGCGCTTTCGTGACATCGACCCTTATTATGCGTTTCTCGCACTCTGCTCGATGTTGCCGACAGGCGCTGTGAAACCGACCGGCGCCTGTCTGGTGCTAGAGCCCCCCACGCCGGCCCCACATCGCCTGGGAGTCAGGCACCCCCTGTTGCGACTGCTCGCGCATTCTTCACAAGTCCTTTGCTGAAAAAAGCCCGTTTCGCTCGATCGTTCACGAACACAGGGCCTCCTGTCGTTGGAAGACGATCAGACCGGCCACCTGTTCAACAACGGGCTTTCTCGTGAACGAACCAGATGGAAACGGTGGCTTTAATGCCATCTTCGTTCTTGCGGTGTTTGTACTCGTAATCGGCGATTGCCGTATCACCATCCATGATGCGGCTCCTCATCAGATGCGGCAAACTGTTCTTTCGCAGAACCCTGTGGAGGAGATAAACACCCAAGCGGACACGAGCCCATCCTGAGCAGGCAAAGAGCCACACTGCATCACGTTGACGATACCCGCAACCGACAGCCCGTGTTTCCGCAAGCAGTGTGAAACGTGCAATCCGCCGCAAGACATAGGCGGGGGGCAGGTATAGAGGAAAGCATTATGTGCCCAGTGAATTTGGGCTGGGCGCTCCACATCATGATTGGACGTGACCGGCATAGGGTTTAGATCTGGAAACAGATCGAGATACGAAAGAGAAAGCGTTATGAGCAAATCGAAGTCGTTTTTTGTCGCAGGCGTGCTGACCGGAGTGCTGATTGCCTGCATAGTGGGTGCGTTCACCATCCGTCCGAAAGGCCAAGGGACAACCGCGACCGCGGCTGGGGGACGCCCCATCGTGTTGAAACTGGCACATGGGCTGGATGAGGCGCATCCCGTCCACAAGGCCATGGAATTCATGAAGACACGTTTAGAGGAGCTGACCAACGGCAAGGCCTCGCTCGACATCTACTCTGGAGGCGTGCTCGGCGCTGAAGTCGACTGCCTTGAGCAGGCACAGAAGGGCGAACTCGCGATGACCAAGGTTTCCACCGCCGCGATCGAAGCCTTTATCCCCGAGATGAAGGCCTTCAGCGTGCCTTATGCGTTTCGCGACGAGGTCCACTTCTGGAACACCTTGCATAGCCCAATCGGCAAGCGCATGTTGGAACTGGGAATCGGAAGGCATTTCCGCGGCCTTTGCTATTACGATTCCGGAGACCGCAACTTTTACTCGACTAAAAGACCGATCCGTTCCGTGGACGACCTGAAAAACATGAAGGTGCGAGTGATGAACAGCCGGACCGCCATGGACATGATCAGCGCGATGGGTGGCAGCCCCTGCCCGATCAGCTGGGGCGAACTCTATACTGCGCTCGCACAGGGCACTGTCGATGCCGCAGAAAACAATCCGCCGTCTTTCGACACCAGCCGCCACTACGAAGTCTGCAAATACTTCACGCTCTCCGGCCACCAGCGCATCCCCGACATGGTGATCATCAGCACGAAAGTGTGGGACAAACTGCCTCTCGATATTCGAAACGCGCTGCAACAGGCGACAGACGAGTCAGAGGGTTTCCAACGCAAATTATGGAAAGAGATGACCGACGCCAGCCTTGCGAAGGCCAAAGAGAAGGGGGTCGAGATTATCAGGCCTGATCTCGAGAGCTTCCGCAGGGCTTGCGCTTCCATCACCGCCTCTAAAGAGTATCTTGTGATCAAGAAAACCCTCTCCGAAATACAGGAGGTGAAGTGATGACACTCTTGCGGGGCGTTCGGAAGGGCTTTGTCAGGTCGCTCGAAGTCCTTGTAATGGCCATGGTGGCGGTGCTGACCCTAACCGTGCTCTGGGGCGTGTTCACGCGGTTCTGCATCGGCAAACAAGCCACGTTCACCGATGAACTGGCTCGTGTCCTGCTGGTCTGGGTCTCCATGATCGGCGCGGCGCTGGCGTTCGGAGAAAAATCCCACCTCGGCGTCGATTTCTTCGTCGCAAAACTCCACCCGGAAGCCCGCAAGACGCTCAGCATGATTGTGCAGGTCGTCACCATAGCTCTGGCTGTCGTGGTATTCATCGCCGGCGGCTGGGGTTTGGCCATGGGGCAATTGAATCAACAACTCCCGACCATGCCATGGATGTCCAGGGGCATGGTCTATTTCGCAATACCTCTTGGCGGAGTTTTCATCCTTCTGTTCGCGGTTGAGAATCTGATCGAAATCGCCAAAACAACGGCCGATCAACTCGGCGCGCAAACCAAATCGGAGGGCTAACGTCATGATCGGCATCATTCTCATCCTTGTTGTTTCATTCTTCATTCTTCTGCTCATCAACACACCTGTGGCGGTAGCCATCGCGGTCTCCTCGCTGCTGGCGATCTTCGCTAACGGCGGCGACCCAGGTTATACCGTGGCTCAACGCATGGCCAACGGAGTGGACAGCTTTCCACTGCTGGCGATCCCGTTCTTTGTCTTCTCCGGCTACCTCATGGGGCGGGGCGGACTGGCGAGACGCCTGATCGATTTCGCAGCCCTTTTCGTTGGGCGACTGCCAGGCGGACTCGGGTATGTCAACACGCTGACCTGCATGTTATTCGGCTCGATCTCAGGGTCTGCCGCAGCGGCGGTCTCGTCAATCGGCGGTTTTATGATCCCTGAAATGAACCGCAAAGGGTACAACCGCGAATTCAATGTGGCGGTAACCGCTACTGCCGCAACGACCGGCCTGCTCATTCCTCCCTCTAACGCCATGATCGTCTATTCTGTGGCGGCAGGTTCGGTCTCTATCGCAGCGATGTTCATGGCCGGCATCTTGCCGGGCATCTTGGTTGGGCTCTGCATCATGGTTGCCTCGGGCATCATCTCGATCCGGCACGGTTACGGCAAAGCGATCCCGGGAGAGCCCACCGAGAAGCGTGTTCACCCGCTGACGGTTTGTTGGCGCGCGCTGCCCAGCCTGCTGATGATGTTCATCATCATCGGAGGCATTCTGCAAGGGGTATTCACGGCCACGGAAGCTGCGGCGATCTCCGTCGCTTACTCGTTTTTGCTGTGCGTGGTGATCTATCGCGAGATCCCGTGGAAAGCGCTACCCGATATCTGCCTGCAGACAGGCCTCACCACGGCGGTGGTCATGCTGCTGATCGGGGCTTCCAGTTCCATGTCCTGGATCATGACCGTGACCAACATCCCGCAGACGGTATCAGCGGCGCTCATGGGACTTTCTAAAAACCCCATCGTTATCCTGCTGACGATCAATGCCATGCTGCTCGTAGTCGGGATGTTTATGGATATGACCCCCGCCCTGCTGATCTTCACTCCGATCCTGTTGCCGGTCGTGCGCCAGCTGGGGCTTTCCGACATCCATTTTGGCATCATCCTCATCGCCAACCTCTGTATCGGGCTCTGCACGCCGCCGGTCGGAACATGCCTTTTCATCGGGTGCGGCGTCGGCAAGACGACCATCGCCAAAGTGACGACAAAGGCTTTGCCCTTCTTTTTGGCGATGATCATCGCGCTCATGTTGATCACCTACGTTCCCTGGATATCCCTGGCGATTCCAAAAGCGTGCGGGCTGCTGAAATAGCCGGCCCTGTTCTGCCGAACGTATCAACCGACATTCGCGAGTTGATCAGGGTGCTGTTCATGTTTCCGATTTGACACGTTTCGTTTTAGAACGCTGTGCACTCAGCGGCTTTGACGATGCCCCTCTCAGGCGAGTCATCGCCATGTTCCCGCTTCTGGTTTTGCTTGTGAGGATCGAACACGATGCTGTATTCTATGTCCATGAAATGGGTTCGTCAAAAGACTTGGCGCCTTAATCATCATGCTTGGGTGGTGCTGTGTGTGAGGACCGTGCTCATAGCGGCACTCTATATTGTTCACGCGTGTTTTAATGCAGGCGACCGGAACGGCTGTGGTTCGCCCGCCTTCGGATGCGGGTTGGAGTCGGCCCCTGCAGGCGAGGGTAATCGGTATTTTGTTTGTGGCGAAGCCTGTTTTGACACAGACGCCATCTTGCCGAGAGCGAGTGAGAATGACCCCTTCCTCATTTTTCTTTCGCTGGCGGCGACGCTCCCTCCACCGATAAGCTTAAGGTTGGGCATTGATATTGACCACCTTCGGGCCGTCATCACAGATAACCCGAGTTACCTGTACGCGCCGCATCCGCAACTTCGGATTCTCGCGCACACATCGCACGTCCTCTGCTGAGAGCCTATCCACTCCTCTCTTATGTCAGGGCCCTGATGGGTTCTGTCATTCCGTTGACAGATTGGATCGGTTCAGCAAAGGAGTCTCTCATGTACGATTCGGATGATAACCAAGGTTTTGCCGTACTTTTTTTGGTTCTTCTTTTAGTCTTGGTGTTCGCCTATTGCCGTCTGCCACTTGGCGTATCAGAAACCGGGCATCCGCACCCGACGAATAGCTCACCGTTCACCGAGAAGGCCGACACGGAGAGAAAATGACCCAGTGGAGATCTCTCCTCAACCCGGTCACCTCAGACGTTCCCTTTCTTCGCTAAGCTTCTGTCAACCAGCGGACCCCTTTCTTCCAATTGTATACCTCGTGCAAAAGGTTTGTATGACACCTGTATGGATCAGCCTGATTGTTTTTGTTCTCTGCTATGCTTCGTTCGTGGTTTTTCCGGCAAGACGCGCATGGGCCGCCTGTGTAGGAGGCCTGCTCCTCATCGCAACGGGTGTGCTGGATTGGAAGACCGCCTTATTCGTTAAGGTCAGCTGGAACGTCATGGGGCTCTTCTTCGGCACACTGATTCTCGCTGAGATGTTTTTGCTATCGCGGGTTCCAGCCATGCTCGCCGAATGGCTGGTGGACAAGTCGAAGTCCACGCGCATCGCCATGCTGGCCCTGTGCACGCTGTCCGGAGTAATCTCCATGTTCGTCGAGAATGTGGCCGTCGTGCTGCTGGTCGCGCCAGTCGCCCTGAGCCTTGCTGACAAACTCAGAATCAGCCCCGTGCCCCTGTTGATCGGCATTGCCGTCAGCAGCAACCTGCAGGGGACCGCCACGATGATCGGCGACCCGCCGAGCATGATTCTCGCAGGCTACATGCGCATGGGGTTCTGGGACTTCTTCGTCAATCAAGGAAAGCCAGGAATCTTTTTTGCTGTGCAGATCGGCGCCATCGCCTCACTGATCGTCCTTTCCCTCGTGTATCGCCGCCACAGCTCGAAGCCCTCGCCTATTTTTCAGGAAGAAGCGCGTTCTTGGGTCCCGGCCATCCTGCTCGGATGCCTCATTCTGGGACTTTCTTTCGCAACCGTGTTCGATCCCGGATTCGCCTGGTTTGCGGGGGTCTACACATTGACGCTGAGCGCTCTTGCATTGGCCTGGTACCGCCTGCGCGCCCGCTGGGGCAGTACGCGCCAGCTCATCACGACGCTCGACTGGGAGACAACCTTTTTCCTTATCGGCGTCTTTGTCTTGGTGGGCGGTCTCAGCGACTCCGGCTGGATGGACCGGCTTTCAAGCTTCATGGCGGGCGCCGTGGGAGACAACGTGCTCTTGGCGTTCGCGATGATCGTTGCCTTTTCTGTCCTCGTTTCCGGCTTTGTCGACAACGTGCCCTTCCTGCTGGTGATGATTCCCGTCGCGCAGAAAGTCGCCGATCAGATCCACGCCCCCGTACAGCTGCTCATGTTCGGGCTTCTGATCGGCGCCTGCCTCGGGGGAAACCTGACACCCATCGGCGCTTCCGCAAATGTGGTCACACTCGGCATCCTCAAGAAACGCGGACACACCGTCTCCTTCCGGGAGTTCATGGGCATTGGAATCCCCTTCACCGTTGCCGCTGTCCTGAGCGCCTGCGCCTTCGTCTGGTTGATATGGGGCCACCCCCTGCCACAGTCTGTCCCTTGACATGCGGGAACGCAAACGATGCACACCAAACAAAACACATCCACGTTCGACGCGCACTTTCGCGCCCGACTCGTATCAGGCCTGCTGATTCTGGTGCCGCTCGCCATTACGCTGTTCATCCTCGATTTCATCATCAACTTCCTGACCGCCTTTGTGCGTCCTCTCATGCGGCCTTGGGTAGGTGACCTGCCTGAGTATGCGCTGACGCTGATCGCCTTGGCCGTAATGGTTGTCCTCATCTATTTTGTCGGGCTTGTCACAACCCATATCCTCGGGCGGCGGGCCATTTACTGGGGCGAACAGATTCTACTCAGGCTGCCGATTGTGAAGACCGTCTACTCCGCCTCAAAGCAGGTCGTGGAGACCTTCTCGTCCTCCACGGGAGCGACGTTCCAAGCCGTCGTCTTGATCGAGTTCCCCCGCAAGGGCTCTTCTGCCGTCGGTTTCATCACCGGCACGATTCGAAACCCCGAAGGAAAGACACTCTACCGAGTCTTTGTCGCGACGACACCTAACCCGACGTCCGGCTTCCTGATCATCCTCCCTGAGGAAGATGTCACGTTCACCGATATTTCTGTCGAGGACGGCGTCAAAATGATCGTGTCCGGCGGCATGCTGGCGCCGCCGTCATATCGAACCCGTCCCGCGCCATGCCGCCTGGGGACCACTGAACTGGCCAAGGCTGAGCGCGAATCAGAAGCTCTGGGCATGGATGCGGAGAGAGGCCAAGCCCCCGCAGGCCCACCTAACGAAACTCTAACAAATAAACCATAGGACTAGACAACTTATTATGCTTAAATTTGGCTTGTGTTAGAGACTTAACGGAAACAGGAGATTAACAATGCATTTCACCACTCTTAAGGTTTTCACCTTCTGCGCCTTCTCCGGGGTTGTCTTGTTATCCGGGTGCGGCAAGTCCCGCGAAAACATCACACTCGCAGGCTCTACCGCGTTTCAGCCTTTCGCCGAGAAACTTGCGGACCAGTATATGGCCAAGCACCCTGAGGTCGCCATCACGATCCAAGGCGGGGGCTCTGCGCTCGGCATCCAATCCGCGCAGACGGGCGCTGCCCAAATTGGAATGGCTGACCTCGTAAGCCTTCCTGCGGAGACATCGAGCATGAAAAACATTGTTGTCGCCCGCGACGGGATCGCCATCGTGGTCCACCCGTCCAACCCAATCGCCGGACTCAATCTGGACCAGGTACGGGGCATTTTCAGCGGCACGATAAAGAACTGGAAAATGGTCGGAGGAGCGGACCATGACATCGCGGTCATCTCGCGCGAAGCCGGTTCCGGCACCCGTTCGTCTTTCGAGCAGATTATCGGCGGCCTGAAACTCACCGGCGACGCCCTGATACAAGACTCTAACGGGACCATCCGCGAAACAGTGGCCAACGATGCCCACGCGATAGGCTACCTCTCGCACGGGCTCATCAACGAGAAGATAAAGCCTGTCACGATAGACGGCTACTCCTGTTGCGAGAAAGATATCATGGCCGGGACCTATAAGTTTGTACGCCCTGTCTTTCTCGTCTATAAAGAGGATGTTTCTCCAGCGTGCCATGCCTTTCTAGACTATCTGCTATCGGCCGAAGCGCAAAACCTCTTACATGATAACGGCCTGATCAAGGCCAAGTGACCGACAACGCCTATACGTCTACGCGCATGAATGTGACCGGCGAAAAATTCGCGAAGTTCCTGTTGACTGCTGTTGCTTTCTCGGCCCTCGCAAGCCTATTGCTGATTGCCGTCTTTATCTTCAAAGAAGGCTTTCCGTTCATCCTGAAGGTCGGGTTGTCTGACTTCCTGTTCTCTTCGGACTGGAACCCCCAGACAGGTAACTTCGGTATTTTCCCGATGATCGTTTCCTCCCTCTACGTGACACTCGGCGCGATGCTGATCGGCGCTCCGCTCGGCATCGCGGGAGCGATCTTCATAAACGAGTTCCTCTCTCGCCCTGCCATGCGCATTATCAAGCCCACCATCGAGTTGCTGGCCGGTATCCCTTCCGTGGTCTTCGGTTTCTTGGGTGTGATGGTGCTAGCCCCCTTTATCCGCACACATTTCGGGGGGCCAGGGCTCTCCGTACTGACGGCCGCCCTGATCCTCGGTATCATGGTGCTCCCGACTGTAATCAGCATCTCAACGGACGCTATCAGCGCAGTGCCGAACTCGTACAGGGAAGGTGCTTTGGCGCTCGGGGCCACCCGCTGGCAGAGCGTCCACATGGTAACGATCAAGGCGGCCCGCTCAGGCATCATCGCGAGTGTGATCCTGGCCATGGGCCGGGCACTGGGGGAAACCATGGCCGTGATCATGGTGGCCGGAAACACCGTCAAAATCCCGCACGCCGTGACAGACCCTGTCCGCACGTTGACCGCAAACATCGCACTGGAAATGGCGAATGCCACCGGCATGGCACGCGAAGCGCTGTTCGCCACCGGCATCGTGCTTTTCGTCGTGATCATGATCCTGAACGCGATTGCCTTGTCGGTGATCAAAGGTAAAAGGAACAAGCAGTGAGGCTCTCCCCGAAAATCACGCAGGCTCTGGCCGTGGCCATCCTCGGCTCGGCGACGTTCCTGACCGTTGTTGTCCTGGTTTTCATCATCATCTTTATTCTGGGGAAGGGCCTGCCTGGCGTAACGTGGGAGTTCCTTTCCTGCGCCCCCAAAGACATGGGCAAGGCCGGAGGCATCCTCCCGACCTTGGTCGGCACCGTTCTCCTCCCGTCCATGGCCATCGCCATCGCCCTGCCACTGGGCGTTGGGACGGCCGTCTACCTGACCGAATACACCCGTGAGAACCGCATGACCCACATCCTCCGGTTCGGTATCGATTGCCTCGCAGGCATCCCTTCGATCATTTTCGGCCTTTTCGGATTCATCTTTTTTGTGGTCATGCTCAAAATGGGTTGGTGCCTGCTTTCAGGCGCGCTGACGCTGGCGATTATGATTCTCCCGACCATCATCAGGACATCCGAGGAGGCGATCCGGGCTGTTCCGAACGCCTTCCGAGAGGTCAGCTTCTCGCTCGGCGCGACCCGGTGGGAAACCGTCCTCAAAGTCGTGTTGCCGAACGCGCTACCCGGGATCGTCACCGGCGTCATGTTGGGAATCGGCCGCTCAATCGGTGAAACCGCCGCCGTCATTTTTACCGCAGGCTCCTCACTGCGCATGCCCATGGCCGCCTTCGATTCGGTCCGCACAATGTCGGTCCACTTCTACATACTGGCACGCGAAGGCATTTCGAATGAGAACGCCTACGCGACCGCCGCCGTGCTGGTCATTTCGGTGCTTATGATCAACCTGCTTTCGTACAGCATGATGCACCGGTTTATAGCCAAGAGGTCCCGATGAGCCCTCCCTCCAACATCAAGATCTCCGTCGCGCATTTCAGCGTCTTTCAAGGCAAAGAAGACGCCCTGCGGAATATCACGTTGGATATTCCCGCCAATCGTATTCTAGGAATCATCGGTCCGTCCGGTTCCGGGAAAACCACATTTCTCCGCGCACTGAACCGCCTGAACGACCTGGCGCCCGACGTGCACGCTGAGGGACAGGTCTTGCTGGACGGCGCGGACATCTATCACCCGTCGTTTGATGTCGTGTCCCTCCGCAAACGCATCGGCATGCTTTTCGCGCTCCCAGTCGCGCTGCCTATGAGCATCTTCGAAAACGTGGTCTACGGACCGCGTCTCTCCGGCATTCGCTGCCGAAAGCGGCTCAGCGAGATCGTCGAGCGCAGCCTCAAGTCCGCCTTCCTTTGGGACGAGGTCAAAGACCGGCTCCAAATGTCGGGGCTTCGGCTGTCCGGTGGCCAACAACAACGGCTCTGCCTGGCCCGCGTGCTGGCCATGGAAGAACTCGAGGTGATCCTTCTCGACGAACCGTGCTCCGGCCTAGACCCGGTCTCCACCGCCAAAATCGAGGAGGCCCTGACGGCCCTCAAGAGCAAGTATACGATCGTGCTCGTGACCAATAACACCAAACAGGCGGCTCGCGTGGCGGACGACACAGCCTTCTTCCTGATGGGCGATCTGGTCGAGTATGGGTTGACCGAAAAAATCTTCACCGTCCCGAGCGACAATCGGACGAACGAATACGTGACGGGCAGGTTTGGATGAGCACCGAAAACATTATCAGCGTTAAGGATCTGGACCTGTTCTACGGCGATTTTCACGCCTTGAAACGCGTCCCGATGGACATCAAAGCGCGGCATATCACCGCGTTAATCGGCCCCTCTGGCTGCGGCAAGTCGACGCTGCTCAGAACGCTCAACCGGATGAACGACCTCGTCCCAGGCGTGAAGATCACGGGGACTGTCCTCCTAGAGGGAAAGAACATCTACGCCTCCGACATGGATGTCTGCACCCTGCGCAAAAGGGTCGGAATGGTTTTTCAGCGCCCCAACCCGTTCCCGTTGTCGATTTACGATAACGTTGCCTTCGGCCTTCGCGTAGCGGGAATCACGGACCGCCAGCAGGTCGAACACGTCGTCGAGCGCAGCCTGAAGTCAGCTTGGCTGTGGGATCAGCTCAGAGACAAGTTGCACGACTCTGCGCTGTCTCTGCCGCTTGATCAGCAGCAGCGGCTGTGCGTGGCGCGTTTGCTCGCGGTAGAGCCGGAGGTGATCCTGATGGACGAGCCCTGTTCGGCACTCGACCCTATCGCCACCGCCCGCATCGAAGAGCTCATGTTCGCCCTCAAGACCAAGTACACGATCATCATCGTCACCCACAACATGCAACAAGCGGCCCGCATCTCCGACTTCTCAGGGTACATGCTCTTGGGAGAAATGATCGAGTTTGGCCAAACGGCCAGCATCTTCACCACACCATTCGACAAACGGACACAGGATTATATCAGCGGCCGGTACGGCTAAGGCGGACACCATGGAAAGACATTTCGACGAGCAATTGCAGGCACTCAAGTCGCACCTCATGAAGATGAGCGCTTTGGCGGAAGTGATGATCGCCGATGCGGTCAAGACGATCGTGGAGCGCGAAAAAGAGGCTGTGGCACCGGTGTACGAGCGCGAAGAGATCGTGAATCAGATGGAGATTGAGATCGACGAATGCTGCATGACACTGATCGCCCTGAACCAGCCCGCGGCCAGCGATTTGCGCTTCCTCATCGGGGCCGTGAAAACCAACGCCGAACTTGAACGGCTCGCCGACGAGGCCGTTAACATCGTGCAGAAGGCCGAGCATCTGATGAACACCCCGCCCTTGAAACCGTTCGAGATAATCCCCGGAATGGCCGTCATCGCGCGAGGCATGGTTCGCGACAGCCTTCGGGCGTTTGTGAACAGGAACGGGACACTTGCCCGCGACGTGCTTCAACGGGACGACCAGCTCGATCAACTAAAGGCGAGATGTGCCAACATACTGTCGGCCCTCATGATGGAGAACTCTAGCGCCGTACCGCAAGCGCTCGACCTGCTTCTTGTTGCTCGTTACCTCGAACGCATTGGCGACCATGCCACCAACATCGCAGAGATCACTATTTTCGTCGTCGAAGGCCTCGACGTCCGGCACCATGCCGACGAGAAGCGCAAAGTCAACAGGCCGTTCGCGCACCCCGCCTGAAGCTACGAACGCAATCGGCATTGAACGACGCCCCATTTTGAGCATGTGGGTGCATCCCCACACGAGGACGGACGGCATGCGGACATCAGTGCTTAAGATGGCCGGCGAGGCTGAGTCCCGGCCTGTCGTTCGAAACTCGACGGGGCTCCTTCCGGGCGACCCTGGCAAAGAATGTGAAGCCGGTCAGCAAGCGACACTGGAGAGTTGACGTTCCCGCAAATGTCAGCTAATTTAAGTTCGAAGACTCCAATCGCTTGAGTATGTCACACACGCACAGCCATAGCACGCGCTCCCGCCGTCACGCCAATCCGGTGAACGGCGCATCCGGCAAGCATGCCGCTGCCGTATGCGTCCTGTTCGCTTTTCTCGGTCTCGGCTGCAAAATCGCCGTCGAGTTCATCGACGGCGAGCACCCAACCTCATCGGCCAGCGTTCTGACCATGCTCGCCGGCACGCTGACACTGGCCGCACTCGGGATGGGCCTTTACGCGCAGAACACTCAGAGGCGCCTTTGGAGCCGGCGTGTCCGCCGCCGACTCCTGATCGGCATGCCCGTCGCTTTTCTCACCCTGCTGACGATCGTGGCCAACGTTCTTTTCCCTCATACTTTCCTACGTCGGATTGCGCTGGACCAAGACCCGCCACCGTCTCAACGTCCCGCCACATCCAAAAGCGAGGATACGGCCCTTATCAAGCCTGGCTGGTATGGCGAGCTGCAACAGGAAGGGGTACTGCTGGTCGTCACGTCTTTTCCGGAAAACGCAACCGAAAGCCGGCGGTTTAACCGCCGGCTGCTGCAACCCGTGTCCTACGCCACGCTCTCGATCATTAACCTCGGCGGATCAGAACGTGCGGTACTGAACACCCTTGAGGTCACGCTTCGCCTTGATTCCGGCCAGACAGCGCAAAGTCTGGCCGTTAAGCCGTTGCTCTCAAGCCACGAGTCCAACACCGCCCTTCTCAAGCGACTGGCCCTGCCACAAGAGATCGCTGTCGGAACTATGATTCCAGACATTCCGATATGCCAGACGCCCGAGTTCTCCTGGGACCGCGTAATTGCCGTGACCGTCGCCCTCGAGAACCGGACATTCACTATTCCGGGACGCATGGTTTCCGCCGAAGAGAAACTCGCGCTTGCGGAGAAAAGCGTGAAGCAACACCGCTCCACCAGCACCACCAACCGTTCCGCTGAGGCGTGGTTCAAGAATTTCTGAGCCCGTCCGGGCCAGCCTTCCGCTTTACGTTTGCCCAACGTGTATTGCCTCAGGTACACTACCTGCGTCTGACATCCCTCATGGAGGCGAAGATGAAACTGACTCTCTGTACCTTGGCAATCTGCCTGTCGATCCTCGCATCCGTCCTCACCACCAAAGCGCTGATCCGCGAAGAGAGCAAGCGGATACGGAGCTCGTTCGCCAAAACAGCGGCCGATTCAGATGGACTGCAGAACCAGAAAGACCCCGTCATCCAGAAATTGGAGGCCATCAACGCCCAACTCACCGCCCTGAACCGACGCCTGTCCCTGCTGGAAGAGGGCATCGCAGGAAAAGAGCACGCGGCAGACGGCGAGTCCCTGCGCTCGACACTCCAAAACCTCACGAAACGGACGGACGGGGTTACCGCCTCGCTCACGAAGCTCGACGGGGTCCCCGACCTTCTCTCCGAACTCACCGCCTACATCGACCAGTCTTTCGAACACCTTGAAGAAACCGTCACGACGACAGCCTCGCCAGAAAAACTCGCCGCTCAGCTCGAAGCGGTGGAGCGGAGACTCGCCATCATCGACAGCTACTTCACCCCGCTCTACGCTTTTCTCGGCCTCGTGTATGACCCGAAAAGCGATGATGTTCTGGCGGCCTACCCCACCATCGACGCGCGCATCACCGCACTCTCCGGCCAACTCGAGACCCTGCGCAAAGATATCGCCGACCTGCGCGAGTGGCTCGTACCCCGCACCTTCGACCCTAACCGTCGCGTGCGTTAGCCAATAGGCGCCGACGGGACAACGCGCGCGCCCGCAAGCAGCCGTGGCGCCTCACCCGCATTCTGACGCCTGAATCCCGAATTTTCATATGACAGGCGCGCAGGCCGTTTGCTAGACTCTGACCGCATGACTGCCTTTATCTTTGATATGGACGGCGTGCTCGCCGATAATTCGGATTTTCATGTGCTGGCTTGGACCGACTACGCGCGCCAATTCGGACGCGAACTGACGGTCGACGAGGTCAAGCGCCGGCTCGGCTTCAACAACCGCGAGTACATGCGCTTCTTGCTCGACCGGAATCCGACCGAAGAAGAGGTCACACGCTCGACCGTCGAGAAAGAGGCGCTTTACCGCAAAATCTACCGGCCTCATTTGGTCGTCCCGTCCGGTCTGATCGAGCTGTTAGAGTTCGCCAAGCGCGAAAAAATCGATTGCGGCGTCGCGACATCGGCCCCTGAGGACAACGTTCGCTTCGTGCTCGACGGTCTCACGATCAGGCCCTACTTCAAAGAGGTCGTTGATGCCTCGCATGTGAAGAACTGCAAACCCGACCCCGAGAGTTACCTTCTGGCCGCACAGCGCCTCGGGTATGAGCCCGCACAGTGCCTGGTGTTCGAAGACGCCATTGCAGGAATCCAGTCCGCCAACGCGGCCGGCATGACGGTGATCGCCTTGACCACCTCTTATCCTGCCGAAGTCCTCATCGAACACAAGCCCGCCGCGATCATCTCCTCCTTTGCGGATCTCGCGACCCCTTGCCCTGCGGCAACCCTGATCGAGTCCTTCACCGGCAAGCGCCTGCCGCCGCCAGCGCCACCGGCATAAACTGCCGGCTGCCATCCCACCTCATCCACACTCGCCCCCTGTCACTCCCTTACACCCGGCGCCCTTTTTGTAACGGGGTGTTTAAGAAATTCTGCATTTCCTGATTGACCTCACTCAACTGTAGCACTATACTATACTATAAAAAGTTGTCTTTGGCCAGAGGCCTGCTGACCAGAGACATCTTAATAGAGGAGTTCCTTATATGAGACTTGGGTATGTGTCTTTACTCACGGCGGGACTTACTTTGTGCGCCTACGCGTTTCCTCCGGTCAGCAGCGACCCGGGGAATGTGCAACTCAACGTATGGAACAACAACCTTGCGGCGGCAAAGGCCAAGGCCAAATCCCTGAACCGCCCGGTTCTCATGGCCTTCGTGGACAGCCAGACCTGTGCATACAGCAAAAGCTGGGACTCCAATGTTTTGGCGAAGCCCGCCTGGGCCTCATTCATCGCAGCCAACCCCATGATACTCATTATGGCGGACCGTTCGGCGTTGTCGGAGGACACCTGGAAATACTACACCAGTCCCTACCGTTCGTCCACCGGGTACCTTGATTTCCCGACGATTGTGCTCTTTCATCCGAATGGCTCAGTTGCCGACCAGTTCCTCGCGCGGAGCACGCTGGGCAAAGACCCGGGGTTTTATACCCGCGTCAAAAACACCACCAATCAGTACCCTTACAACTCGACACCGCCACCCACCGCGCCGGGTACCATTGGATTCGCCTCCGCCGCAGTGACCGTCAGCGAAAGCGCCTCATCCGTCACCGTGCAGGTCACACGGCGGGGAGGCTCCTCGGGTGCCCAAGCCTTCCACTATGAGACGACAGACGGGACCGCACACGCCGGGACCGCCTATACCAGCAGGAGCGGGACGCTGTCGTGGGGAGATGGCGACGCGTCCGCCAAGACGATCACCGTCCCCCTCATCAATGACAACCAGGTGACGGCGCCTGCAAGCCGCACATTTGCGGTCCTCCTGACCCGCTCGTCCGGCACCGCCGCGACCGGCACCTCGACCCTGACGGTCACCATCAACGAGGCTTCTTCCGTCGTCACGCCGCCTCCCGTCGACGACCCCGTCATCGATGATCCTGTCACTTTGATCGACCTGCTCAGTGCGGCAGGCACCTACACCGGCTTCTTCTTCGCTCCGGCGGACCAGACGGTGCAAGGAACGTTGTCACTAACGGCGTCCGCGCTTGGCAAACTGAAGGTGAAAGCGGTCCTGAACGGGGTCTCGTACACGATGAGCGGCTCGTGGCAGGAGAATTCGGCATCAGGTTCCCTTTCGGCAAGTCTGCAGGCCCGCGGTACCGGAGCGCTCTCCATCGAAGTCGCCGCTGACGGCGTCTTGACAGGAACGTTCAACGGAAGCTCCGCACTCGGACGCCGCCAGAGCCTGCTGACGCTTGCGCCGTTCATCAGCTATTACACCGCCGTCCTTCCCATCGCCGACGTCACGCCCAACGACGATGTCGTCGACAACAGCCCGGAGGGCATGGGCTACGTGACGTTCACCGTAAACAACCGAGGCTCCGTGAAATACAGCGGCGTGCTGGCAGACGGCTCCAAATTCAGCGGCGCTTCATCACTGTCTGTTTTCGGCGGCTCAGAGTTGTCTGAATTGGGATACGGCGGAGCTGATGTTGACACGACGTATGCCGGCTTCCCGATCTATTCCAAGCTGGCCTCCAAGCGCGGCACCGTCGCCGGACAGGTCTGGATCGACGGCCAAGGCACGCTCTCGCCGTTCGACAACCATGTCTTCATAGCTGGCTCATCTTGGGTGTATACAGGCACCAGCCCGTCGCAGAACGCGAACGGTTTTTCCGCCTCGTTCGATGACGGCACGTTCGCCGAAATCGGCGCGGCCTATGTGAAATCACAGGACCTCGCAAGGGTCTTTGAGGGCTCGACCTTCCAAGTCGACTGCGGCACCGCAACCGTCACTGCGAGTGGCATTTCGATCGCGCTCGAGTCTGGCAATGAACTCGATGCGACTCTGCGGGTATCGGCATCAACCGGCATCTTCTCCGGCAAGTTCCGCCTGCCGTCGCCGACGGACGGGACATCGTCCAGCACAGCCAAGTTCGCAGGCGTGCTCGTCCCCCTGCTGGAACAGGGTGGCGGCTATTATCTCGAGCCGACCACCGTCGAAGCGGGTTACCGGCTCCAGCGGTCGCGGGCCGTGCTCATCGCCCCTTAATCCCGGGAGCAACCTTTTTTTGTGCACCGCCATTCCGGCTTATGCTAAAGTTCTCCCATCCTTGGAGAACTTATGAGTAGACTTTATTTTCTGACGCTCGCGCTGCTTTTCGCCGCCTCTTCTGTCTGGAACGGATGCACGACTTCTCGCGTCATCGAAAACACACGGGTGCCCGAAATAACCCTCGATGAAGCCGGCGTGATCACCTTCAACAACAAACGCCTCAAGCCAGGTACTGTCGCCGCCGCCGTACGCGCCGCCGGCTTCAAACGCGAACAGGAGGTGAACATCCTCATCCCGGACAACCCCGACCGCGCCATCATGCGGGCCCTCTCGATCGAGTTGGTCCAAAACGGCTACACCCGAACCATTTTCGTCAAAAACCGCAAGGCCTCCTCCACCGTCCCTCAACCCCGCTAGCGGCGACTGACGTCCTCGGCGCACACCGCCTGTTCTAACCCATGCCTGCATCCAGCCACATCCACCCTCGAATCGGTCTTGCGCTCGGCAGCGGCGGCGCACGTGGCTGGGCGCACATCGGCGTGCTCCGGCGCCTCGGCGAACTCGGCATCCGCCCGAGCTGCATCGCCGGGACCAGCATCGGTTCCATCGTCGCCGCGCTGTACGCCACAAACACCCTCGACACCATGGAAAGCCTCGCCACCCATCTCGACTGGCGGCGTGTGGCACAGCTCTTCTTTGAGGTCAACCTTCCCCGTTCCGGCCTGATCAGCGGCAAGCACTTCATCCGGCTGCTGAAAGACATCATCCCCGTGCGCGCCATCGACGACCTCCAGATCCCTTACGCCGCAGTCGCCACAGACCTCCAGACCGAAAAAGAGGTGTTGCTCCAATCCGGCAACCTCTTCGACGCCATCCGCGCCAGCATCGGCATCCCCGGCATCTTCACCCCGACGCGGCTCAACGGCCGCGACCTCGTGGACGGCGGGCTCGTGAACCCGCTTCCCGTCTCCGTCTGCCGCACGCTCGGCGCCGACCTCGTCATCGCCGTCGACGTCAACCTCCGCGCGGCCCACCACCGCAGGAAGCAAGCAAGGCCCCAGCCCTCCGCCGAGCTCAATCCCCGCATCGCCAAGCTGGTCGCATCGGTCGGCAAACTCATGCCGCAACTGCAGTCGCCGATGGAGCAGGCTGTCAACCGCTGGACCGTGCAACCGAAGAAAAAGGACGACTCCCTCTCTATCTTCGATGTGCTCACCCGCACCATGCGCATCGTCGAAAATCAGATCACCCGCCGCGAACTCGCCCTCAACCCGCCCGACATTCTGATCCAGCCCGAAGTCGGCGATATCCTGACCCTCGAGTTCCACCGCGGCCCCGAGGCGATCGCGGCCGGCGCCCGTGCCGTCGACGAAGTCCTCCCTCTCCTGCAACCCCTTTTACCCCATCCAGGTGCCCGGTGACCTCTAACGTGTAACCCCTAACCCTTATGTCTCTCGCCCGCATCGAACAGCTCCGCGCCGAAATCCGCCGCCACGACCGCCTCTACTACGTCGAGGCTCGTCCCGAGATCGGCGACGCCGATTACGACGCGCTCTACCGCGAGCTCGAAACCCTCGAGCGCGCGCACCCCGAGTGGCTCACGCCCGACTCGCCCACACAGCGCGTCGGCGGCGCCCCCCTCTCCGCCTTCAAGCAGGTCCGCCACAGCCCCCCCATGATGAGCCTCGACAAGACGCACTCCCGCGACGACCTCATCGACTTCGACACCTTTCTTCGCCGCCAGCTCCCGCTCGACGTCTGGGACTACGTGGTCGAGCCCAAAATCGACGGCGTTGCCTTTTCTCTGCTCTACGAGAAAGGGCTTCTCACCCGCGCCGCAACACGCGGCAACGGCGAGGTCGGCGACGACATCACCGCCAACGTCAAAACCATCCGTTCGATTCCGCTCTCCTTGGCAGAGGCTCCCGAGCTGCTCGAGGCGCGCGGCGAGGTCTACATGACCCGCGCCGGCTTCGCTGAGCTCAACCGCCGCGAGGAGGAGGCCGGGCGCGAGCCCTTCATGAACCCCCGGAACGCAGCTGCCGGCTCTCTCAAACAGCTCGACCCGCGCGAGGTCGCGCGCCGCCCGCTCGACGCCGTCATCTATGCCGCCGGATCCTTCAAGGGCGCCGACTTCCCGTCCCACGGCGAACTGCTCAAGCGGTTTTCCGACTGGGGCTTTAAAACCCCGCCGTGGCAGCGCCTCTGCGTCGACATCCAAGCCGTGCTCGCCGCCATCGACGAGCTCGAAGCCTTGCGGCACACCTTCCCCTTCGAAATCGACGGCGCGGTCGTCAAGGTCAACCGCCGCGACTTGTACGACCGACTCGGCTCCACGGCCAAATCGCCGCGCTGGGCCCGCGCCTTCAAATACGAGCCCGAACGCGCGGAAACCCGCATCTGGCAGATCACCGTGCAGGTCGGCCGGACCGGCGTGCTCACCCCTGTTGCGGAGCTTGATCCCGTGCTGCTCGCCGGTTCCGAGATCGCCCGCGCCACGCTCCATAATGCCGACGAGATCGCCCGGAAGGACATCCGCACGGGAGACCGCGTCTGGGTGGTCAAGGCGGGCGATGTCATTCCGGCCATCGAGAGCGTGCTCACCGACAAGCGCGACGGCTCTGAGCGTGTCTTTGTCATGCCCTCGGCCTGCCCCGAGTGCGGCGGCGCGGTCGCCCGCCTCGGCGAGGAAGTCGCCCACCGCTGCACCAACCCGGCCTGCCCTGCGCAGCGCGTCGGCCGCCTCGAACACTTCGCCTCGCGCGACGCGCTCGACATCCGCGCGATTGGCGGCAAGGTCGCCGAAGCGCTTGTGGCACAGGGCTGGATCAAAGACCCGCTCGACCTCTTTTCCCTCACCCTGCCGCAGCTGGAAGATTTCCGCATCGGAGACGCCTCCAGCGGCACACGCAAGTTCGGCAAAAACGCGCAGACCGCTCTCGAGGCCCTCGAGGCCGCCCGTTCGCTGACCCTCGACCGCTGGCTCTTCGCCACCGGCATCCCGAACGTCGGCGTCACCGTGGCGGAACAGATCGCCTCGGCCCACACGCGCTTCTCGGAAATCCCAAACTCGCACATCCTCTCCGCGGTGCTGCGCCTCAACGATCTCTACGCCGAGGCCGCGGCCGTGAATCCGCGCTCGACGCTCAACCGGCCCAAGGACGACGCCGAGCGCCAAGAGCGTCAGACGCGCTTCAACCACATTTGCGGCGAGATCGGCGTGTTGGGCGATGACCTGGTTGCCGCGGGCTTGGCCACAAAAACGCCCGCCACCGCGCTGCCTCCCCAATACATGTGCGCCATCAAAACCGAGGCGGCGAAAGCGGTGCTCGCCTTTTTCGCCTCCGAGTACGGCACGTCATATCTCAACCGCCTGCTCGCGCTGGGCATCGACCCGCAGGCGAAGCCGAAGCCCGCTGCCGCCGCGAGCGCGCCGCTCGCCGGCTTGACCTTCGTGCTGACCGGCACGCTCTCGTTGCCGCGCAACGAATACGCAGACAAGATCAAGTCCGCAGGCGGCATCGTGCAAGAGGCTGTCTCCAAGAACACCCGCTACCTCGTTGCGGGCGCGGAGGCAGGCGCGTCAAAGCTCAAAAAAGCCCGCGGTCTCGGAACTGACATCCTGGACGAAGCCGGACTCATCGCCCTGCTCTCGGGCACCTCTGCGCCCGCACCCCAGCAACCTGCGCCCAAGCCGCAAACGCCGAAGCCGGCCTCCAGGCCGGCCAGTAATGCCGCATTCCAGCAGCAGGAGCTCTTCTAGAGCCTGCTGCTGAAAAGTGGTGCCGCCATGAACACCCCGGTTTAGTGGAAACCCTGCCCAAGGTGCCGAGCCTTCGCTTGCCCAATACAGGCGGCCGGCACGGAGTGACGCACCGACGGAGTAAATAGACAGTCCCCTTATGCCGAAGGCCTTCTAGTCCGATCTGCCCAGCGCAAAGATTTCGCGCCACGTGATGGCGTTTTCATCTGAGAGCACCAAGGCGAGCGGATGATCGCCGTCGAACGAGAAAGCGGTCCACCAAACAGCGGTTGTCGATCCGGTGATGCCCTGCGCGTTCGGGTCTTTCACCCGTTGCAGGACGCACAGCAGATAGTTGCCCGGCGGCATCTTGAAATGATAAGTGGACCCCTCCGTGATGGCCTGCGACCGGATCGTGAAAGCCTGGCGGAAAAGGGTCTCGAGGAAATTCACCGCGCTGAGCTCAGCACCTTTGAGCGCATTCTGCTTGTCGCGACCGGATGTTTTGACAACCGGAGTCGAGCTGTTGCCGGTGATCCGCGAATGCACACGGGGAACACCCTCAAACTCAACGTCCGCCGTCTCGCTGTCCACCCGGTTCGCGAGCGCGACGTATTTCGCGCGCAGCCCGTAGAGCTCTTTCACGACCGCAGGGGTGCGGGGAGCAATGCCGATCAGAGGCATCTGATTGATTTTGCCGGGGTGCCTCAACGTGACCTCAAGCTCCGGAGGGAAACGCACAACCGTCATGACCGAGCTGCCGAGAATGACGGCCGAACCGTTCGCAGCGGAAAAAGGGCCATAGACCTGATTCGTGTTGCCAGAAGGCGTCAGGGTGAACGCGTCCCCCGGGCTGGACAGGCGCAACAGATAAGGGGCCTGCTTGCTGCCCACGAGTGTGCCGTCGGCCAGCGCGTACGGGCCGTAACGCCCGCTCGTGCCGAAGTTGAGATAAAACTGCGGCACGGCCACGGTCATCTGCAACTCCGCCATCGTCAGCTCGTTTCCCACTTGGATCGGGGACGGCGCATGCACAATGCGATTGTCGTCTGACAGATGGACGCCAGACTGGCCCATGTTGAGGTTTTGGCCGGCTGCGGCGAGAACCATCCCGCACAAGCAATAAACCAAGGCCTGAGCACGCATGATCCGCCCTCCTTCTTTTCTTGGCACTGTTCCGGACCCCAGATGAAACCTATTTCGATTTATCCGAATTATACCCGAAACGTCGCGGAGAGAAAACACGCTTATCCGCGCATTGTAGGAGACGGCTTATCTTCAGGATCAGAATCGCTTTAGCCCGGTTCGGTTGCGCAGGTCACGTCCTTCTCGACATCACCCCGTCAGAAAGCCGGACTTCTTGTGTCCAATCTGCAAAGTGTTTGATCACGATTAGATTGGGCTAGCCTAACAGCCTTCTAACCGGATGGGGCGACCGCCTCGGCCATTCCTCACAAAAAAATAACCTAGCGCTCATGTCCCGCACACGCGTTCCGGCTTAAATGATCACATGCGGAACCAAAAGTCATCTGGAACGTGTATGGTGAAGGCGGACCTGCATGTCCATTCTTGCCACTCCAAGCATCCCAGCGAATGGATCCTGCAACGACTGGGGACTCGCGAATCCTACACCCCGGTGGAGGCCATCTACCGGCAAGCCAAAGAACAGGGCAACGCGTTTGTCACGTTGACCGACCACAACACGATCGATGGGGCGCTGGAGCTATGCCGGCTGCATCCCGCCGATTGTTTCGTCAGCACAGAGGCAACCACCTATTTCCCTGAAGACGGTTGCAAAGTCCACATCCTCTGCTACGACATCACGCCAAGCCAGTTCGCGGCGATTCAGCGCGCCCGCGAAAACATCTACAACCTGCGTGACTATTTGCGCCAAGAGCAGATCGCCTGCTCCGTCGCGCACGCCACCTTCAGCGTCAACAACCGGCTAACGCTCGAGCACCTCGAAAAACTGATCGTCCTGTTCGACGTTTTCGAAGGCATCAACGGCACCCGCGGAAAGAAGGGCAACCACGTGTGGCAACACGTGCTGCGCAACCTGACACCCAGCGACCTCGTCCGGCTCAGCGCTAAACATCATCTCGATCCGTGGGGCCACGAGCCGTGGATCAAGGGCCAAACCGGCGGCTCAGACGATCACGCCGGCTTATTCATTGGTCACACGTGGACGCGCGCCGAAGCCGATTCCAAAGAGTCGTTCCTCGAAGCGATCCGAGCCAAACGCACAACACCTGGCGGTCGCTACGGCGACTACAAGGCGCTCGCCTACGGCATCTACAAGATCGCGAGCGAACATGCCCGCCAGAAAGGACGGAGCGTTTCCGGACTCGCCGGACTGCTCGTTTCCATCCTGTTCCAAGAAAACGGGCCAGGGCTCCGCGAGCGGCTGTTTCTCCGCAAACTCGGCTTCCGCCAATCCGCACGAGACCGGATAATGACCCGTTTCTTGAACTCGCTCATGGAAAGCACCAAGGACGCCTCCGAGTTCGGGCCGGACTGGCAGATCGCCCATGCGTACGACGCCCTGGCCGCTCTCTTGGACGACTTCGTCGCAGAAATCGTGGGCGGCATCGAGAAGGGCTTTCACGGCGAAACGGGCCACGATCTGCTACAATATCTCAGTTCGGTCGTGCCGGCCTTGCTCTTTGCGACACCTTTCGTCAGCACCCTGCGACTGCTGAACAAGGACCGCGAGCTCAACGACCAATTGCTTTCGGCGTTCCACCTGACTCCGCCCGACCCGTCTATACAAGTGCTCTGGTTCTCCGACACCATCGCGGATCTCAACGGCGTCTCGATTACCGTGAACGAACTGGCCGAGCACGCCCAAATCATGAAAGCCCCACTGCGCCTGGTCGGATGCCCTACCGCGCACGAACGCGCTCTACCGATCACCGACATGATGCTCGCCCTGCCCTGCATCCATGAGGTCACGCCGCTCTTCTACAACGCGCACACCCTCCGGTTTCCTTCTCTGCTGCGTTCACTCGACAAGATCGCCGAAGCCCTGCCCGACAAGATCGTCATCTCCACGCCAGGCCCGGTCGGGCTCACCGGCTATCTTGCCGCCCGCCTGCTCGGCGTGCCCTGCGCCGGCGTCTACCACACCGATTTCAGCCGCCAAGCTGAAGAGATGACCGGTGACAGGCAGATGATGGATCTCGTCGGAAGTTACATCAACTGGTTTTATGCGCGGATGGACACGCTGCTTGTGCCAAGCCAAGCCTATATGACCCAACTCGCAGACCAAGGCCATGACCGCTCCCGCATGCGCCTCATGCGGCGAGGGCTCGACGCCTCTTTCGGACAGGTCAGCAAACGTCTCCTCGACGAGGTCAGAAAACGTTGGTTCCACGACGGCGCGCCGACCCTGCTGTATGCGGGAAGGATCAGCAAGGAGAAGAACCTCGGCTTCCTCGCAGACATCTTTATCCATCTGCGCCAGGAAGGTGTGCCAGTTCGTTTGCTGCTTGCTGGCGCGGGCCCTGAATGCGGCACGCTCCAACGACGGCTCGCGGCCCATACGGACCACGTGACCTTTACCGGACGGCTCGACCGCGAAACCCTCAAAGCCGTCTACTGCCTCGCCGATATCCTAGTTTTTCCCAGCACGTCCGACACCTTTGGCATGTCCGTACTGGAGGCGCAGTCACTAGGGCTGCCTGCGCTGGTCTCACTGGCAGGCGGTCCACGGGAGATCCTTATCGAAGGAAAGACCGGTTACGCGCTTGACACCTTCGCGCCCGAGCAATGGATCAGCTCCTGCCGCTCGCTGATCAATGCCCGGCTTAACGATCCCTCGGGCTATCACGCCTGGAGAGAAGAGATCAAGGCTGCGTTCGCCGACCGTTACACTTGGCGTCATTTGATCAATGAAATCATTGAACGTCCTGCGCCCCAACACCACAAGGAACACCACCTGGCCGATACAGCCGCAGGCCCGGACACCCTGCCAGACCGGCCCCCGAAAGGACCTTCACCGTCGCCGCATGCCCTCTGCCTTTCGCCTTAAGGCGCGCCTCACGGCGCAACATCAACGCGGTACAGAACCAGTCCCTTTCCGTTCGCGACCAAGAGCACCGGCCCGCCCTCCGCCTCCAGCCACGCCACGTCCGCGAACCGGCCTTTCGTCATCGGCACCTCCCCGATCACCGCGCCGGTCGAGCAGTCCACAACCTTCACGCTTGCTCCGCGGACAGCCACTGCCGCCCACGGCTTGCCCTTCGCCACATGTGCAACATCGATGTGCGCGCCCCTTCCGGAAGCCATGGACGTGCGCCACTTCTGCTTGCCTCCCAGATCCAACCCCACAAGAGCGCACTCCTCTTGCGACTGTGCGTCCACGATGATCGTCATCTGTTTGTCGCCTGCGGCTGGCGGCGCCAAACAGACCACGGAGGCATAACCCTCGGGGTCCAGCTCCCTCAGCTTCTTGCCCTCGGCGTCAAAGACATGAACCGCGCCTGAGGCGGAGGTGGTGACGACCTCCACAGAGCCGTCTCCCTCCAAATCACCGGCGCAGACGTGCCACACGTTGGCGATCTTGTCGTAGCTCCACAGCACCCTGCCTTGATTGTCCAAAACATGCACGCCGCTTGAACCGTTGTAGCCGATGATCACCTCGTCGAAGCCGTCTCCGTTGATATCCGCCGCACAAACGTCGTCGACGCCCTGCCCTCCCGAATAGTCCCAGAGCGGCCGGCCCGCCGCATCACACGCCTTGACTGCTTCCCCCCAGGCACGGAACCTGACGAACTCTTTCTCCTTCCCTCCGATCAGGTTGGCCAGCCGCAGCGAGCTGCCCGCGGAGCCGATCTTGCTTGATCGTTCCAACTTGCCCTGCGCCGTCACGGCGCCCAACGTGCCCTCACCCGACACCGCATAGGCCAGCCCGCTGTCGGACCCCGCCGCGACACCACTCCATGAGCCGGGAACCACGGCGATTTGAGACAGCCCTTTGAGCTCGGCCGGCGCACGTTGCGCCGCAGGGCCCGCAGTGGCCGGCGACCTGCCCGCAAGCACCTCATCCAGCTGTTTGGAGAGCCGTTCTTTCAACCCCTCCGAATAGCCGACATGCACGGCCTGAACCACGCCCGCCTTGTCGATGATGACGGTCTGCGGAATGCCCTTCACGCCGAAGCTTTTTCCGACGGCGGCATCTTTGTCCAACGCAACCGCGACGGAAAGGCCCTTGTTTTTAAGAAAACGCTCGATGTCCTCCGGCTTCTCGCGCTGGTTCACCGCATAGAAAACGACCCCTTTCGGACGGTAGGTCTCGGCCACCTCCGCCACCAGCGGCAACGCCTTAACGCACGGACCGCACCACGTCGCCCAGAAATCCAAGACAACGACGTGTTGCCCCTTCTCCGTCGCCGAATCAACAGTCCCTCCACCCAGGCGCTCCAGCGTAAAAGCTGGCGCAGGCTGCCCCACCAGCGGGGACGGCTCTTCCTCATCGTCTCCGCCCTCAGACGTGCCACCCTTCTTTGCCCCTTCCGGCGGCGTGAACGTGAAACAGCCCGCCGGCAGTTCGGGGTTGAACTGCCACTCTTTGAAAACCACGGACACCGTCATCTTCATGTTTTTCAGCATCTCGCCCGTGCCGGACCGGACCTCCTCGACCTCGCCCATCGTTTTCTCAAACGTTCTGCCCAAATCCACTGTCACGCTCTGGACAAGGGCACGCTCCCCAACCTGGACCCACAATTCCCAATCCATCTCCTTTTGGAAAAACCGCATGTGGTGGCACTCCACCTCGCCGCGCTTCTCCTTACCCACATAGAGAGCGTTCGTGACGCCGTCGAGCAGTTCTTTGACGGGGTCCTGTGCGAAAAAAGCACCAAGGCAACTTCCGCCACCCATCGCATCCATCAGTCCTTCCCCGCCGGTACCCGACAGTACGGCGACCAAGTTGGTAGGCGCGGGACCCTCCGTGTAACGCTTCAGCATCGGCAGATAGGTGAACAGCTTGGTTCCGTCGGAAACCACCGTCGCCCCGAACATTCCCTCTTTGAGAACCAGCGCGACCCGGTTCGGGCGCTGAACCGCGAGCGTGTAGGAAGACGGCATCTCCTGTTTCATCCCCTGCATCTGAATATTCAGGGTCATGTCCAGAACCAAGCTAAGCGACTTCGCCCCGGTCAAACCATCGGCGGCCGCCTTGAGCACCTCGCGCACTTTCGGATCAACCGCAGGCTCAATATTTACGGCCCCAGCCTTCCCGTCCGGCAGAACCTGACGCGGCGCGCCGTCGGCCATGGCCACCGGCGACAACGACAGGAAAAACGAGACGACTGACAAACGGACAATACTTATCATGACAGGCCCTTTCGCATTCATGTCCCCGCATCTGATCCTTGCAATGTAACCGGCGGCTCCGGGGAACCATCAAATTAATCTTGATGTTAACACCCGCGATCCTATGCCAGCAAGTCACAATTCACTCGCCGCCGCCGCGTCCCCTGCGCTAAACTTCGGCCCATGAATACCGCTCTATCCGAAGCGCAACGTTCCGCCTTGCGCTCCCAGCTCCGCAACGAACTGACCGAAGCCATCGTCTACGAAAGCCTCGCCAAGCGTCAACCCGACGCACACAACCGCGACTTGCTGAGCCGCATCGCGGCGGACGAGCGCAACCACGCGAGACAGCTCGCCGCCCTGCTCGGCGAAGAAGGTCTCCCGAACCGGTTCACGGC
>Ga0209066_10001383_pt1 | contig 32289 bp, 28 predicted proteins | sample All_14_2_FD_187198 | JGI IMG/M metagenome (GOLD analysis project Ga0209066, IMG submission 187198) | Freshwater microbial communities in response to fracking from Pennsylvania, USA - Allegheny Zone_MetaG_DW_15 (SPAdes) (version 2) ... | reverse complement strand
TGCATCATGGTGTTGCCGTGGTTGTTACCTTGGGTATTGTTTTGGGCGTGTGTCATCGTCATCCTCCGTCAGGGAAAAAAAGCGGAATAAGCTTTGCACCCGCGTCCCAAGCTAAGGGCCGCAGGGTCAAAGATAAGACCGTTTATCCGTTAAGACGGACCGATGCGTGAAGAACGCTCGACCCGAAGGTAAGGGTGGAAGAGAAGTCCAATCCTATAGGGGTCGTGTGGCCCCAGGCGGTAGCGAAATTGTTCATGAGCATAAAACCCTTAATTAAAGTTATGGGGCTTGGTCCCCAACTAACCCAAGATTTTACGCCGTTACATAAACCACTATTTCAGGCCAGAGGCACGTACGTTACAGAGCCGATTATACAACTCAGTGCGGAGCATATAAACAATAAACTTTATACATCAAGAAAAATCTCATAGTTTTTCGCCATGGAGAATTTCACAACCGCCCTGTGGGCCACCGACCTTTCCGCCCCGCTTGCCAGCATGGGCGATTGGGTGGCGCTTTTGCGCCAAAAAGCGGCTGACGCGAAACAACAGGGCGCGCATGTTTTGCTGCTGCCGGAATATGCCTGCATCCACTGGCTGGCATTTGCCGAGGGCGTTGCCCCTCTCAATTACCTCGACTGGCTGGCTGAGCAGACAAACGAGGGCATAAAAGCCGCCCAAATGGTTGCCAAAGACATAGGGCTTGCCATCATTCCCGGTACATTTCCGGTGCTTGCAGGCGATTCGGCAAAACCACTTTGCCAGCAGCCAAACGACACAAGACAAGATAGCGCCGCCAAGCGTTACTTCAACCGCGCGTTTGTCATCGGCCCTGATGGCAGCATTGTCGCCACTCAGGACAAGCTGGTGCTGACCCCGTGGGAGATGGATGAGCGCAGCTGGAACATCCAGCCTGCCGCCGCCCTCAACACATTCGATATTGCGGGTGTTACCTGCGCCTTGCTGGTATGCCTCGATATCGAGCAGCCGACAGTAGCGCCTTACCTGTTTTCAAAAAACATCGACGTGTTGCTGGTACCGTCCATGACGATGCACCCTTCAGGCTACAACCGTGTTTTCATATGTGCACGGGCGCGGGCTATCGAAGGCTTTGTCGGCGTAGCTGTCGTGGGTGCGGTGGGCGAACCTGCTTGCCTTGTCGGCAAAGAGACCAATTATTGCGGCGCAGGCGTTTACGTGCCGTGCGAGATGGATATTGCAGATAACGGTATCGTGGCCGAGATTGCCGCCGGTTACGGAATGGCAGGCCAAGCAGGCCAGATGCTGGTGGCCGACATTCCAGTTGGGAAAATCAGGCAAAAAAAATCTGGCCAGACTAAACCAGAAGCATGGCCGGATATTGTAACGATTAAATAGCCTTTACGCGCGCAGGCGCATCACATCTTCATTCGCGGAGCGTTTCGCCAGCGGGCGCATGGCGCCTTTGCGCCCATTATGCAGCTGCTCCATCATGCCCTGGAAATCTACATCTTCATCTGGCTTGGCAATGCCGTGCTTCTGGTAGAAAGCGCGCAGATATGCCTCGACATCCCTTTTGCCCGGGTATTTGCCGGTTTTCGGGTGCGGGAATGCCAGTAGAATCAGTGTACCGACCTTGCCACCGCCGGGCGCTTCATCAGGGCAGACGTAATCAATATCGACTACGCGCGCGCCCCATTTTTGGTACATGGCGATGCGCTTGTTCGGGTCGATCGAATCTTCCGCCGCCGAAATGCGGGCAGGGTTGTTGCATTCAAGAAATACGCCGCGCAACTTTTTGCCAGCAGCTTCCGCTTCGGCCAACATGGCGGCCTTGCGTTGCTCGACCATGATTTTGCCGATGCCCATGTTGCGGGAATTTTCGTCGACAACGTTGTAGGCGAGCAGGCCCACATCGGCATCGCGGTAATAGATGCCAACGCTTATGCCGCGCAGCTTTGCTGTGGAAGGCTTTTCAAGGCCTTCGCCCACGATGTTCACGATGTAGCGTGAGTCGGCTTCTTTGAAGCTGATGCGGTTCATCCATTTTTCCACCGGCTCGCCGCCCTGATCGAGCGGGAATAGCTTTACGAACAGGTCATTGTAGGCGCGGGTCATCAACTCGAACGAGTTGTGCTGTGCGGCGCTTACAATATGCGATTGCAGCGGTGCGTTTTCACCGAATTTGGCCTTCAGATCGCCCGCCTGAAAGGCGTATTGCGGGGTGATGTTTTTTGTCATGGGTGTCCTCCCTCGAGCATGCAGATAATCGTTTCCTGCCCGCGGCTATGAAAGCAGCAGACGGGACGCGATTAACCGCTGATGACCTTGCTAGAGGTGGAAGTGCCGGCAACAACAAAACCGGAGACAAGTCCTATGGGGGTCGTGTGGCCCCAGGCGGATGTGAAATTGTTCATGAGCATAAAACCCTTAACTAAAGTTATGGGGCTTGGTCCCCAACTAACCCAAGATTTTACGCCGTTACATAAACCAATATTTCAGGCCAGAGGCACGTACGTTATGACTCACAATATGAGGCACAGGGTGCGTAGATACAAATTATTTTTGTGGTTTGTCAAAGAAAAATTTGCCTGTGATTTCAACAGCCTCGTCCAGAGCCACGCGCTCTACTTTTACGCCCTGTGGAAAACAATCTTCAAGGCGGGTCGGGAAGGCGGAATCAAGCATCACGAAAACGCCGTGGTCGGTCGGTGTGCGGACCAAACGCCCGTAAGCCTGCCTTAGCTTCATGCGGGTGGTTGCTTCATCGTAATCCTTGCCGCCCATCTGCTTGCGGCGTTCGCGGTGCAAAATGGTCGGGCGGGGCCATGGTACGCGGTCAAAGGCTATCAGGCGCAGGGAGCGGCCCGGTACATCGACCCCGTCACGCGCGGCATCGGTGCCCAGCAGGCATGAATTTTCCTCGGCCCTGAAAATATCAACCAATGTGCCGATATCGACTTGATCGACATGCTGGGCATAAAGGGGGATGCCTTTGGCCTCAAGGGCCGGACCCAGCTTTGACTGCACCGCGCGCAGGCGGTGGATGGCTGTAAACAGGCCTAGCGCCCCGCCATGGGAGGCCGTGAACAGTGCCTCATAGGCCTTTGCCAGCAAGATGTTGTCGCCTTTAGGCACGTCGCGCACGACCAGTACGCGCGTCTGGTCGGCATAATTGAAGGGAGATGGCACTGCCACGCGCACGGGGGAGAGGGAGGCGAGGTTGCCCGCACCTGTCATGCGGTCGGTTTCCATCCATGCGCCTTCATCATTCGCGCGGGATGTTTTGAGCGTGGCCGAGGTTATGAGCACGCCGTGGGCGTGTGGCCGCAATTCGGCGGCAAAAGGAATAGCAGGGTCACGGTAATGGCGGAAATAGCCGACATCGTAATCGCGCCCGTCAATGCGGGTGATTTCAAACCAGTCGACGAAGCTGTCGGGGCTTTGGTCTTTGAGGTTCACCAGCATGGCTATCCATGCGGCGACCACGTTTGTGGCGCGGCGTTCAAGCCCGCGCGAAAGCGAGTCGAGCCTGCCGCGCAGATCGGCTGATAGGTCGTCATACTCTTTCTCGAGCCGTTCGCGTAAGTGGGCCGAAAGTGCCAGCAACGGGCGGTGGAGGCCGCGCAGGGCCGTAATGGCCTTGGGGGCGGCTGCCAGCACGTTTGGGTCAAGCGGATGGACATCGCATTCAATCGACCAGCCTGATTGTGCATCTGGTGCGCGGGCCTTTACCTGATCTTTGATCGTGTTCAGCAATTCCTCGATCGGGCCTTTGGGCTGGCTGGTCGCGATATTTTTGCGCCAATTGGGCGCTGGCAGCTGGCGGGCCGCGTGTAATGTTTCCTCAAGGTGGTTGATGGCGGCGGCGTTGTCATCTGCAATCAAGCCCTCAAGCCGTTTGCGCAAACCTTTAGCGCGGCGGGAGCGGCGTGATGATGCGCCTTCATCTTCCGGCCCCAATATCCAGCGCCGGAAATCCGACCCTTCAGCGCCGGTCAAATGGATGGCGAATGTGCTGTCGGCGGCATCGAACAAATGGTGCCCTTCATCGAATACGAAGCGGGTGGGCAGTGCATCGCCGTCATCCGACATGGCGAGGGTTGTCATGGCCAGCGCATGGTTGCCAACAACGATGCGCGCGCGGCGGGCCTTGCGCTGGGCACGTTCAATAAAGCAGCGATTATAATGGTCGCACGCGGCATACACACATTCGCCGCGCCTGTCGGCCAGACCCGTTGAATGTTCGGCGCTAATCAGGCCCGGCAGCCAGCCGGGGAAGCCGCCGCCCGATAAATCGCCATCGCGCGTGGCCGATACCCAGCGTGCCATGAGGCCTGCAGCGACAATGACGCGCGGGTCACGTGCGGTTTGTGCTTCACCGCCCATATATTCGTAGTTGAGCAGGCACAGGTAATTTTCACGGCCCTTACGGATGACGGCTTTGCGCGCGCGCTCATCCGCATCGGGGTAGAGGGTTTCAAGTTCGGTATCCAGCTGGCGCTGGAGGTTGCGGGTATAGGTTGATACCCAGACGGTACCTTCATTGGCTTCGGCCCATGCCTGCGCGGGGGCTAGATAGCCCAGTGTTTTGCCAACGCCGGTGCCCGCTTCGGCCGTTACGACATTGGGTTCGTTTTCAGCGATGCGCGGGCTGAAGGCATCAACAATACGGGTCGTGTAATTTTCTTGTTCGGTGCGGCCTTCACCGGCACGGCCAGCGCCACGGCGGCGGGTGACTAAATCACGCAGATGGTTGCGCGCCTGTTCGCCCGTAATGGGGTCTGATTTCGGGGGTGGGGTCGGGGCATCATCCGCCCATTCGGGCAATGTGTGCCATACGGCCAACGCCTCGCGCGGGCGGGTTGGCTTGTTGGGGTCGTATTGCGTGCCCATGGCGGCCATGGCGGATTGTGTCCAGCCCCAGCCTTGCCCCTGATGGCCCATGGCTTCGGCCAGCTGGATGAGCTTGGCGCGTTCGGCATCCGGCATTGCTGCCAGTTCGGACAGCAGTTCGCGCACCAGTGCCGGCAGGGCCAAGGCGGCATCTTCCGCTGTTTGTGGGATATTGTGTTTGAGTGCTGCTGCGACGCCGCCGATGGTTGGCACGCAAAATGTAGCAGGGCGGACGAAGGCAAACAGCTCGAGTATATCAATCGCGGGCACGGGCAACTGCATGCGCGATGCCACATAAGGCAGGTGGCACAATAACAGCGGTGCATTTTTGGGAAGCGCCGATGTGTCGGCCAGTGGGCCGTCCAGCAGTTCGCCATCTGGCGTGAGCGCGGCCCATCGGCCAGCCAGAACAGCTAGTGCAGTTGCGTGCGGTAAAAGGATTTCCATGCCCGCGCAGACTAGCGGGATTCAAGGCGCGGTCAAACAGGGGATTGACCGAGGTCAATGATTGGCTGGCCAATACTGGTTAACTGGCTATCGTGCGCTACATGACTTGGTATAGCACCGTTTTCCCGAAGTTCATTGAAAGGAACACATCATGACCGTTTCACATCACACCCTTATCGGCGATATGCCGGAATACAAAGACCTGATACCGACTTTGAAAACCGCCAACGGGCATTTCGCAAAATTGATGATCGATTACGATGACCTGACCCGCGAGATCGAGAAAATTGAAAACAACGGGATCAATACATCCGATGAAGCGAACGAGGCTTTAAAGGTGCGCCGCGTGAAGTTGAAGGACGAACTGGCAGGAATGCTGGCCGCCGAGAAAAATAAAGATGGCGATTGCTGCGGCAGCAGCTGTGGTTGTAACTAAAAATTGTTAGGTATTCGGGCGATTACGGCGCGCAGGCAAAGTGGGCTTGCGGTCGTTATCACTTTTGGCTTTGTGCCAGCTGCTGCTGGCGCTCCATGCCGGTGTTGATTTGCCGAATACGCGTTTGTTGGCATCAACCCTGACTGAGAAGCCTTGCGATTGGCCGCTTTCCTGACAAAGCAGGGCGTTGGCAAAACCCCATTTCCAGAGGATGGAATCCGCGAAGTCGGTATCCGTTAAATCCAGAATATGTGTAAGTGTCGTGTAGCGGATGCGCAGGTTGCGGCGGCGCGGATAACGTGTGAGCGCAAACGGGAAAACCCTTTGCGGGATCATATCGACAAACGTGAAAAAGCTCTCGCCCATAGGTGCCACACGCGCCACTTCCACATCAAACTGTTCGGCAATATAGGCGCGGGCTTCGTCAATCGTGGTGATGCTCAGTGGCAGGGGGAGCGTCGGCAAATTCATCATCGGTGCATCTTGGCCAAAGCGGCTTGGTACGGGCAGTTCCTTGAACTCAAAGCCCACAAGCGTGTTGCCCTGCAAATCTTCCGTCAGCGGCATGATGGCGGCGATGTTCATCATATCGGCTTGCGGGCAGGCGAATTCCATGTCGTGCGCGGCCATACCGCGAATGGCACCATCAACACGGCCCTGTTCGACGAATGATGACCGATACGCGCTGACTTGCCCTGCGCGGCCGCGAATGGGGCGGAAGGCACCTGCTACGCGCGGCCATTTGGTTTTGCCGTTGGCACCTATGGTGTGCATGGGGCCTGCGGCTTTTTCAGGCCCTTTAACCTTCTGCCTCAAAATTTTAGGCGCGCGCAACAGTTGGTCAGACGGCGGCGGTTCATACGAAAGCGGTATCGCTTCATGCAGCCACGGCGTAACTTTCAGGCCTTTGGCGCGCATCAATTCCTGCATTTGAATATCAAGCCACGCGCTGGGCACGAAGCCTGCGCCTGTTGCGCGCAATACGTCTTCGGCATCGTACACTTTAAGGCGTAGGGCATCAGGCGCACTTGCCAGACGCGGTTTTGCAAAGTCAGGCCGCTGGACATTGATGAATAATGTTTCCAGCCGTTCATCAACCAGTGACGGGGCGGGGAAGCCTTTGGGCCCGTTTTCAAATGTTTTGCCCTGTTCAGGTTTTAGCCCGAATTTCTGGGCCAGCAGGCGGGCGAGAGCGGCCTGACTTGCATGGTCAAACCCTTCCAGTTCAAACACGCTGAGGGTGGGGGCGGCGACCACATGGCCAGACCACCGTTTGCCATCGAGGTTACGGCGCGCACGCGGGATTGTGTTGGCCAAGCCCATATCGGCATCGGCGCGCAGCACGACTTTCAGGCGACCTGTTGGTGATATGAAATAGGGAATGATATCGGTGCGCGGGACGGCGCGGCTGACAACGTCGATCAACTCGCCGCTGGTTTCATCGCGCAGGGCCTGAATGGAGATGGACTGCGTTTCATCGGCCGAGGGGCGCAATTCCTCAAGGCGCAGGGACTGGCCTGCCTGTACTTTTTGCGCAACCACAATGTGACCTGCAGGCGGGTAGCCGCGCGGTTTGCCGTCAGCCGTGTAGAGTCTGAACGAGCCTTCGTAATGGGTGCGAATAACATGCGGGTTGCGCCACGGTGCCGTGTACACAATGCGCGCGCCAAGCACGCGGCTTAAAATACGGTCAAAATCGCTTTCCGACAGGCAGGTATAAAGGTGGCCGATATGCGCCTTGAATTTGCGGATATGGATTTTGCGGATGATGAATTCATTCGCCCATTTGGCGGGTAGGCGGAAGAGGCGTGTAAAGGGCACATGTGGTGCCAGTTCTTCCAGATAGAACCCTTTGATGGCGTCACGCGCGCGGGCATTTTGCGAAAACCACTGCAGCAATTCAATTTCACGTTCGCCCTGCGTTACGCCAATTTCAGTGCCGTGCAGCCTGAAATATTTCTGGTCGCGCACGGGGATGGGGAATTCGATCTGCACGTAATCGTCGGCATCGGGCATGGCGTAATCGTAAATCACCAAGAGGCCATCGGCTTTTAAAACCCTGAACTGGCGGGCCAGCACATCGGCCACGCGCGTGTCGTCATAATTACCACGGGTGTAGATTTCGCCAATCACGCGCGATGCTACAATCGCATCCACGCTGTCATCGGCGCGGCGCAGGGCGGCGCTATCGCCCACCTCGAAGCCGAGGTTCTGTAGGCCCGTGGCCTTGAAGCGCGCGCGGGCACGCAATATGAGCTGGCGGTTGCGGTCGATGCCGATGAATTTGAGACGGGGGTTGAGGTACGCCATGGCAGCAGTAAGCGCGCCTGTTTCGCATTCAAGGTCGAGTACTGTGGCGCCTTCAGGCAGCAGCAAATGGGAAACGATGTGTTTTGCGCGCAAGACAACGTCATAGGGCAGACTTTTTAAAAAGTCGGTGCCCATGGGCTGTGCTTGGGTTTCGTCATCCTGTTCCATCTGCTAAACATATAGACCATGCGGGACGCTGTTGCCAAAAACATCCTTAAAACCCTTGGAAAAGGGCTGGATTGGCTGCTGCCGCCATTGTGCCCTGCAACAGGGCAGGAAGTGGATGCCCACGGCACCGTGGCCCCCGAATACTGGGCCAGCCTGCGATTCATTGGTACACCGCGCTGCGAGCAATGTTCACTGCCCTTTCCGAACGATGTAGGCGGGGCTGAGGGTGCCTTGATATGCGGGGTATGCCTTGAGAACCCGCCGCGATTTGGGCGCGGGCGCGCAGCCCTTTTATATGAGGATGCCAGCCGCAAGCTGGTTTTGCGCTTCAAGCATGGCGACCAGTTATAGGCCATCCGCACGCTTGTGCCGTGGATGATTGCGGCGGGGGCCGATGTGCTGGCCGAGGCTGATGTGATTGTGCCTGTGCCGCTTAACCGCTGGCGGTTACTTAAACGGCGATATAACCAGTCGGCCCTTTTGGCGCAGGGTTTGGCGCGGGCGAGCGGGCGGATGGCAGTGGTTGACGCGTTGCTGCGCGTCAGGCGCACACCGCCGCAGGCGTATTTAACAAAGGCCGAGCGTGAAAAGAACGTCAAAGGCGCGTTTGCTGTAAACCCCCGCCGCATGGCCTATATACAGGGCAAAAGCGTGCTTTTGCTGGATGATGTGCTGACAACGGGCGCGACGCTCAATGCCTGTGCCACGGCCCTATTGGCCGCAGGGGCTGCGAATGTGGACGTACTGACCGTGGCCCGCGTGCCTAAAGACTAGGATATGGACGTCTAGTGGCGATTATTATACAAATTACCGACATTCCCATTCGAAAGACCTGAAAATGAGCCAACACGCTGAAAAAACCGCTGCACCCGAAACACTGACCGATCCGTTTGCCGCCCGCAAAGCCAAGATGGACGCCGTGCGTGCCGCCGGAGGCAACCCTTATGCCTACACCTTTGGCCGCACCCACCGCGCCGGTGATCTGCAAACCAAGTATGCCGACCTTGCAACCGGCGTTGAAACGGAAGACGCCGTGGCCGTGGCTGGCCGCATCATGGCCATGCGCAACAACGGCATGTTTATCGATCTTATGGATGCCACCGGCAAGATCCAGGTGTTTTGCCACAAGGATACGATGTCGCCGGAGGCTTTGGCCAAACTGGAAAATTTCGATCTGGGCGACATCATTGGTGTCAAAGGCACCATCCGCCGCACGCCGCGCGGGGAGCTGTCAGTGCGTGCAGCATCGGCCGAAATGCTGACCAAGTGTCTGCTGCCGCTGCCGGAAAAATATCATGGCCTATCCAATATCGAACAACGCTACCGCCAGCGCTATGTCGACCTGATCGTGAATGAAGAAGCGCGTGAAGTGTTGCGCCAGCGTTCCAAGATCACCACTGCCATTCGTGAATACCTGACCGATGTCTGGGGCGGGGTTGAAGTGGAAACGCCGATGCTGCACCCCATTCTGGGCGGCGCCACGGCCAAGCCTTTCATCACGCACCACAACACGCTGGACACCGATTTCTACCTGCGCATCGCACCGGAATTGTATCTGAAGCGTTTGATCGTTGGCGGCCTTGCCGACTGCGTATTCGAAATCAACCGCAACTTCCGGAACGAGGGTATCAGCCCGCGCCACAATCCGGAATTCACCATGGTTGAACTGTACAAAACCTATACCGATGTCAGTGACATGATGGATTTGACCGAAGGTCTGGTGCAGTTCGTTGCCAAGAAAGTCTTTGCCAAGGAAGAATTTGTCGTCGGCGAGCACACCGTCAATGTCGGCGGCAAATGGCGCCGCCAATCGATGTGCAGCCTCGTACAGGAAGCCACCGGTGTTGATTTCATGGCCATCATTGACGCCGCCGAGGCGCGCGCGGCCGTTAAGAAACTGGGCGTTCATGTCGAACCGTCCGCCAAGTGGGGCGAATGCGTTGCCGCTGTGTTCGAGGAAAAAGTCGAAGAAACCTTGATCCAGCCCACACATGTCACGGATTTCCCGCTGGATATCTCGCCGCTGGCTAAACCGCACCGCAACAACCCGCGCCTGACCGAACGCTCGGAAAGTTTCATGCGCGGCTGGGAAGTCGCCAACATGTTCACCGAACTGAATGATCCCGCCGACCAGCGCGCCCGTTTCATGGAACAGGTTGCCGCGCGCGAAGCCGGTAACGACGAAGCCGCTGAATTTGATGAAGACTATGTGACCGCGCTGGAATACGGTCTGCCGCCCACGGGTGGCTGGGGTATGGGTGTCGATCGCCTGTGCATCATCCTGACCGGCAGCGCGAATATACGTGACGTCATCAATTTCCCGACACTGAAGCCCATCAAAGGTTAAGCCATTCATGTCTACCGATCTGGAAATTGCGCGCGCGGCTAAAGTTAAGCCGATTGCGGATGTAGCCCGCGTGGCCGGTATTGATGCCGGCGCGTTGATCCCCTATGGGCACACAAAAGCGAAGATTGACCTGAATTGGGTGCAAGGGCAGATAGCCCAACGCCCGCGCGGTAAATTGATATTGGTGACAGCCACAAGCCCCACGCCAGCGGGTGAGGGCAAGACAACCACGACCGTGGGCTTGGGTGATGCCTTGCGTTTGCGCGGGCACAAAGCGGTGATTGCGTTGCGTGAACCGTCCCTCGGGCCGTGCTTTGGCCGCAAGGGCGGGGCCACGGGCGGCGGGCATGCGCAGGTGATACCGATGGAAGACATCAACCTCCATTTCACGGGTGACTTCCATGCCATTACGGCTGCGCATAATTTACTGGCGGCTATGCTTGATAACCATCTCTATTTCGGCAATGCGCTGAATATCGACCCCGCGACCATTACATGGAACCGCGTGCTGGATACGAATGACCGTGTGCTGCGTAACATTACCGTGGGTTCAAAAGCTGGCACGGAACACGCGTCTTCTTTCGACATTACGGTCGCATCCGAAGTCATGGCGGTATTTTGCCTCGCTGAGAATTTAAGCGACCTTGAGGCGCGTTTGTCACGCATCGTGATTGCCCATACGCGTGACGGCCTGCCCATCACGCCGCTGCACTTGAAGGCCGTGGGCAGCATGTGCGTATTGCTGCGTGATGCACTGGCCCCAAACCTTGTGCAAACGCTTGAAGGCACGCCTGCCATTCTGCACGGTGGGCCGTTTGCGAATATCGCGCATGGCTGCAATTCAGTTATAGCCACGCGCGCCGCTTTGGCGCTGGGTGATTACGTTGTGACGGAAGCTGGGTTTGGTGCTGATTTAGGGGCCGAGAAATTTTTGGATATCAAATGCCGCCAGACGGGCCTGTGGCCTGATGCTGCCGTGATTGTTGCGACCGTGCGCGCGCTTAAGATGCATGGCGGAGTTGCGAAGGCTGATCTGGCCCATGAAAATGTTGATGCGCTGAAGCGCGGTTTTGCGAATTTGCAGCGCCACATCACCAACATGAAGAATTTCGGTTTGCCCGTGGTTGTGGGCGTCAACCATTTTGAAGCCGATACGGATGCCGAATGGCAGGCGTTGAAAACACTGGTTGAAGCCGAAGGCGTGCCCGTCGCGCTGTGCCGTCACTGGGCGCATGGCGGGGCAGGAGCCACAGAACTTGCCGATATTGTTGCCCACGTGTGCGAGGCGCGTGCACCGCAATACACCTATGAAGACGCAGCCAAGCCTGCCGATAAAATCAAAGCCATTGCAACCAAACTATACGGTGCTGCCGATGTGACGTTTGGCGAGGGTGTGGAAGCACAACTGGATGCGTTTGTAAAAGCTGGTTATGGCACGTACCCCGTGTGTATGGCCAAGACGCAGGAAAGTTTTGCGACCGACCCAAAATTACTGGGTGCGCCCACAGGGCATATTGTGCATGTGCGCGGGGTGAAATTGTCGGCCGGGGCCGGGTTTATTGTTGCGCTGTGCGGCACTATCAACACCATGCCGGGCCTGCCGCGTGTACCTGCGGCCGAAGGAATCGGCCTTGATAGCCACGGGCAGATTATCGGCCTTAGCTGATTATTGCCTGATACTTATTGTTTGATGCGGGGAATTTCGCTGATGCCGGGGCTCAGGCTTTCCATCCATGCAGTAACCTCGCGTTTGAAGTCACCGCGCAGGCGGGCGATGAACTTTTCATCTTTTGAAAAATCCATCGGCGGGTCCTGAATGGCCACGCCCAGATAATGGGCGTCAGCCCAATCGACATCATTCACGATCACCATGCCACCGGACTTGATGGCCTGTTCGCCTACAAAATTACGGATCTCCTCAGACATCATGTTGCTGACGCCGTAGGTGATGATCTGCACATTATGGGGGCTGACACCTTCATGCAGCAATTGCGCGCGTGCTTCGTTAATGCTGAGCAGACGGGGCACTGGCGCTGTTTCATTTTTGGCTTTCTGGCCAAAAAGTTTTCCAAGACATTCAAACTTGCCGGGCTTGGTGGCTAAGGGCTGCGGGTCAAACAGGATGGAGGTAATGCGTTCAGCGGTAATAGGCATAGGGTACCTTATGATTTTTCATATCATTTCTGATACACGGAAGGGTCGATGCCTGTCAAAATATATCCTAACCCCTCTTTGGCGTATTGGTGCCCGCGCGATACCGCGTTTTTGAAATCGTTATTCACGATGGCACCATAGGTAGGGCGGTCGCGCTCCTCAGGGGCTTTGGTGGGTGTGCCCACGTAAATAAAACCCGCCACGTTTTCATGGGGTGCCAATTTCAGGGCATCGCGCACCACAGGGTCATAGGCGTACCATTCCGTCAGCCAGTTGGCACCGTAGCCAAGGGCATTGGCGGCCAAGCAAAGGTTGTGGCAGGCGGCACCGGCCGATAACACCTGTTCCCACACGGGTATGAGGCTTTCGCGCGGGGATGAAATGACTGCAATAACAAGTGGTGCGCGCAGGAAGCGTTTGGCTTCATCGGCCAGTTTTTCAGGCGTTGCCTGCGCTTCGCGTTTGGCCCATGCAGCTTTGAGGACTTCGCCAAATTCGGCGCGTGTATCCCATTCAAAGGTTACAAACCACCATGGATTCAGCTTGCCGTGGTCGGGCACACGCATGGCGGCTGCCAGCATGGTTTTAACATCATCTGTGGAAATGGGGTCGCCGCCCATGGCCTTGGCCGAGGCCGACCTGCGCTTAAGCAGGGTTTCTACTAGATTTTCGTTTTTGCGGGCATAGATAAGATCGGTCATAAACGCTATATAGACCTAATGGACGCGACAGCAAAGCCCGACAAACCACTCTTTCAACTGGTATCCGACTATAAACCGTCGGGCGACCAGCCCCAGGCTATTGCCGAGATTTTAGCCAATATCAAAGCTGGCGAGCGGGATCAGGTTTTGCTGGGTGTTACCGGTTCGGGCAAGACCTTCACGATGGCGCATGTCATTGCGCAGTTGGGCCGCCCGACCCTCATTATGGCGCCCAACAAAACGCTGGCCGCGCAATTGTATGGCGAGATGAAAAGCTTTTTCCCGCACAACGCGGTTGAATATTTCGTGTCGTATTACGATTATTACCAGCCGGAAGCCTATGTGCCGCGCACCGACACCTACATTGAAAAAGAATCTACGATCAACGAACAGATCGACCGGATGCGCCACTCGGCCACGCGCGCGCTGTTTGAACGCCGCGATGTTATTATCGTGGCTTCCGTTTCTTGCATTTACGGTATTGGTTCGAAGGAAGATTATCAGGCGATGGTGCTTGATATTGCCAAGCGGCAGGTTATCAGCCGTGAAGAACTGATACGCCTGTTCATCAAGTTGCAATACAGCCGTAACGATATCGATTTTTCGCGTGGCATGTTCCGCGTACGCGGTGATACGGTTGAGCTGTTCCCCGCCCACTTTGAAGACCGCGCATGGCGCTTTTCATTCTTTGGCGACGAGATTGAAGAGATATCGGAATTCGACCCGCTGACAGGTACCGTTGCCGTTAAAATGGAAAGCGTGCGCGTTTACGCTAACAGCCACTACGTTACGCCCGGCCCCACGATGCAGCATGCCATCAAGAGCATTAAGGTCGAGTTGAAAGAGCGTCTCGAGGAATTTAAGGCCGAAGGTAAATTGCTGGAAGCGCAGCGCATTGAACAACGCACGACCTATGACCTTGAAATGCTGGCGGCCACAGGTATTTGCCAGGGGATCGAAAACTATTCACGCTACCTGACAGGCCGTGCACCCGGTGAAGCGCCACCGACCTTGATTGAATATCTGCCCAAAGACGGTTTGATGATACTGGATGAAAGCCACGTCATGGTGCCGCAATTAACGGGCATGTATGGCGGTGACAGGTCACGTAAAACTACTTTGTCGGATTACGGTTTCCGGTTGCCGAGTTGTAAGGATAACCGCCCACTCAAGTTCGAGGAATGGAACGCCCTACGCCCGCAGACGGTGTTTGTGTCGGCCACGCCCGGCCCTTGGGAGATGGAGCAGACGGGCGGCGTATTCACTGAGCAGGTGGTTAGGCCTACGGGCCTCATCGACCCACCTGTGATTATCAGGCCGACCAAAAATCAGATCGATGACCTGATGGAGGAATGCTATAAAACCATATCCGCCGGAATGCGCGTGCTGGTAACAACCCTTACCAAACGTATGGCCGAAGATTTGACCGAGTACCTGACAGAAAACGGCCTGAAGGTGCGTTACGTACACTCGGATGTCGATACGATGGAGCGCATCGAGATTATTCGTGATTTGCGCCTTGGTACTTACGACATTCTAATCGGCATCAACCTTCTGCGCGAGGGGCTTGATATACCTGAATGCGGGCTTGTCGCGATACTGGATGCCGACAAGGAAGGGTATCTGCGGTCCAAGACATCGCTCATCCAGACCATTGGTCGCGCGGCGCGTAACGTCGATGGCAAAGCGATTTTATATGCCGACGTCATGACAAAAAGCATGGCGGGTGCCATCGAGGAAACCGACCGCCGCCGCGAAAAGCAATTGGCGTGGAACCTTGCCAACGGCATTACGCCGGAGAGTATCAAGAAGGACATCACCTCCGTCATGGAGAGTGTGTATGAACGCGGCGACCGCGTGGTGGTCGCCAGTGCGGGGCAGGGTGCCCTTGGCATGTCGCCGGATGAATTGCGTAAACACATTAAAAAGCTGGATGAAGCCATGCGTAAGGCCGCTGGCGACCTTGAATTTGAAACGGCTGCGCGCCTGCGCGATGAAATCAAACAGCTTGAAGCTGTTGATCTGGGCCTCACGGGCACCATTGCTATGCCTTCCAAGAAGTCTCGTAAACGGGCCTGACGCTTATAAACGGCGGGGTTAACCCGCTTTTAATACTCTCCCTGTATTTTTACATAATTATAAAAAAATAGAGAGTGTATATGGCCCAGCAACAGCAACCGAAACCACATAGAAAAAATGCTGTGTCGCCGGCCCCCAATTCAGGGCGGCGCAAACGGAGCGAGAAAAGGCGCGACCCGCGTGATGCCGGAAAGCCCATAGCGGTTCAACGTCAGGGGGTTGATTCAGGTGCGCTGGTTGAAAAATTCATTGCAGCCGTGGCGGATGCCAAACTTAAAGGCGCGGATTTAAGCGGTATGCAGGTGCATCTGCACATTCACCAGGATTCAAAAGACAATGACGTTACAGTTGATGTAAAGAAAAAGGGTTTCCGCGGCCTTTTGCAGAAAACCGACAGGCTGCTTAATGAATTCAATAAGCGCGTCAAAGGGCCAACAGCGGTACTGGCGACAGGTGTTCTGGCGCTTGCGCTCAACGCGTTCGGCCCGAGCGAACCTGCCAATGCAAGCGAGTCTGATAAGATGGACGGTAAGAATAAAGTCACCGAAACCTTAAAAGATGGCGCCAACAAGGTCTTCAATAAAACCGTCGAACGTACATGGGGCGAAATACCGGCGCTTATAAGCGAAACTACAATTGCCGCATTTAATGGTCTTAGGGGCAAGCCTCCGGTTGATAGCGCCTTAAACGCCAAGGATGCGGTGATTAACCGCCGTGATGATGCTGCGGTCGCCAAACGTGAATCCGAATTGAATGCCCTTGTTGACCGGCAGGGCGCCAATGTGCAGGCCCTACCTGCGGCCAAACCCGCAGCCACCAAGCCGCCAGCAGCCAGAACCTCAGGTTTGTAGGCACTGGCCCTTCATAACCAAATCTGAGACAATCGGGACATGATTGTTTTTATCGGTATTCTTTTCTGGTCGTTGATTGCCTTTGCCGTTATCGGCTTTATGGGGTGGTCTACCAATGTTTTGTTGGCCCAGAAGAAAGCATGGGCCGAGTTTGCCAGCCGCTACAAGCTAGAAGTTATCAAAGGCCGCCGCTTCCTTGAGGCTATCAGTGTGCGCGGCCAGCTTAATGGCCGTCAGGTCATTATCTATTCCAATGTCGAGCAGACGGATAACGAACGCACGCAGCGCATTTATTCGCATATCGAAGTGTATTTGAATAACCCTCCGCCTGTGGCTTTCGTTTTTTCCAAAAAGCTGCTTCCGGAAGCGCTTGGCGATATCAACCTACCTAGCGTATTTACCCTGCCGTCGCCTGACTGGCCATCGCTGGCGATATCGCAAACGGACGACATGATCGCGCTTGCGAACTGGTTGACGCGCGCGCGCCTAACGTCATTACGCGGCTTCATGGACATGGCGGGCAAAGGGGCTGAAACCCTGTTTTTCTGTGATGGCGATATGGCGTTTATGTTGTTGCGTACCGAGGACCCGCTGCGCGACCCGCGCGAGCTGAATGCCAAGGTGCAAAAACTGTATGCCTATGCCAAGGATTTCGATTCAGGCGATACGGGGATGATTGCAAAGCCAAACCCGTCCAGCGAGATGCCCGTACCTGATATGCCAGCCTGATTGCTGAAGCTTTCGCCGGCAGGCTCCACCGCTGCAATATTAGCTTTATCGGGTGTTAGGTTAAACACACATAACACTGCCTGCTCGCCAAGCGTGCGGGTAAAGGCCAGAACGCCTGAGGGGGCATCCTTAAACGTGATGCTACCCTTTACGAGCGCCGGATGCGCGCGGCGATAGGCAAGCATGCTGCGCGTGAAATGCAGGGTTGATTGGTTGCTGGCTTCCTGCACGGCCACGCTATAGCCGTCATGTTCAGGGGCGAGTGGCAGCCATGGTTCCGCAGCCGAGAAGCCTTTATGCGCCTGTGCGTCGTTCCATGGCATGGGGGTGCGGCAACCATCGCGCCCCTGCCATACAGGCCATACATGGCGGCCCCAAGGGTCTTGCAAACGGTCATAAGGCACGTTGGCTTCGGCCAGCCCCAATTCCTCACCCTGATACACGCAAATAGTGCCGCGCAGGGTTGCCAGAATGGCCAGCAGCAATTTGGGCCAGTCAGGGTTGGTGATGTATTGCTGCCCGAAACGGGATGGTGCGCGCGGCACATCATGGTTTGAAAATGCCCATGTGGGCCAGCCTTCGCCTGCGGCCAGATCATCTGTAATCGCGCGCTTGATGTAGTCGGGCGTCAGGGCCACATTGGTGCCTGCCATGAGGGCGAAGCAATAAGCGGTATGCAGGCGTTTGTTGCCATGGCTGTATTCGGCCATGCGGGCGACTTGGTGGTCGTCGCCGATTTCGCCAACAAGCATCCGGTTGTCATAGGTATCAAGCATGCTGCGCAGGCGTTCAATAAAAGCAACATTCTCGGGCTGCGATTTGTCGTACACATGGCGCTGCATACTGTAGGGGTCGGGGTGGTCGTATTGCAGGGCGAAGCCCATTTCAGGCGGGCGGGGCGGGTTATCGCGCAATTGCCTGTCATGGAAATAGAAATTCACGACATCAAGGCGCAGGCCATTCACCCCGCGGTCGAGCCAGAAGCGTACGACATCGAGCATCGTGGCTTGTACTTCGGGGTTGTGGAAGTTGAGGTCGGGCTGTTCTTTTAAAAAATTGTGCAGGTAGTATTTGCCGCGCAACGGGTCGAACGTCCAGGCAGGGCCGCCAAATAGCGATACCCAGTTATTGGGCGGGCTGCCATCGGGCTTCGGGTCGGCCCATACGTACCAGTCGGCTTTATAGTTCAGGCTGCGGCGGGAATCCTGAAACCACGGGTGTTGGTCGGATGAGTGCGATAACACCGCATCGAATATGACTTTGAGGCCATTGCGGTGCGCCTCGGAAATCAACAAATCGCAATCGCCAAGCGTGCCGAAGAGCGGGTCAACCTCGCGGTAGTCGGATACATCGTAGCCGAAATCTTTTTGCGGTGATTTGAAAAAAGGGCTGACCCAGATGGCATCTACGCCCAGCGATGCAATATAGGGCAGGCGTTGAATAAGGCCCGCCAAATCGCCCACGCCATCGGCGTTACTATCTTGATACGAGCGCGGATAGACTTGGTAAATAACGGCGCCCTGCCACCAGTTTTGTGATGACATGGGCGCCGCCTTGTTCATTTACTGGGCGGCCGCAGGGGCTGCGTCTTTGGCGTCTTCGGCCAATTGCATCTTGATGATTTTATCAGGATTTGCTGGCGGCTCGCCTTTGGCGATTTTATCGACATTGTCCATGCCTTCGATGACCTGACCCCAGATGGTGTACTGGCCATTGAGGAAGGAACAATCGTCAAAGCAGATGAAGAATTGCGAGTTAGCCGAGTTCGGGCTTGACGAGCGTGCAGCGCCGACGGTGCCGCGGCCGAAATTGGCGTTCGAGAATTCGGCTTTCAAATCAGGCAATTCCGAGCCGCCCATGCCGGTGCCCGTAGGGTCGCCCGTCTGAGCCATGAAGCCGGAAATGACGCGGTGGAAAATGATATTGTCGTAGAAACCTTTTTTCGTAAGTTCCTTAATGCGGGCAACGTGGTTTGGTGCCAGATCAGGTTTCAACTGGATGACGATGCGGCCAGCCGGTACGTCCATATAAATCAGGTTTGCTTTGTCTTGTGCCGATGCGGCGGTGGTGGTCATGAGCAGGGCTCCGAGGGCTAGGGTCAACAGGGTTTTCATTTACTCTCTCCGAGGGTAGATTCAACGCACGAGATTAACCGAAATCAAGGCATTTGCCAGACCCCTTGTTAAAAAGCACAGGCAAAAAGCAGGAGTTCACATGAAAATAGGTGTTGTAGGGGTGGGTTTTGTAGGTGGCGCCTGCGCCAATGCGTGCGTCATGCGCGGGGTTGGTACGGCCCTGACGCTGGTTGACCACAACCCTGATCTGGCCGTGGCACAGGCGGAAGACATACTGCATGCAACCCCCTTTGCCCGTTCGATGCCCGTGACCGCCGGCAATTATGCCGATCTTGAAGGTTGCGGTGTTGTGATGGTAGCCGCCGGCGTTAACCAGAAGCCCGGTGAAACACGGCTTGATCTGCTTAAACGCAATGCTGATATTTTCCGTACCATCATCCCGCAAATCATCAAGGCGGCACCGGATGCCATTTTGCTGATTGCTACCAACCCCGTTGATGTGATGACGCATCTGGTAACCAATATTGCGCGCGAAAACGGTGTGGCTTCAAGCCGCGTTATTGGTTCGGGCACGATGCTAGATACGGCGCGTTTCAGGGCTTTGCTGGGCCAGCATCTGGGCGTTTCCAGCCATTCGGTCCATGCGTATGTACTGGGCGAACACGGCGATTCAGAAGTGCTGCACTGGTCGGGCGCGGCGGTGGGTACCATACCGCTTACGACATTTGCCGCCGATATAAACTGCCCCATCACGGACGATGTGAAAGCGCATATTGATGATGGTGTGCGCCGTGCCGCCGCACGCATTATCAAAGGCAAGGGCGCTACCTATTTCGGTATCGGTTCAGGCATGGCGCGTTTGGCTAAAGCGATTATAGAAGATGAAAATGCACTTTTAACCTGTAGCCAGTTGCACGCTGATGTTGCGGGTGTTGCGGATGTGACGCTATCACTCCCCGCTATCATCAATAACAAAGGGGTTGCGCATATTGTGCCGCCCCCGCTAGTTGATGCCGAACACGCGGCATTGGCCCGTAGCGCCGCCATATTGCGCGAAGCCGCCAGCGCCATAGGCTGCTAGTTATTTGAGAGTCAGTTCCGGCGGGTTTTCATTGTTTTCCGGTGCTTCCGCGTTCTCGTGGCTGTGCGGGTCCGTATGCTTTTGCGGGTGGCTGCCGAACATATCAATTTTGGTGGATATGGGGTTGCGTTTAACGGCTGCTTTCCATTGTGCATCAGGCAGGGGGGCTGAGGCTGCTGGGTTGAATTTGACGTAGCCTAGCTCAATCGCGTGGTCATACAACGCGACCATGGATTCTTTCATGGCGGCGGTGCTGTCATCATCGCCCGGGTGTTTCATCAGCATCGCGCGTACATGTTCCGGCATGATGGTCTGTATCGGCGGATGGCCGTTGATGGCCGACCAGTCCATCATCTTGTGGGTGTTCATGTCGTGCGAGTCGCGCTCCATGTCAGGCATCTTTTTATATTCGGTTGTTTTGCGATACGATTCCGCAACTTCGCCCAGCGTAATGGCGGCGATGTCTTTGTTATCTTCCTTTTTATGCTTTTCCATCTGTTCGGCATGGAGGGCTGTTAATGCCTCGCCATACAGCGACCATGCCTTGCCGGAAATGCTTTGCGCGCCTTTGCCCGCATCGCCGCCAATGGGCGTTGCAATGGGCCATGATATCGGGCGTACGCTGTCAGGCAGTACAAGGGTGTACATGGTTTCGCCATCGCCCTTGGTCGCGACGATGTAAGGCGGCAGCGCAATGGCCGCCATTTCCAGTGCTTCGTTTTTATCTTCGTTGTTTTCGGCGGCTTCCTGAAAAGGCTTTTTAATATCCTCTTCCTCTTTCGAGAATTCGCCATAGGCGTTGGGATCGCGTTCTTCCGGCTGTGGCTGGGCTTCGGCGTAGGCGTTGTTGTCCAGCGCCACCTCGTAAATCGGGCGGGTATCGGCGATGTCTTTTGTGTCGGGTGCACCGGCTGCGGGTTTCATATCAGCCTCCTGTTGTTTGATTGCCGTGCAAACGAACGGAGCCGCCTTATAGTTCCGTTATTTTATAATCAGACGCGGAACAGATGGCTTGTACGCAAAAATATGCACCGGTACGGGGATGGGCGCGTGTTTCACGGCCTCATGCCATTGCGGGTGGGGCAGGGGCGTTAATGTGGCAGGGTTGTTGTGCACATAGCCCTTGGCTACGGCATGGTCATATAAAGATACCATGGTGTCCCGCAGGGCCGTACGGCTATCGTTATCGCCGCCATGCGTCATCAGCATCGCGTGCATATGTTCAGGCGCAATCGTTGCCACAGGCGGATGGCCGTTGAGTTCGGACCATGAAAGAATTTCGTGAATATTGTCATCCTCGACCTCGCGAGATTCTGCAGGTTTGTTTTTGTAAGCTGGCGTTTCCTTATATTCTTTTGCCACGTCTTTGATGGTGGTGGGGTGCAGGTCATTTTTCAGCACGGCACGCTCAGTGTACATGTCGTGCAAGGCGTGGCTGTATAGCGCCCATGCCTTCTGGGCAATCTCCTGTGGGCCGTGGCCGTGGTCACTCCCCAGCGGGGTTGCGATGGGCCATGATTTCGGGCGCATGCTTTCAGGCAGTACAAAGCTGTAACTTGTTTCGCTTCCCGCCTTGTTGGCAATTAAATAAGGCGGCAGGGCAATATGCGGGTGGGGTTGGGGCGTATTGCTTGCGGCATCAAAATCCCGCGCCGTATGGTCACGCGGTTTTTCCTCATTCGATGTTTCACCAAAGGCATTGGGCGCGCGTTCATCCGCGCCCTCGCGCGCATCAAACACGCTTGCGTTATCCGCCGTTTCTATCGGTGTGCGGTTCAAGGTTTTATCTTTAATATCGGGGATACCGGCCGCGGGCTTCATGTGAGCCTCCATTTAAATTGGTAGGATCCATATAGGCCGCGGTGCCGGAAATTCCACTATGCGCTAAAAACGCCTTTAAAAATCTTATCGACATGCTTGGTGTAGAAGGTGGCATCGAAGATGGCGTCGATGTCTTTGGCTTTCAGTTTGGCTGATACCAGCTTGTCTTTCTTGAGCAGGGTCGCGAAGTTTTTATTGCCGTCTGAATCCCATACATCCATCGCGTTTTTCTGGACGATGCGGTAGGCATCTTCACGCGCCACGCCAGCCTGTGTGAGGGCCAGCAACACACGCTGGGAATAGACAAGACCGCCGAGGCTATCGAGGTTCTTTTGCATGCGTTCAGGGTAGACCAGCAATTGTTCGATGACGCCTGCCATGCGGTTTAGTGCGAAGTCGAGTGCCAGTGTGGCATCAGGGCCGATAACACGTTCGACCGATGAATGGCTGATATCGCGTTCATGCCACAGGGTTACGTTTTCCATGGCGGGTACAACGGCCGAGCGTACAAGGCGGGCCAAGCCGCAGATGTTTTCGGTGAGGATAGGGTTCTTTTTATGCGGCATGGCCGAGGAGCCTTTTTGCCCCTTGCTGAAATACTCAGCCGCTTCACGCACTTCGGAGCGCTGGAGGTGGCGGACTTCGGTTGCCAGATTTTCCATGCAGGATGCGATGACGCCCAAGGTTGCAAAGTAAGCTGCGTAACGGTCACGCGGGATGACTTGGGTTGAAACCGTTTCCGGCGTCAGGTTCATCTTTTTAGCCACATGCGCCTGCACTGCTGGGTCGACCGAGGCGTGGGTGCCTACGGGCCCCGAGATCATGCAGACGGCGATTTCGGCGCGTGCGTCTTCGAGCCTTTTTTTGCAGCGTGCGAAGGCAGCGTAGTGGCCAGCCAACTTGAGGCCGAAGGTTGTCGGTTCAGCGTGTATGCCGTGGCTGCGGCCCACGCAGATTGTTTTCTTGTGTTCAATCGCGCGTTTTTTGAGGGCGGCGAGCAAACGGTCAAGGTCAGCCAGAAGCAAGTCAGCCGCTTGTGCGCACTGCACCGAGAAGCAGGTATCAACCACATCGCTGGACGTCATGCCCTGATGCACGAAGCGGGCTTCGGGGCCTACATATTCAGCCACGTTGGTTAAGAAGGCGATGACGTCGTGCTTCACTTCGCGTTCGATTTCGTCAATCCGCGCGACTTCAAATTTGCCCAGCTTGCGGGTTTTGGCGGCTACACCCTTGGGGATGATGCCCAGTTTTTCCATGGCTTCGGCGGCGTAAATTTCAATATCCAGCCAGATGTTGAAGCGGTTTTCTGGTTCCCAGATTTTTACCATGTCAGGGCGTGTGTAGCGGGGGATCATAGAAGTCCTTGTTTCTTAAAGCTCGTGTGGCCGGATTTCGCGATAATCAGGTGGTCGTGTACCACGATACCCAGCGGGCCCATTGTTTGCATGATTTCGTTGGTCAATACAATATCCGCTTCCGATGGCGTGGGGTCGCCACTGGGGTGGTTATGAACAAGAATGATGGCCGTGGCCCCGTGGGCTAACGCACGTTTGACGATTTCGCGCGGGAAAACGGCTGATTGGTCAACCGTGCCCTGTTGGTGCACTTCATCGGCTATAAGGGCGTTTTTGCGGTTGAGGTAAAGAACGCGGAATTGCTCGACTTTCTCGCGCGCCATGGCGGTGTGGCAATAATCAAGCAGGCGTGCCCAACTTGAGAAAACGGGTTTCTTATCGACTGCGGTTTTGGCCAGGCGCAGGGCCGCGGCCTCAACCGTTTTAAGGGCGACTGCGGCGCTTTCGCTCATGCCGTCAACTTCAGTGAGGTCGTCAATTGAGGCTGCGAACACGGCGCCAAGGTCACCAAAGTGTTTCAGGAGGTCTTTGGCCAGCGGTTTGACATCGCGGCGCGGAATGGCCATGAACAGCAGCAGTTCAAGTAATTCGTAATCGGCCAGTGATGCCGCGCCGGCTTCAATGAAACGCGCTTTCAGGCGGGCACGGTGGCCTTCGTAATGGGGTTTTTCCTTTTCCTGTGCGGCGTCAGCTGGCATAGGGTGGGAAGTGCAGGCCCTTGGGCGATAGCGTAAAAATCTCGTACCCTGTTTCGGTCACGCCGATGGAGTGTTCGAACTGGGCCGAGAGCGAGCCGTCTTTCGTAACAGCCGTCCAGCCATCGGGTTCGATGGTCCAGTCACTGCCTTTGAAGCGGTAGGGCTTTTTGTCGATTACTTTCGCGCGCCAGTCACCCAGATTGATCATCGGCTCGATTGTGAAAATCATGCCGGGTTCGAGGATGGGGCCGGTATGGGGTTCGCCGTAGTGAAGAATGCTGGGCGTGTCATGGAAGACCTGACCTAAGCCATGGCCGCAGAAATCACGGACAACGCCGCAATGCTCGGCCTCAGCAAGAGACTGGATGGCGTGGCCAATATCGCCCAGCCTGTTGCCGGGCTTCACGGCTTCAATACCGGTCATGAGGCAGCGATAGGTAATGTCAGTCAGGCGTTTGGCTTTCAAGGGTATGTCATTACCGACCCAGTACATGCGTGATGTATCGCCGTACCAGCCATCGAGAATGACGGTGACGTCAATATTCAGAATATCGCCATCAACCAGTTGGCGGCCATCGGGTATGCCGTGGCAGATGACTTCGTTGAGCGATACGCAAATGGATTTCGGGTAGCCCTTGTAATTGAGTGGGGCGGGAATAGCGCCGTGCTTGGTGATGTAGTCATGGCACAGGCGGTCAAGTTCAAGGGTCGTGGTACCGGTTTTGACGAAGGGGGTTATATAATCCAGCACTTCGGCGGCAAGTTTGCCTGCTGCGTGCATGGAGGCAAATGCATCGGTTGTATGAATGGGAATGCCGTCACGGCTGCGTTTTTGATTGTCTTTCATGGGGGTAGTTTAGCCAATCAGGCGGGCCAGACGCAAGCCCCGCAGGGAATTGCCCAAAAAAACCGCATCAGCGCTTTCAATGTCTGCCAATGTGATTAGAGATTCCGTGGCTTTGCCGTTAGCAAGCAAGTTTGCGCGCAATGTACCGGCCAGTACGCCGCAGGTAAGGGGCGGGGTTAAAAGCAGACCATTCTTTTGAATAAAAATATTGGTGCGGCTGCCTTCGGTAATCTCATCTGCCTCGTTAAGGAATACAACTTCATCGCAGCTAGCGTCGGCCGTCACGGCTGCGAATTCATCATCGTAAAATGCACGGTCGGTTGTTTTGTGATAAAGCCATTGCCATGCGGCTGATGTGCGTTTGGATGATATTTTAAAACGTATCGGCGCATCGCTCAGGGTTAATGGTTTGGCGGTAATGGTGTAAGTGCCGTCCGGCGCGAGCAACAGGCGCACCATTTGCCTGCCCTGTAGGTTTGCTGTTGCTGCGTTTAGGCTAGTTGAAATAGCAGGTATATCGGTCTGTATGCCTAAATGGGTGGCTGATGTTTCAAGCCGCGCCAGATGTTCGGGCAACAGGGTAAAATGCCCGCCGTCCCAATACATGGTTTCAATAAGGCTTGGCTGCGTTTCGAGGAACTTCATTTTAAGTAGGCATTCATCGTATTCGTCATCGGGTGCTGAATCCGCCACTATGCCCGAGCCTATGCCGATGGTGCCTTGGTTGGCTTGTATGGTGATGGTGCGGATGGCGACATTGAAGCGTGCATCGCCATTGGGTTCAAGCAGGCCTATGGCGCCGCAATAGACACCGCGCGGTGCGTCTTCCAATTGGCTGATGAGCTGCATAGCGCTAATTTTGGGGGCACCGGTAATGGAGCCTGCGGGGAATAGGGCGCGCAGCAATGCGGCAAGCGTTGTGGATGCCGGTAAGGCGGCCGTCACCCGTGATGTTAACTGGTGTAGGGTTTTATATGTTTCCACTTCAAAGAGTGTGTCAGCTTTAACACTACCTTGCAGGGCTATACGGCCCAAATCATTGCGCATTAAATCAACGATCATCACGTTTTCTGCACGCTGTTTTGGGTCGGTTGCCAAAGTGTTTTTTTGTGCAGTGTCTGATGCGGCATCATGCCCGCGCGGGGCAGTGCCTTTCATGGGTTTTGTGGTAATGCTGCAACCACGCTTTTCAAAAAACAGCTCGGGCGAAGCGCTGAGAATTTTATGTGTGCCCGTATCAATAAACGCAGCATAGGCGCAAGGCTGGCGGGTACGCATATCGGCATATAAACCCCTAGCCTCGCCTGAAAATATGAATTGCGCCCGCATGGTAAGGTTGATCTGGTACACGTCACCCGCTGTAATACGTGCCAATGCAGTTTTACATTTTTCTATATAAGCGGGTTTAGGTGTTAAGGGGGTACGCGGGCCCATGGCGTAAGTGCTATGGCCCAGCCATGCTGATGTTTGTGCGTTTGTAAGTTTTTCAGGTGTGCGGCTGAGGGCAAACCATAGCAGGGGTATATCACGCAGCTTGGGCTGCAGGTTTTCGGTTGCCGCATCCATTAAATAGCCCAGTTCGTAACTCAGGAAGCCTGCGGCGTAGTATCCGTCATTCAGGGCTGTTTGCAGGGTTGTGAGGGCTGCCGCTACATCTTGCGCCGTGTCGGCCACGACAATGCGTTCAGGCGCGTCCAGCAGGGTTGCGCCCGCGCTTTGGTCAAGTGTGTTGTCGAGAAGGGCTGAAACCATAATGTGTGCATACTACCCTTGAGTAGAGGGGCCGACAATATTACCGTGTGACTATGAACCAGACAAAAACAGCAGCCATTATTGTGATTGGCGATGAAATTCTTTCAGGCCGTACACTTGACACCAATACCCAGACGATAGCCCGCATGCTGGGCGATAAGGGTATTGGGGTTGTGCAGGTGCGCGTTATACCTGATGTGATCGATACTATTGTTGATACCGTGAATAGCGTGCGCCCGCAGGTCGATTACGTGTTCACGACAGGCGGGATTGGCCCGACACATGACGATAAAACGGCTGAGGCCATGGCCAAGGCTTTTGGCGTGGCATTGGAGCGCAACGCTGATGCGTGGGCCCGCCTTGTGGTGCATTATGCCGGTGTTGAAAATATTAATGACGGGCGTGCCAAAATGGCCGATATACCCCAAGGTGCCACACTCATTAATAACCCTGTTTCGGCGGCGCCCGGCTTTAGGCTTGGTAATGTGCATGTTATGGCGGGGGTGCCCAAAATTATGCAGGCGATGATGGAAGGTATTTTGCCGACCCTTGAAGGTGGCGCCATTGTTCATTCTCGCAGTGTTTTGGGCGAGGTGGCCGAGAGTATTCTGGCCAAGGGGCTGGGAGCCATCGAGGCTGCCTATGCCGGCATCAGTGTGGGTTCGTACCCCAAATTCACGCCTAATATGAAACCCAGCACGACTATTGTCGTGCGCGGCACTGACGGCGCTTCGGTTGATGCCGCTTTAGAAAATGTTGCCAAATTGATGCGCGAAGCAGGGGCGGAGCCCGCCTATTTGTAATGATTGCAGACGCTGGCATCGAGCGGTTTGTTGTCATCCCCCAGATACAGTGCGCGCTGGCTTAGGTTACCCGCTACGGTGTACCATTCGTTTACGCCATATAGGTTGCCGTTGCGGTATGAAAGCCGCATTTCCTTGCTGCCGTCTTCACGGAAAAGTGTAAAGACACCATGCTTCTTGCCGTTCTTCCAAGGTATATCGCCGTATGTTTGCCCTTTGTCGAATTTGTAGTGGGCGATGCCATGGGGTTTGCCATACACCAGCGGTTCCTCCGATTTGATTTTGCCGTTTGGCCAGTAATCACGGTTGTAGCCTGTCGGCTCCATCGCCAAAATATTGTTATCGGGGTTGAAGTGGGCGGTGTAGCGGCATGCGGCCGCTATTAATGCGGCGTCAGGCAATGCGCCCATTTGCAGGCGTTTTGATGTACGGCGTACCCATGGTAGCCCAAGAAAACCCGGATGGATTTCTAGTTCGATGGTCGATGCATTCGGCCTGAAGAAAGGGTGTTCTTTTTCATCAACGCGCATCGATTGTCTGTAATTTTCTGGCCCAAAAGGAATGATGGATTTGACAGGTGCCTGATACAAGACCCGATAGCGTTCAGTGGTGTTACCTGCATCATCCGTTGAGCTTGCGTAGCGCTTATCTATGATTTCTACCTGCTGGACGGTGGCATCGGCGTTATCTAATAGGCGGTTAATCGGCAGGATAACGGATGCAGGTAGCAAGAAGAGCACAAGCGTAAAAAAGGCTTTAGGAGGCAGTGTTGCCATACGTATGATATTGTTTGCAGCCGGATGGAAAGTTTCAAAATGGTTTTCGGCATAGGCGCGGCATTTGCGAAGCAGGCGGATGGTGAGCGGGGTAAAAAGGACCGTTATGGCCAGCACTACTTCGAGCGTCCGTAAAGTCCTTGGTGCCGTTATGGCGACCAGTTCAAGAACGAGAGCGAAAAACAGCGCTATTTGCAGAAGAACCAGTTTTTTTGCGCTACCCGGGCTGGCATGCTTTTGGCCAGTTGATGTTTTGTCTCTCACTATTAACCTCTGCATTCAAGGTGGTGCCCCCGGCCGGACTCGAACCGGCACGCCCTTTCGGACTCACGATTTTAAGTCGTGTGCGTCTACCATTCCGCCACGGGGGCCGCTGCTTTTCAGGATATAGCGCGCGAGCATTGCAGACCATACGGTTTTTTTGGGTGCCGTCAACCTGCCGCCCTTTGATAAAATGCCCTTATATCGTCGAGAATGCGGCCTTGGCTGTCTTTTTGGCTACAAAGCGCGTGGCCGATGATGGTGTGGTTGTCGAGAATGACAATACGTGCAGGCAGCCCCGTAATGCCTACAGGCGCGGTCGTAAATGGCAAAGCAAGGCCATCTAGTGCAAAAATGTTGTGGCCGAGACGGGCACTGCTGAAGTCGAGCGTGAAGGCCGTGGGGCAGTTAAACCTGCAGCTATCAAAGCAGGCGCCATCAATAATAGTTGCGCCAAAGCTAGTGTCGGTAAAATCAACATTCACAAAGTGGCTATGGGCCATGCAGGCAGCGGACATGTCGATATGGCGCATGGATGCATGGCTGAAATCGGCCTCAGACAAATTGGCCCCCATCAGCGATGCGTCATCCAGTAATGCGCCTTTGAAGTCGCCGCTATCAAGGGTTGCGTGATCAAGGTTCGCATGTGCCAAGTTTGCGCCTGCCAAAGATACGCCGAGACTGACCGCATGCTCTACCGCACGGCGAGTGGTTGGGTACATGCCTGCGAATAATAGGGTGCCATTTTGGTGGTGGTGGATGGATATATTTTTCATTGAAACCTCCCGTTTTGTTTCTAGGAATAATTGCAGCACCGAGGGGAGTCAATGTCTAATATAGGAATATTCCTATTATAGTTTGTTGTATTATCAGTTGTATTTGGGTATAACGTTCGTATGTATGTAAAATGATAGGATTGTGCCTATTAAAAGAGGTGCGTAACCTATTTTAGAAAAATCACTGTGGGGGGATTTTTAAATGGGGGGTTTGTTAAAGCAGGCCACGCTTGTGATTGAGCGTGTGCTGGAACAGCGTTTTGGTAAAATTGATGCGCAGGCGCTTGTTTTTGGCCGTGCGCGCCTTGTTAGTAAAGACATCCAGTTCATCGACGTGAAGCATATGTCTGAATTATGCGACCGCTATCGCCTGAAACTGCGGCAGGAAATTGCCGCATACAGGGCATGGGCCATGGAGCAGAAAATTGAAGCGGATCCTGTGTCGCGCCTTTATGCCGCGGCGGAGGGCGCATCGCTGCATAGGCGTATTTCTGATGGGCTGAAGCTGTGGTATTTCGCGCACCGCGATTACCATGCCATGCGCCGCGCATACCTTATTAAATGCATGGGGCCAATGGCGCAGGTTGATTGGCTTAGGGCGCGCGGTAGTAGGTGAAGCCGCCAGCGCTGATGGCCGCGGGAATTTTAAGGGCCCACGCTGCAGGGGTAATAATACCTGTAGCCGGTACTTCCCTGAAAATGACAGCCCATTCAGCAGGTGACCGGTTTTCAAAGCATGGTTTTATGCTGGCGTAAAAATCAACCGGCGGCATGTGCAGATCGGTGAAACAAAACACGGCTACCACCTTGTTGTGGCGTTTATCGTAAACATCGAGCAGCATGGGGGTCACGATAGGGCGTGCAATGCGTAATTGCGGGTTGAAGCGGTTGAGGCTGACGACACCTGAGCCGAGAATCAATTGCCCTTTGTCAGTCCCCGCAACTTCGACCAGCGGGTCAATCGCATCGGACCCCGTGTAGTAACGATGGCTATTCATGTCTTTAATGGTGTGGATGCCGGTATGCACAAAAAATATCACCATGACCCATGCCAGCCAGTCACGCTGCCATGACCCAGTTGCGCGGGGCTTCAACCCGAAACGGCAGGCAGATAAAACAATAATACCAAGCAAAGCCAGTGCGCCGATAATAATAGTGCCCACGCGCCACGTATATTCAGACGGGCCGGGGGTAATAAACCAGCTTGTAAGGCCCACACATAAAAGCACGGCCAGCATGGCGGCAGCTGGGCGTGATTGCCTGTTGCGGGCGGTTACGAACAAGAGCGCGATGGTAAGCACAGGCACGAGCAGGCTTGTGAGATTGAGCCAGCGGTCAATAATCGCGCGCATAAAAAGGCCGGGCAATTTGGGGTGGATCATGCCGAGCAGGGTTAGATCAGGGTCTAGCTGTTCCATGGTCTTGTAGCCAAGCGTGAGCATGACCGGAATAGCCGCCATCATCAGCAGGCGGGAAACCGAAGGCCAGGCATCGCCAAAAGCTGCAAAGCGTTTTTGTGCCTGCCATGCGTAAAATACCAGCAACAGAAAAACAGCCGTCGTCATGGCGTATGTTAAAGCGGCCTGCACGGGGTTAGCCGATTGTGCAAACAGCACATTATGCCCCGTGAAAGTGCCACGGCGTTTCAACAGTTCAGACGGTGCCTGACGGAGGTCTTCCTGTATCTGGCCGCGCAGCGCATCTTCTTTGATACGGGCGGTTTCTGGTATGGCAGGCGCCTGATAAGCGGGCGGGGTTGGCAGCATGGATTGCCCTATATGCTGGACGCCCACTGTAAGTGCTGCTGCAATAATGAAGCTTACCAGCAGGCGTTTAAACGATGCGCGCATAAACAAGGCCGCCACAGGCAGTGCGCCCATGGCAAATGCGCCACACCATACGGCGTGCACGCCTGCCATGATGCCGCCGACAATACCTGCCGCGCGTGGTGCGTTGTAAGCGGCCAGCGCCAAGGCCAGCAAACCGAAATACTGGCCGGTCTGGCCGAACTGGAAATAATCAATCGGGTACATCACGGGGTAACCGTGTGATTGCGCGAAAGTATAGGTGAGCAGAATGACGGCCGTTAAAAGCGACATGGCCACATGGCGCATGAACACATAGGCGGTGGCGGCTATGGCCGAAAATGCCAGTGCCGTGCAAAAACCCGACGCCAGAAGGCTGAGGGGCCATGCACCGAAACCAGCTTTCAGCAGTAAGGCTGGTACAACAATTTGAAGAGACGGTGTGCCATATACCATGGCGCCCCAGGGGCTGTGCGAATTATCGACAATGCCTGCCCATGTCTGGCCGAATTCAACAGCTTCCGACCAAAAGGGTGTGACCAGAATACCGTAAAGCGTGCCCAGCAAGGCCGCCAGCACCAAGGTGTGGCGCATACCGTGGGGTATGGCCGCGCGGTCGATCGAGAGAAACCCGATCAGCCCCGCAAGCCAGTGGCCCAGTGTTTTTTTAACGGGCATTCTCTTGACGGGTATTCTGGGGCTTCACGATGTTGCGAATAAGGTATTTCGGGCGGCCCTTCACCTCGTTGTAAATGCGGGCGACATAAAGGCCGATGACGCCGTTGGTCATCAGCACGACGCCGCTGAAGAACGAAACGGTGATTAGCACGCCCGAGGCACCGGGCGCTGCGATATTCAGCAGCTTGATGATGAGGGCGTAGATAATCAGCAGCATCGATACGAACACCGTGGCAAAGCCCAGAAACAGCGAGAAGTACAACGGCGTAGCCGAGAAGGACGTCAGGCCGCGAATGAATTCGCGTGCGGGGCCTTTACCGAAAAGCGGGAAATGGGTTTCGCCGCTGAAGCGCGGGCGGCGGCGGTAGTAAATGAAGTCCTGCTTGTAACCCACCCAGATGGAGAGGCCGCGCAAATAAGGGTCGGTTTCAGGCAGGGCCAGAATATGCTCAACCACTTTGC
>Ga0209066_10001382_pt1 | contig 32304 bp, 29 predicted proteins | sample All_14_2_FD_187198 | JGI IMG/M metagenome (GOLD analysis project Ga0209066, IMG submission 187198) | Freshwater microbial communities in response to fracking from Pennsylvania, USA - Allegheny Zone_MetaG_DW_15 (SPAdes) (version 2) ... | reverse complement strand
GCACACTGCGGTTGTAGGCGCAGGCACCGGCCAGCGTGTCCTTGTCTTCCAGGTCGATCAACATCAGGCCGCGTCCGCCATTGGCCATGGTGCGCAACTCGCTCAGCTCAAAGCTCAGAATCCGCCCGCCAGTGGACGCACACGCCACATGGGTGGCCGCAGGCCAAGGGGCCGAACCCGACTCGCAAACCACCACCGAAGGCGCGCACAGTGTTTCGCCGGGGTTGACCGTGACAAAGGCCTTGCCCGCCTTGAACTTGCTGACCATGTTCTCAACAGACGCCAGGAAACCATAAGCGGCAGAACTGGAGAGAAGCAGCGTGGCACTCACCGGCCCGGCGAAGTAATACAGCAGCTGGGTGCCTGCCTCCAGCTCAATCAGGCTGGTGATCGGCTGGCCGTCACCACGACCACCCGGTAACAGCGACACTGGCACCGAATAGACCCGGCCGTTAGAGCCAAAGGCCAGCAGGGTGTCGATGGTGCGGCATTCAAACGTGCCGTACAAGGCATCCCCGGCCTTGAAGGTGTATTCCGGCTGCGCGGCACCAACCGTTGCAGCGCCCGCACCCGCCGTGCGTTCCTTGGCCCAGCCTTTTTGCGCACGCACCCAACCTTTTTGGCTGACCACCACCGTCACCGGTTCGTCCACCACCTTGACCTCGAGCACGACTTTTTTCTCGGCCTGGATCAGGGTGCGACGTGCATCCGCAAAGGTTTTGGCATCCGCCTCAATTTCCTTGACCATCAGGCGGCGCAACACGGCCGGGCTGCCCAGCAGTTCTTCGAGTTTTTGCTGCTCAGAGCGCAGGCTGCTGAGTTCCTGCTCGATCTTGATCGCCTCCAGCCGGGCCAGTTGGCGCAAGCGGATCTCCAAAATGTCTTCGGCCTGGCGTTCTGATAACCGGAAGCGCTCGATCAACGCCGCTTTGGGCTCGTCACTCTGGCGGATGATCGCAATCACCTCGTCGATGTTGAGCAGCACCAGCGCCCTGCCCTCCAGGATGTGGATGCGTTCCAGCACCTTGTAAAGCCGGTGTTGCGAACGCCGCTCGATGGTGGTCTGGCGGAACGCAATCCACTCGGTGAACATCTGGCGCAGCGACTTTTGCGTGGGCCGACCATCCAGGCCAATCATGGTCAGGTTGATCGGGCTGGTGGTCTCCAGGCTGGTGTGCGCCAACAGCGTGTTGATCAGCTCCTGCTGGCCGATGCGGCTGGTTTTGGGTTCACACACCAGGCGCACCGCGGCGTCTTTGCTGGATTCGTCGCGCACACCGTCGAGCACCGAGAGCAGTGTGGCCTTGAGCTGGTTTTGCTCCAGCGTGAGGGCCTTTTTGCCGGCCTTGACTTTCGGGTTACTGATGTCCTCAATCTCTTCGAGCACGCGCTGGGTGCTGACACCGGGTGGCAACTCGGTCACCACCAGTTGCCACTGGCCACGCGCCAGGTCTTCGATCTTCCAGCGCGCGCGGCATTTGAGGGAGCCGCGACCACCGCGATACGCCTCGGCAATTTCACCCGCGCTGCTGATGATCTGGCCACCACCGGGGTAATCCGGCCCGGGCAGCAGGGTGAATAACTCGTCGTCAGTCAGCTCGGGGTTCTTGATCAGCGCGACACAGGCTTGCGCCACTTCACCCAGGTTGTGGCTGGGGATTTCGGTGGCCAAACCCACGGCGATGCCGCTGGCACCATTAAGCAGCGCAAACGGCAGGCGCGCGGGTAACTGGCGCGGTTCCTCGGTGCTTCCGTCGTAATTGGGCGTGAAGTCGACTGTGCCTTCGTCAATTTCGTCGAGCAGCAGGCTGGTGATTTTGGCCAGCCGCGCTTCGGTGTAACGCATGGCGGCAGCACCGTCGCCGTCTCTGGAGCCAAAGTTGCCCTGGCCGTCGATCAGCGGGTAACGCTGTGAAAAGTCCTGCGCCATACGCACCAGCGCGTCATACGCCGCACTGTCCCCGTGCGGGTGGTAACGGCCCAGCACATCACCCACCACACGCGCACACTTGACCGGCTTGGCGCCGGTGTTGCCATTGGCGCCACCAAAACCCAGGCCCATGCGCGACATCGAATAAAGGATGCGCCGCTGCACCGGCTTCTGGCCGTCACACACGTCGGGCAAAGCGCGGCCCTTGACCACGCTCAGCGCGTATTCCAGATACGCGCGCTGGGCGTAACTGGCCAGGCTGGGTGTGTCGTCACCGTCGGGCTGGATCGGGTGCGGTGGGTCTATTTGAAGAATATCGGTCATGGAAAACTCTTGTGACTTGCTCTGACTGTTGTAGCTGCTCGACCTTGATACTTATGGTCTGGGGGTCAAATAAGGACTAAACATCCACCTCCACCGAATCCCCGTGCAACTCCATCAGGTCGCGCCGGGCACCGGCCTCACCTTTTCCCATCAGCTTGGTCATGAGTTCTGAGGTCTGCGCCACATCCAGATTGCCCAGCCCCACCTGCAACAGGCGGCGGGTGTCGGGGTTCAGGGTGGTGTCCCACAGCTGTTCGGCATTCATCTCGCCCAGGCCTTTGAAGCGGCTGATGGTCCAGGCGCCTTCACGCACACCTTCCTTGCGCAACTTGTCCAGGATCACCGTCAGTTCACCTTCGTCCAGCGCATAGGCCTTGGACGCCGGCTTTTTGCCACGCGCTGGTGCATCAACCCGGAACAAGGGCGGGCGCGCCACATAAATATGACCGGCATCCACCAGCTTGGGGAAGTGTTTGAAAAACAGCGTGAGCAACAGCACCTGAATGTGTGAGCCGTCCACGTCCGCATCACTCAGGATACAAATCTTGCCGTAACGCAGGCCACTCAAATCGGGCGAGTCGTTGGGGCCGTGCGGATCGACCCCAATCGCCACCGCGATGTCGTGGATTTCGTTGTTGGCAAACAGGCGGTCACGCTCGACCTCCCAGGTGTTGAGCACCTTGCCGCGCAGCGGCAACACCGCCTGGCTTTCCTTGTTGCGGCCCATCTTGGCGCTGCCACCGGCCGAATCGCCTTCGACCAGGAACATCTCGTTCTCGAGAATGTCACGGCTTTCGCAGTCGGTCAGTTTGCCGGGCAACACCGCCACGCCGGAACCCTTGCGTTTTTCCACTTTCTGGCTGGCCTTCTGGCGGCTTTGGGCGGCCTTGATCGCCAGTTCAGCCAACTTCTTGCCGTGTTCCACGTTCTGGTTGAGCCACAGCTCAAGCGCCGGGCGCACAAAACTCGACACCAGCCGCACCGCGTCGCGCGAGTTCAGGCGCTCCTTGATCTGGCCCTGGAACTGCGGGTCCAGCACCTTGGTCGAGAGCACATAACTGGCGCGTGCAAACACATCGTCGGGCAGCAGTTTGACGCCCTTGGGTAGCAGCGAATGCAATTCGACAAAACTCTTGACCGCGGTGAACAGGCCGTCACGCAGGCCGGACTCGTGGGTGCCACCGGCGGTGGTCGGGATCAGGTTGACATAACTCTCACGCACCGGCTGGCCATCTTCGGTGAAGGCCACACACCAGGCGGCACCTTCACCATCGGCAAAACTGTCGTTCTGCGCGTCGGCAAAACCCGCCCCTTCAAACAGCGGGATCACCGGCTCAGCCGTCAGGGTCTGGGTCACATAGTCACGCAGACCGCCTTTGAACAGCCAGGTCTGGGTTTCCTTGGTTTTCTCCTGCGTCAGGCTCACTGTGACGCCGGGCATCAACACCGCCTTGCTGCGTAACAGGTGCTCCAGGTGCGCCATTGGCAACGCCATCGACTCAAAATACTTGGCATCGGGCCAGACCCGCACCAGCGTGCCGCTGCGGCGTTCACCGTCACCGGCCGGGCGCACACTCAAAGGCTCCACCACATCGCCGCCCGAGAACACCAACCGTGCCACCTGGCTCTCGCGGTACGTGGTGGCCTCCAGCCGACTGCTCAAGGCATTGGTCACGCTGACACCCACGCCGTGTAGACCACCCGAAAAGCTGTAGGCGCCGCCACTGCCCTTGTCGAACTTGCCGCCAGCGTGCAACTGGGTGAACACCAGTTCAATCACCGGTGCGTTTTCTGTTGGGTGCAAGCCAAACGGGATGCCACGGCCATCGTCCTCGATGCTGACCGAGCCATCGGCAAACACCGTGACCTTGATCTTTTTGCCATGCCCGGCCAGCGCTTCGTCAGCCGCGTTGTCCAGCACTTCCTGGATGATGTGCAAGGGGTTGTCGGTGCGGGTGTACATGCCCGGACGCTGTTTGACGGGCTCGAGCCCCTTCAAAACGCGGATCGAACCTTCAGAGTATTCAGAGTTGGGTTTGGTAGCCATAGCCTGTGATTCTAATCTTGGCATGCCAAACAACTGGATGCATCCACAGCCCCTGAAGTGAACGCGCGTGGCCGTCGTGGTTCTGGCGCTGTCGCCCTGGACTTGAAGTGCCTGCCCCTGACCACGACCGAGACGGGTCTCACACTTCAGGGGCGATAAAAAACGACGAGACCCGGACGCGGAAATTCGTCGGTCATTTCGGTATATTCGACCGATGCCTTACACCACCCGCCAACTCTCCACCCAGCAAATCCTGATCTGTGGTGCCGCCATCGTGACCGTGTCCATGGGTATCCGCCATGGGTTTGGCTTGTGGCTGCAACCCATCACGCAAGACCAGAACTGGGGCCGCGAAACCTTTGCGCTGGCGCTGGCGCTGCAAAACCTGGTGTGGGGGTTGGCGGGTATTTTTGCCGGCATGCTGGCCGACCGGTTTGGCGCCTTCCGGGTGATTGTGGCCGGTGCCCTGTTTTATGCGCTGGGGCTGGTGGGCATGGCCTATGCCACTTCGCCGGTGATGTTCGCGCTCACGACCGGGGTGCTGATCGGGCTGGCGCAGGCGGGCACCACCTACGCCATCGTGTATGGCGTGATCGGGCGCAACGTGCACGCCAGCAAACGCTCTTGGGCCATGGGCATTGCCGCGGCGGCCGGGTCATTTGGCCAGTTTTTGATGGTGCCCACCGAAGGTTTTCTGATCGACCGGTTCGGCTGGCAAGAGGCGCTGGTAGCGCTGGCAGGCGCCTCGTTGCTGATGATTCCGCTGGCCTGGTGGCTGCGCGAGCCGGACTTTCGGGGCGGTGCCGGGCATTTTCGCGAGCAGTCGATCCTGCAGGCGCTGCGTGAAGCACTGCACTACCGCAGCTTCCAGTTGCTGATGGCGGGTTATTTTGTCTGCGGGTTCCAGGTGGTGTTTATCGGCGTGCACATGCCCAGCTACCTGAAAGACCACGGCCTGTCGCCGCAGGTGGCGAGTTATTCGCTGGCGCTGATCGGGCTGTTCAACGTGTTTGGCACCTATGCCTCCGGGGTGCTGGGGCAACGCATGCAGAAGAAACACATCCTCGCGTTCATTTATTTCACCCGCGCCATCGTCATCAGCGTGTTTTTGCTGGTGCCTTTGACACCGATGAGTGTGTATGTGTTTTCCGCCGTAATGGGCTTGTTGTGGCTGTCCACCGTGCCACCCACCAATGCGGCGGTGGCACAGATTTTTGGTGTGGCGCATTTGTCGATGCTGGGCGGGTTTGTGTTTTTCAGCCACCAGATCGGCTCGTTTCTGGGGGTCTGGCTCGGCGGTGTGTTGTATGACAGCACGGGCAGCTATGACATCGTCTGGTACATCGCCATTGCGCTGGGCGTGGTGGCTGCGCTGCTGAACCTGCCGATCAAAGAGGCGGCCATCGTGCGTGCGCCCGCACCACAAGCCGCCTGATGTCATGAAACCCGCCGTCAAACTGATCGGGGTCGCCGCCTTGCTGGGCGTTCTGATGCTGGTGTTCAGCCTGTATGGCCGTCCCGACTTCTTGATGAGCCTGGCCAACCAGGTCTGGAGCTGCTTCTGAACGCCACCCCACCTGCCGCCATGTCCCAGGCCAGCGGGCACAGCACGGGCGAACCCTCGGCCTGGGTGCGCCGCTGGGCACATCTGGCCCAACCCGGCGGCAGTGCACTGGATGTGGCCTGTGGCCACGGCCGACACATGGCCTGGCTGGCGGCGCAAGGGTTTGCGGTGACCGGTGTAGACCGCTCGGCAGACGCCGTGTTGGCCTCCAGCGCCTACGGCGTCTGCCTGCAGGCGGATATTGAAAACGCCGTTTGGCCGCTGCTGGCGCATGGCGTGCCCCGGGCCTTTGACCTGGTGGTGGTGACCAACTACCTGTGGCGGCCGCTGTTCCCCACCCTGTTAAAAAGCCTGGCGCCGGGCGGTGTGCTGCTGTACGAGACCTTCGCCGCTGGCAACGAGACGGTGGGTAAACCCTCTCGGCCCGACTTTTTGCTGCAGCCTGGCGAGTTGCTGCACCTGTGCCAAGGCTTGAACGTGGTGGCGTACGAAAACGGCTTTTTACCCCGACCAGAACGTTTTGTGCAGCGTATTGCGGCTGTCGCCGCGCCCGAGTTCACCAGCGAGGCAGCCGGTCCGCCGCGCTACCCACTCTCGCTAGAATAAGCGGCTAACCTGGAGCACGCCCCCAAGATGACCACTCTTTCCCGCCCCATCACCGGCAGCATCGTTGCGCTGATCACACCCATGTTGCCTGACGGCGCCGTCGATTACCCGGCGCTGCGCAAGCTGATCGACTGGCACATTGCCGAGGGCACCGACTGCATCGGCGTGGTGGGCACCACCGGCGAATCCCCCACCGTCAGCATCCAGGAAAACTGCGAAGTGATCCGCGTGTCGGTCGAGCAGGCCGCGGGCCGGGTGCCGATCATGGCCGGTTGCGGCTCCAACTGCACCGCCGAAGCCATTGAGCTCGCGGGTTTTGCCAAGAAGGTTGGCGCGGATTGCCAGCTGCAAGTGGTGCCCTACTACAACAAGCCCACCCAAGAGGGCCAGTACCGGCACTTCAAGGCGATTGCCGAGGCGGTGGATTTGCCCATGGTGCTGTACAACGTGCCCGGCCGTTCGGTGGCCGACATGGCGCTGGAGACCGTGCTGCGCCTGACGCAGGTGCCCGGCATCATCGGTATCAAGGACGCCACTGGCGACATCGCCCGCGCCCAGTGGCTGATCCGCGAAACCCCGGAAGACTTTGCCATTTACTCGGGTGACGACCCCACGGCCGTGGCGCTCATGCTGTGCGGCGGCCAGGGCAACATCAGTGTCACCGCCAACGTGGCACCCCGCTTGATGCACGAGCTGTGTGTCGCGGCCATCGCCGGCGACGTGAAGGCCGCCATGGCGATCCAGTTCCAGCTGATGCCGCTGCACAAGAACCTGTTTGTGGAAGCCAACCCCATTCCCGTGAAGTGGGCCGCCAGCCGCCTGGGCCTGTGTGGCCCGACCCTGCGCCTGCCCTTGACGGAACTCTCGCCCGCCTGCCAGCCTGTGGTGGAAGCTGCGTTGCGTGATGTGGGCCTGCTGTAAGCTGGTACCGCCGACTTCTTTTCCTGAAGGATATTTCGTGAACCATTGCCCCAAATTTGCGCTGCTTGGCCTGACCGTTGCGTTGAGCGCCTGCTCCGTGCTGCAAAGCGACAAGGTGGACTACAAAAGCGCCGCCGTCAAGGCCCCCACGCTGGAAGTGCCGCCCGATCTGACCCAGCTGTCCAAAGACACGCGTTACAACGTGCCCGGTGCGGCTGTGACCGCGTCCAGCTACCAACTCGGCCAGACCACCGTGCAGACGACCCCGACCGCCACCGCCAGCCTGGGCGATGTGCGCATCGAGCGCGCGGGCAACACACGTTGGCTGGTGGTCAGCCGCCCGGCCGACAAACTGTGGGAACCGGTCAAAGAGTTCTGGCAAGACAACGGCTTCCTGCTGGCGATGGACCAGGCCAACCTGGGCATCATGGAAACCGACTGGGCCGAAAACCGCGCCAAAATCCCGCAGGACTTCGTTCGTGCCACGCTGGGCAAGGTATTTGACTCGCTGTATTCCACCGGTGAGCGCGACAAGTTCCGCACCCGCCTGGAGCGCACTGCCGATGGCAGCACCGAGATTTTCATCAGCCACCGTGGCATGGTCGAGGTGTACGACAGCAAGGAACAAGACCGCACCGTGTGGCAGCCCCGCGCCGCTGACCCCGAGCTGGAAGCGGAATTTTTGCGCCGCCTGATGGTCAAATTGGGTGTCTCGCAAGAGCAGTCCAAGGCCCTGGTGGCGGCAGGTGTGGTCAAGGAAACCACCCAGGTTGCAGCCGTTGGCGGCCAGCCGGTGCTGCAACTGGCTGATGGGTTTGACCGCGCCTGGCGCCGGGTCGGCCTCTCCTTGGACCGCACCAACTTCACCGTGGAAGACCGTGACCGCAGCAAGGGCCTGTACTTTGTGCGTTATGTGGCACCCAGCGCCGACAAGGAAAAAGAAGAACCCGGCTTCTTCAGCAAGCTGTTCAGCGGCTCCAAACCTGATGCCAAGCCGCAAAGGTTCCGCGTGTCGGTGGTCAGCCAGGGCAACGCCAGCACCGTCTCAGTACAAAACGCCGATGGTTCTGCTGCCGTGGTGGCAGATGCCCAGCGCATCATCAACGTGCTGGCTGAAGACCTGAAATAGTCGCTCTCAAAGCGAGCCACCTGCGGCCATAGGTTGCAGGTGGCTTTTTTTTGGCTGCTGATTCAGCCCAATCAGCGGCCAGACCTTTTTCTATCTGGCTGGGTCACACGAAAGAATGTCCCGCCTGCGTGCCGGACGTGCCCGCATCAAGGTGCCACAGTCGGCAAAGTCAACGTGATCGAGCTGCCATGCCAACGTTGGCAACCACCGTGGTCAGCACCGGCAGCGCAAGCCGTCTGGCATAACCTCTTTAACCGGGGTGATCAGAGCGATCTTGCGCGTGGCCTTGGCAGACCTATTTCACCTTGGCACGGATCTCTGGCAGCGCCTTTTGCAGGTAATACACCATCGACCAGATGGTCATGATGGCGGCAATCCAGATCAGCCAAACACCCCAGACATGGGTGTCGATCAGGCCCATGAACACGCCGTCATAGAGCAAGAACGGGATCGCCACCATCTGCGCGGTGGTTTTGAGTTTGCCGATCATGTGCACCGCCACGCTGCGGGAGGCACCAATCTGCGCCATCCACTCGCGCAGCGCCGAGATGGCGATCTCGCGGCCAATGATGATCAGCCCGACAAACACGTCGGCCCGGCCCAGGTGCACCAGCACCAGCACACACGCGCAGACCAGGAACTTGTCGGCCACCGGGTCCAGAAACGCGCCAAAGGCCGACACCTGGTTGAGCCGGCGCGCCAAGTAACCGTCAAGCCAGTCGGTGGCGGCAAACACCACAAACATCACGGTGGCAATTTCGTTGCGGTGCGCGGGCGCAATCGGCAAATAAAACACGCCCACAATCAGCGGGATGGCCGCGATGCGGGCCCAGGTCATCAGGGTGGGAATCGTCCAGAACATGACGCCATTGTGGCATGCAGCCACGTCAGCCGTTCCACTCACGAAAGAGAGGAAAGATGGCTGTCAATGCAACGCCCGATAGATTTCTTCCGCCAGTTCATGCGAGATGCCTTCGACACGGGCCATGTCATCCACCGAGGCCATCGCCACACCCCGCACACCCCCAAAACGCTGCAACAGCCGGGCACGCCGTTTGGGGCCGATGCCGGGGATGTCTTCGAGCTTGCCACCGTCCATTCGCACCTTGGCACGTGCGGCGCGCATGCCTGTGATGGCAAAACGGTGGGCCTCGTCGCGGATCTGCGCCACCAGCATCAGCGCCGCCGAATCCTTGCCCAGGTAGACCTTCTCGCGCCCATCGGCAAACACCAGCTCTTCCAGGCCGATGCGTCGGCCCTCGCCTTTTTCCACCCCCACGATCAGCGACAGATCCAACCCCAGTTGCGTGAACACCTCCCGCGCCATGCTGACCTGGCCCTTGCCGCCATCCACCAGCACCAGATCCGGCAAACGGCCGGTGCCGGGCGGGGTTTCGCCCGTGCGTTTGGCCTCCTGCAAGACCTCAGCCAACTTGCCGTAACGACGTAACAAGACTTGGCGCATCGCGGCGTAATCGTCGCCCGGTGTGATGTCGGTGATTTTGTAACGCCGGTACTCGGCGTTTTGCATCTTGTGGTGGTGAAACACCACACACGAGGCCTGGGTTGACTCACCTGCGGTGTGTGAAATGTCAAAACACTCGATGCGCAGTTCGTCCAGGTCGTCCAGCCCCAGATCCAGCGCCTCGTACAGGGCGCGGGTGCGTGCTTGTTGGGAGCCTTCTTCAGACAACAACCGAGCCAGCTGCAGATTGGCATTGGTTTGGGCCATCTCGAGCCAAACCCGGCGTTGTTCACGCGGGGCGTGTACGGCGCTGACCTTGATGCCGGTTTGAGCCGTCAGGGCCTTTAACAAGGCTTTGTCCACCGGCGCGCTGACCACCAGCGAGGGCGGTACCGGCACGTTCAGGTAATGCTGGGCGATGAAGGCGTCCAGGATGTGTGATTCGACTGAACGGACCTCAGCGCCCTCTTCGTCCAGCTCCAGCGCGGCGCCGTCCTGCACCTGCACCGGAAAATAAGGCCGATCCCCCAGATGGCGGCCACCACGCACCATGGCCAGGTTGACACAGGCGCGCCCGCCCTGCACCTTGACCGCCAGGATATCGACATCGCGGTCGCTGACGTTGTCCACACTTTGCTGGTGCAACACACTGGACAGTGCTGCAGTCTGGTTGCGCAATTCGGCGGCCTGCTCGAACTCGAGCTTGTCGGCGTGCGCCATCATGCGCGTCTGCAGGCTGCTCATCACCTCTTGTGCGTCGCCGTTCAAAAAACGTTCGGCGTCCGCCACATCCTGGGCGTAGTCGGCGGGTGAAATGTGCCCCACACACGGGCCGGAGCAACGTTTGATCTGGTACAACAAACAAGGCCGGGTGCGGTTGGCAAACACCGACTCCTCGCAGGTGCGCAACTTGAACACCTTTTGCATCAGCAAAATCGCCTCCTTGACCGCCCAGGCGCTTGGGTACGGGCCAAAGTAATGGTGCTTTTTCTCGACCGCACCCCGGTAATAAGACACCCTGGGGAACCAGTCACCGTTGATTCGGGTCACCGACGATGGTGTGTCTTTTGGATTTGTAGCCCTTGCAGATAAAGGACCAGGCACTCCCTTTTTTGTAAGAAAGCTGCTGTCTTTGGGCAGCGGCGCCGGCGCGCTGATCTTGAGGTAGGGGTAACTCTTGTCGTCCCGAAACAGAATGTTGTACTTGGGGTTGAGCGTCTTGATCAGGTTGTTTTCAAGCAGCAGCGCCTCGGCCTCGGAGCGCACCACCGTGGTCTCCAGCCGCACAATTTTGCCGACCATGTGGCCAATGCGGGTGCCGCCGTGGTTCTTCTGGAAATAACTCGACACCCGTTTTTTCAGATTGATCGCCTTGCCGACATAGAGCACCTGGCCCTGGGCATCAAAGTAGCGGTAGACCCCGGGCAGCGCGGGCAAGCTGGCCACATCATTGAGCAGTTGCTCGGGGTGGGCGCCCGCTGGCGCCTGCTGCTCGGCCCCATCGGGTGTGATGGTCACAACGGGCAGCAGCTCGGCAGGCAGCTTGACGGGGTCAACAGGTGGCACGGGTTTTTCAGGCAAATCAGACATAGGGCGCTATTGTGGACAATCCCGGTCATGAATCAAACCGCGCCTCCACCCAAATGGCACTGGGACATTTTTTGCCGCGTGATCGACAACTTTGGCGACATCGGCGTCTGCTGGCGTCTGTGCGTCAATCTGGCGCAGCGCGGTCAGACCGTGCGGCTGTGGGTGGACGATGCCAGTGCGCTGCGCTGGATGGCCCCGGGTGGTGCACCAGGCGTGCAGGTACTGGCATGGACAACACCCTTTGAGAGCCACGGCGTCGCACCCGGGGATGTTTTGGTGGAGGCTTTTGGGTGTGACATCGACCCTGAATTCATCACGCTCTACACCAGCAGCCTCCAGGCCAGGGACCAAGCTGCGTTGTGGTTCAACCTCGAGTACCTGAGCGCCGAAGACTATGCCAAGCGTTGTCACGGCCTGCCCTCACCGGTGATGAGCGGACCCGGACGCGGTCTGACCAAACACTTTTTTTACCCTGGCTTCACATCTGACACCGGCGGCCTGCTGCGCGAACCCGACCTGCTGTCAAGGCAAGCCAGCTTTGACCGGGCGACATGGCTGGGCGCCCAGGGCATCACCTGGACAGGCCAGCGTCTGGTGTCGCTTTTCTGTTACGAGCCCGCCGGGCTGTCCGCTTTGCTGCGGGCGCTGGTGGCGGACCAGGTGCCCACGATCCTGTTGGTCACCCCGGGTCGGGCTGCCGCCGCGCTGCGTCGGGTTCTTGACGAAGAGCTTGGCGTCCAAGCCTTGTTCAATCAGGATAAAACGCTCTCTTTTTTTGATCTTCCCACCCTCTCTCAAACCGATTTTGATCACTTGTTGTGGGCATGTGACCTCAATTTGGTGCGTGGTGAAGACTCGCTGGTGCGCGCCTTGTGGGCGGGCAAACCGCTGATATGGCAGCTTTATCCACAAGCGGACGATGCACACCACCCCAAGCTGGGCGCGTTTCTGGACTGGCTGCAAGCACCGCCTTCGCTACGCCACGCCCACCATGTCTGGAATGGTGTGCATCCGACAGCACCCTGGCAGCCCACGGCACCACTCATCAGCCAACAGCAATTGCCAGAATGGCAAGCCACCTGCCTGGCGGCACGCCAGCGGCTGCTGCAACAGCACGATCTGGTCAGCCAACTGCTCGCTTTTGTGGCAAATACCCCCTAAAATAGTGGGCTTTGCGGCGTGTGGTCGATGTTTCATCGAAAGCGTCAGCCGCCCTCGCCGCCGGATGCGCGGCCTAACTTCACCCTCTGATTATGAAAATCGCTCAAGAAATTCGTGCTGGCAATGTGATCATGCACGGCAAAGACCCCATGGTCGTCCTGAAAACCGAATACGCCCGTGGGGGCCGCGGTGCCGCCACCGTGCGCATGAAACTCAAAAGCCTGATCGCCAACTTCGGCACCGAAGTGGTGTTCAAGGCCGACGACAAGATCGACAACGTGATCCTCGACAAGAAGGATTGCACCTACTCCTACTTCGCCGACCCGATGTATGTGTGTATGGATGCCGAGTACAACCAGTACGAAGTCGAAGCCGAAAACATGGGCGACTCGCTCAACTACCTCGAAGACGGCATGGCCGTTGAAGTGGTGTTCTACGACGGCAAGGCGATCTCTGTTGAACTGCCCACCACCGTGGTGCGTGAAATCACCTGGACAGAACCCGCCGTCAAGGGTGACACCTCTGGCAAGGTTCTGAAGCCCGCCAAGATCGCCACCGGTTTTGAGATTGGTGTGCCAATTTTTGTGGCGCAAGGCGACAAGGTCGAAATCGACACCCGCACCGGCGAATACCGCAAGCGGGTCTAAACACTGTGGCTGGCACCATTGCCAAAAACAAGCAGGGCTTCACATCGTGAGGCCCTTTTTTTTGTCTGACAATTCATCCCATGGAACACACCCAACCCCTGCCCCAACACGTCACCGAACACAAGCTGGCCGATGCGCTGGCCGATCTGCTGCACCACCCGGCCGACGACACCGTGCTGCACCCGAACGCCTATCGGCTGGCGTTTGCGGACCCCGAGTTTTTGTTGCGCCGCGACACGCGCGGCATCCGCATCCAGCTGGAGATGCTCAAGCCCGACCTCGACCAGAGTGAACAAGGCATTGACAACACCATCGTGGTGTTTGGCAGTGCCCGCTTTCCCTCGCCCGAGACCGCCAACACGGCCATGGAAGCCGCCCAAGCCAGCGGCGATGCGGCCGCCATCCAATTGGCCGAGCGCCACCTGCGTAACGCATTTTTTTATGACCAGGCGCGCCTGTTTGCCCGGCTGGTGGCCGCATACAGCAACGACCAAACCCACAGCGCCAAGCTGTACATCTGCACCGGGGGTGGCCCGGGCATCATGGAAGCGGCCAACCGCGGTGCCCATGAGCTGGGTGCGCCCACCGTCGGGTTGAACATCGCGCTGCCCCACGAGCAGTCTGCCAACCCGTATGTCACGCCCGCCTTGAGCTTCAAATTCCATTATTTTGCGATCCGCAAAATGCATTTCATGATGCGTGCCAAGGCGCTGGTGGCGTTCCCTGGCGGTTTTGGTACGCTCGACGAGTTGTTTGAAGTGATCACCCTGGTGCAGACACGCAAATCACAACCAGTGCCGATCGTGCTGTTTGGCAGTGACTACTGGAAACGCCTGCTCAACATCGATGTGATGATCGAAGAAGGCGTTATCTCACCTGAAGATGTGAAGTTGTTCCACTATGTGGACACACCGCAAAATGCTTGGGATGTTATCCGTTTGTTCTACGGTTTGGGCCATTAGAATCCCCGGCAATAATTTTAATTTGTCGTTAACAGTCAAAGATTTCACCGTGATCCACGCCGTCAGTCTTTCCATTGTCCTGTACCTGTTCTGGCTCTTGCTGTCAGGATTTTTTACCCCTTTCCTGATGGCTGCAGGTGTCGGGTCAGCGCTGGCCGTGGTCTGGTTCGCGCGACGTATGGATGTGGTGGACCATGAAGGACAACCGGTCCACGTGACGGGCGCCATCTTCTCTTATTGGCCTTGGCTGCTCAAGGAAGTCGTTGTATCGGCTTGGCGTGTTTCCAAGATCATCCTGGACCCGAAACTGCCCATCAGCCCCACCTTGGTACGTTTCAAACCCGGCCAACGCACGGCCATCGGCCTGGTGATGCACGCCAGCTCCATCACCCTGACCCCGGGCACGATCAGTGTGGAAGCTGACGCCCATGAATTTTTGGTGCATGGCCTGACCCGTGAAGGCGCATTGGGTGTGATTGACAGTGAGATGGATCGGCGTGTCACAGCCTGCGAGGGCCACGCCTGATGTTTGCGGCTGCCGCTCTGGCCCTTCTGGTCACGCTGGCGTTGGCCTTGGCGCGCGCCGCCCTGGGTCCGACGGTTTTTGACAAGGCGCAAGCTGCCAACAGCATTGGCACGGCAGCGATGCTGCTGCTGGCTGTGCTTGGCTTTCTCAACGGTCGACCGGAGTTTCTCGATATCGCCATCGTTTACGGACTGCTGAACGTGATCGGCACCATCGCCGTGCTGAATTTTTTCCGGCAAGGCACTCTGGGTGATTCTGGTGACACCAAGGAGACAGACAAATGACGGTCGTGGTGGACATGGCGAGCTGGTTGTGCCTGCTCGCAGGCGGCGTGTTTTGCATCATCGGTGGCATTGGCCTGCTGCGCATGCCGGATTTCTACACCCGTATGCACGCCGCCAGCGTGATTGACACGCTGGGTGCGGGCCTGATTCTGTTGGGCCTCATTCTTCAGGCTGGGTTCACGCTGGTGGCCGTCAAACTGCTCATGATTGGCCTGTTGCTCTCGTTCACAGGGCCGGTCGCTGCCCACGCGCTGGCACGTGCTGCCATGGTGCGCGGTGTCAAGCCGTTGCTCCACGCAGAAGGAGGTGCATCATCGAAACCCTGATCATCAATGTGTTGATGGTGTTGATGGTCGTCACGGTGTGGGTCATCGTGCGCAGCCGCAACCTGTTCGGCATTGTCATTCTGAGCGGCATTTACAGCTTTTTGATGGCTGCCGTGCTGGTAGCGATGGATGCGGTCGACGTCGCCATGACCGAAGCCTCGGTGGGGGCAGGCATCTCCACGGTGCTGTTGCTGGGTGCGCTTTACCTGTGCAAAGGCGAGGAAGCCAAACCCGCGCGCCAACCCTGGGGGCCCTTGGCCATCTCCGTGATCGTGGCTGGTTTTCTGGTTTACGGGACGCTTGGGCTGCCGGAATTCTCTGACCCGAACGCACCCATCCATGGCCATGTCGTTCCGCGATATCTCAATGACATCAAACAGGAAGTTGACGTTCCCAACGTGGTCACCGCCGTGTTGGCGAGCTACCGGGGTTATGACACCTTGGGCGAAACGACGGTGGTCTTCACCGCTGGTGCGGGTGTCATTGCCTTGTTGCGCAAGCGGCGCAAGGAACGTAAACCATGAAAAATGACCTGACCTTGCGGGTTTTGGCCAAGTTGCTGATCCCGTTTATCCTGCTGTTTGCCTTGTATGTGCAATTTCATGGGGATTTCGGGCCGGGTGGCGGCTTTCAGGCGGGTGTCATCCTGGCCGCAGCGGTTATTTTTTACGCGCTGATTTTTGGTCTCGCCGATGCGCGCAAGGTGGTCCCGGAGCCGTTGGTGGAATCCATGATGGCGCTGGGTGTCCTCATTTATGCCGGAGTGGGTGTGGCCGGTTTGTTGCTTGGCGGCAATTTCCTGGACTATTTTGTGCTGGACCCTAATTCCGTTCACGGGCAACACCGGGGGATTTTCTGGGTTGAAGTGGGTGTGGCCACCACAGTGTCAGGCGTCATGTTGAAGATTTTTTACATGTTTGTCAGCCGCGGCGAGGTGGACGAATGAATGGCATGGTCAACAGCATGGGTGTCGGTGGACATTTCACCTATGTCATCACGGTGTTTTTGATGGTTGCCGGCTTGTTCATCGTCATCGCACCTGGCAACCTGATCAAGAAACTGATCGGTCTGGGCATATTTCAGACTTCGGTCTACTTGCTGTACATCGCCCCTGGAAAACTGGTTGGCGGTACCGCACCCATTCTGAGCGATGCTTACACCGTCTATTCGAACCCTTTGCCCCATGTCCTGATTTTGACGGCGATTGTGGTCGGGGTGGCCACGTTGGCACTGGGCTTGGCGCTGGTGGTGCGCATCCGCGAAGCTTACGGCTGCATCGAAGAAGATGACATTCTGGCGCTGGATGCCGCAGCCCAAGACAGCACCCCAACAAAACAATGAGTTTTCTTCAACATCTGCCTGCTCTGCAGGTCGTCGTGCCCTTGATGGCAGCGCCTCTGGCACTTCTTTTGCGGCGCAGCAATTACGCCTTTCTGGTGGTTCTGACTGCCACCTGGGCGGCACTGGCCATCTCAACGGGATTGTGGGTTCAGGTGGCCGACAGCGGCCCGCTGTCTTATGCCATCGGCAATTGGCCTGCGCCCTGGGGTATTGAGTACCGTGTCGACCCCCTGAACGCGTTCATGCTGGTTTTTGTCTCGGGTGTGGCAGCGGTCGTGTTGCCCTACAGCTACAGCAGCATTCAGGCCGAAGTGGCGCCACAGCAGCACTATCTTTTTTACACCATGTTTGCGCTGTGCCTGACGGGGCTGCTGGGTATCTGCATCACCGGTGATGCGTTCAACATTTTTGTGTTTCTTGAAATCTCTGCGCTGTCAACCTATGTGCTGATTGCCATGGGGCGTGACCGTCGGGCGCTGATGGCGTCCTACCAATACCTGATCATGGGCACTATTGGCGCCACGTTCATCGTTGTGGGTATTGGTTTGCTCTACCTGATGACCGGCACGCTGAACCTGGCGGATATGGGCAAGCGGATGGCCGAGGTTCAGGGAAGCCGCCCGGTGCTTGCCGCGTTGGCATTTTTGACCGTCGGGATTTCGCTGAAGCTGGCACTTTTTCCACTGCACCAGTGGCTGCCCAATGCCTATGCTTTTGCGCCCTCTGCGGTGTCGGCATTTTTGGCCGCCACCGCCACCAAGGTGGCCGTGTACGTGTTGCTGCGATTCTATTTTTCCGTTTTTGGCCAATCACAGGTCTTCGGGCGACTGCCCATGGAAGAGATGATGCTGATCCTGGCCCTGGCAGGCATGTTTGCCGCCTCGGTGATGGCGATTTACCAAACCAACCTGAAGCGCTTGTTTGCCTACTCCAGCGTGGGACAAATTGGTTACATCATCCTGGGCTTGTCCTTTGGCAGCGTCAACGGCCTGACCTCGACGGTGGTGCACCTGGTTAACCACGGTGTCACCAAAGGCGCCATCTTCATGTTGCTGGGGGGTGTGGCCTTGCGCATGGGCGGCACCACCTTGGCCCGGGTGCAAGGCATGGGCAAGGTGATGCCATGGACGAGTTTTGGCATCCTGATCTGCGGGCTGTCGCTGATCGGCCTGCCAGGCACGGCGGGATTCATCAGCAAGTGGTACTTGCTTCTGGCCGCGTTGGAGCGCGACCAATGGTGGCTGGTGTTCCTGATTGTGCTGTCGTCGCTGCTGGCGGTGCTGTATGTCTGGCGATTTGTTGAAGTGGCTTACTTCAAAGAGCCCCGCCAAGACATCGTTGCGGTCAGCGAAGCCCCCTTGGGCCTGCTGCTGCCGTCGGCCGTGTTGGTTGTCGCCACCGTCTATTTTGGTCTTGACACAAGCTTGACCGTCGGCTCGGCCGCCCGGGCTGCTGAATTTCTCATGGGAGGGCTGCGCTGATGCTCTCGCCCGAACACATCGTGCTACTCACGCTTGTCTTGCCGGCCATCGGTGCCGTGGCCATCGCACTGGCCGGGCGTTGGCCCAACCTGCGCGAAGCCATCACCTTGCTGACGGCGGTGGCGCTGCTGGTCTGGGTGAGCCAACTGCTGCCCGTGGTGCAAAGTGGTGACCTGCCAACCGTCACCTGGCTCACGCTGATGCCGGGTCTTGACATCAGCTTCAAGGTCGAGCCCTTGGGCATGCTGTTTGCGCTGATCGCCTCGGGCTTGTGGATCGTCAACTCGATCTATTCCATCGGCTACATGCGTGGCAACCAGGAGCAGCGGCAAACCCGGTTTTTTGTGTGTTTTGCGCTGGCCATCTCGGCCACGCTGGGGATTGCTTTCTCCGGCAATTTATTGACCCTGTTTGTGTTTTACGAGGTGCTCACCCTGGTGACTTACCCGCTGGTGACCCACCACGGCACCACCAAAGCACGTGATGGCGGACGCGTCTACCTCGGCATCCTGATGGGCACATCCACCGTGTTTTTGCTGCCCGCCCTGATCTACATCTGGCATGTGGCGGGCACCACGGATTTTGTGGCTGGCGGCATTCTGGCCGACAAACTGGGCCCCGGTGCGCTGGCGGGCTTGCTGGCGCTGTGCATGTTTGGCATCGGCAAAGCTGCCTTGATGCCCTTTCACCGCTGGTTGCCCGCGGCCATGGTGGCCCCCACGCCGGTGTCAGCCCTGTTGCACGCCGTGGCCGTGGTCAAGGCCGGTGTGTTCAGCGTGGTGAAGGTCATCTTTTATATTTTTGGCGTAGATACCCTGTTGAGCGCTGGTGCCACCCACTGGCTGATTGCCGTGGCCGGTTTCACCATCATTGCCGCGTCCGTGGTGGCGCTGGGGGCCGACAACCTAAAACGTCGGCTGGCGTACTCCACCATCAGCCAACTGTCTTACATCACCCTGGCCACCGCGGTGCTGGCACCGCTGTCCATCGTGGGCGCGGTCATCCACATTGCCGCCCATGCGGTGGGCAAGATCACCCTGTTCTTTGCGGCGGGGGCCATCTATACCGCCGCCCATAAGACCGAAGTGAGCCAGCTCGATGGCATCGGGCGCCGCATGCCCTGGACCATGGGGGCGTTCTCGATTGCCGCCTTGTCCATGATTGGCTTGCCACCGGCCGTCGGCTTTATTTCCAAGTGGTACATGATTTCGGGAGCCATGGCGGTGCAGAACTGGTGGGTGGTTGGCATCATCGTTGTCAGCACCCTGCTCAATGCCGGTTATTTCCTGCCCATCATCTACCGGGCATTTTTTGTACCGGCTGCCCACGACGCGCATGACCACCCACATGGCGAGGCCCCGTTGCCGATGGTGGTGGCGCTGACCACCACCGCGGCAGCCACGGTGCTGCTGTTTTTCTGGCCCGATGTGCCGCTGGCACTGGCGCGGCAAATGCTGACCCCTTGAGGACAACCGTGATGGCCCCTAAGACCCATTGGCTGGATCAGCCGCGCAATATCAAGCTGTTGTGGCGCGGCTTTTTGGTGGTGTTGGCGCTCACCGTTCTGGCTGAGTTTTTTGTTCCCCTGCACCCCCATTTCGAGATTGAGTCCATCTTTGGCTTCAACGCCTGGTTTGGTTTTGCGGTGTGTGCCGCCATGATTGTGCTGGCCAAAGGGCTGGCACTGTTGCTGAAACGGCCAGACAGCTATTACGACAGCACACACCATGATTGACGGTATTTTTCACCCCGGGTTGGTTCTGATTGTTGGTGCTTTGGCGCTGCCGCTGCTGCGCGGCCATGTGCGCTCGGGCGCCGTGTTGGCCGTGCCGCTGCTGGCACTCTGGCTGGTTTGGCAGGTGCCGGATGGCGCGGCCTGGCAGGTGCGTTTCCTGGACTATGACCTCACGCCACTGCAAGGCGACAAACTCTCGCGCCTGTTTGCCACCATCTTTACCCTGATGGCAGCGGGTGGTGGCCTGTTTGCCTTGACCCAAAAAAGTTGCGTTGAAATCCCGGCCGCTTTTGCCTATGCCGGGTCGGCCGTCGGTGTGGTGTTGTCGGGCGACCTGATCACGCTGTTCATTTTTTGGGAAATGATGGCCATTGGCTCCACACTGGTGCTGTGGAGCAACGGCCAAACCGACTCGTACCGGGCCGCACGCCGTTATTTGATGATCCATTTGATGGGGGGGGTGGTGCTGTTTGCCGGTGTGACGGGGCACATCGTCCAGACCGGGGACGTCAGCTTTACCCACATGGCACTGGCGTCACCCGCGCAGTGGCTGATCCTGATCGGCTTTTTGATCAATGCCGGCGCCCCGCCGCTGTCGGCCTGGTTGCCTGATGCCTACCCGGAAGCGTCCTGGAGCGGCACGGTGTTTTTGTCCGCTTTCACAACCAAAACAGCGGTTTACGCGCTGATCCGGGGTTTCCCGGGCACCGAGCTGCTGATCTGGGTGGGCTTGTTCATGGTGTTTTACGGCATCGTGTACGCGCTGCTCGAAAACGACATGCGCCGCATTCTGGCGTATTCGATCGTGAACCAGGTCGGCTTCATGATTGCCGGCATTGGCATCGGCACCGAGATGGCGCTCAACGGCGCCGCGGCCCATGCGTTTGCCCACATCATTTACAAAGCCCTGTTGTTGATGTCAGCAGGATCGGTGCTGCTGATGACCCAAAAGCGCAAATGTTCGGATCTGGGTGGCCTCTTTCACACCATGCCGCTCACCATGGTGTGCGGCACCATTGGCGCGCTGGCCATTTCGGCGTTTCCGCTGACATCGGGGTTTGTCACCAAATCCATGGTGTCGCAGGCCGCCATGGACAGCCACCTGACCGCCGTCTGGCTGTTGCTGGCAGCCGCCTCGGCGGGGGTGTTTTTGCACGCCGGTATCAAATTCCCCTGGTTTGTCTTCTTCCAGAAAGACTCGGGCCTCAGACCCGCAGAACCACCGGCCAGCATGCGCTGGGCGATGCTGGTGTTTGCTGCCTTGTGTATTGGCCTGGGCGTCTGGCCGGAGCCGCTGTATGCCATCTTGCCGTTTGAGGTCACCTACCAGCCGTACACAGCGGCCCACGTACTGACCCAGACCCAACTGCTGCTGTTCTCGGGATTGGCGTTTTTTGTCATGCTGCCGTTTCTCAAACGCACGCTGACCATCACCCTGGATGCAGACTGGGTCTGGCGTCGGCTGTTGCCTGCCGCGGCTGATCTGGCAGCCAAGACCCTGTCCAGTATCAGCCGGATCGGTCGTGAAGCGGGTACCTATCTGTCATCCGACACCGCGACATTGCTTACGCGTTGTTTTGGTAAAAGCTCTCAGCTGGCGCAAACCTGGACCACCCGCAGCATGGCGCTCTGGGTTCTGGTGATCTTGCTCGGCTATTTGGTACTGTATTACGCGTAGCGCGCGTCAGCTTCAAGGCTGCCCCGGCGCGGGGGGCACATTGGGCGGACGCAGCCGCCAGGCAGAGCGGGCTCCCAGAGCGACGGCCGTGCCCACGGTCCAGAAGACCAGTGACACACCCAGCGCCGCCCCGGCAGAACCAAACAACATCGGCATCAGCACACTTGACGCATTGATGGCCATCAAGCGCATGCCCAGCGCCTCGCCGTGGCGCGCCTCAGGCGTGATCTGGTGCAGCGTGCTCATGATCATCGGTTGCACCGAGCCCAATGAGAGCCCCAGCAGCGCTGAGCAGACGCCCATGGCCCAGGCGGTCTGCATCAACGGGTAGACGGCAAACAGCACCGCCGTACACAACATGGCGCCACTCACCACCACCCATTCGCGCAGGTGCGCCGCCAGAAACGGCAACACCACCCGCACCGCGGTGGCCGCCAGCGCAAAACCGCCCAAAATGGCGCCAATGCTCGACGCACTGATGCCGCGTTCATGCCCCAGCACCGGCACCACAAAGGTGTGCACGTCCCAGCACGACGACAGCAGCCAGTTCACCAGCAGCAGGCGCCGCATCATCGGCTCACGCATCAGGTCCCAGGCACGGCCCTTTTTGTCACCAGGCTGCACCACCACGGGTGGCAGCTCCAGCGTGTGGCGCACCCACGCCCAAGTCAACAGCGGGAAACACGCGAGGCACAAAAAGGTCAGCCGAAAACCGCCCTGGTCAATCAGGATACCGGCTGCCAGCGGCCCGACAAAATTGGCCAGCGCCGGGCCAATGGAGAGCCAGCTGAACATCGATTTGAGCTGGGCCGTGTCTTGCGCCGAGCGCCCCACATGGCGCTGCAGGCTGATCGACGCGGCACCGACTGAACCACCGGTCATCAGCGCGCTCAGGCACAGCACCGGAAACACCGGAAAAACAAACGCCAAGGCCGCCCCGCTGCTGGCCACCAACACCGCCAAACCCACCGGTCGCTTGAAACCTTTGCGGTCGGCATACCGACCAGCGGGCAGCGCCAGAAACACCTGGGTCAGCGCAAACAGCGACAGCAACAAGCCCACCGCCAGCGCGCTGTAACCCTCACGCAGCGCCATCAGCGGCGCCGCCATGCGCATGCCCGCCATGCAGGCGTGCAAGCTCACGTGGCCGGCAATCAGGCGCGCCAGCGCCACTTGGGTCAACACCGGGTGGGGCGCTGCGGGTTCGTGCAGGTTGGCAGCACTCACGCGCCAGGTGTCCCTTCAGCACTGTCAAAGTCGCGGTCCAGCGCGATCAGCGAACTGGCCTGCGTGTCGGGCAAGGCGTCCACGGTTTTGAGCGCGCGTCCCATCGCGCGGCTGCGGGTTTGCGCACTGTCCAGCGTTTTGAGCACGGTTTCGGTCTGGGCCTTGACCTTGGCCAGCACATCGCCAAACTTGCCGAATTCGGTTTTGACGGCACCCAACACCTGCCAGACCTCGCTGGAACGTCTTTCCAGCGCCAAAGTTCGGAACCCCATTTGCAGCGAACTCAGCATGGCCAGCAGCGTGGTCGGCCCAGCCAGCGTGATGCGGCAATCGCGCTGCAGCGCTTCCATCAGACCCGGGCGGCGCAGCACCTCGGCGTACAGCCCTTCGGTGGGCAAAAACAGAATGGCAAAGTCGGTGGTGTACGGCGGCTCGATGTACTTGTCGGCGATGGATTTCGCCTCCAGCCGAATGCGTTGCTCCAGGGCGCGGCCCGCCAGTTCAGCGGCCACGGCGTCGGCGCGGCCCTGGGCATCGAGCAGCCGCTCGTAGTCTTCGTTGGGGAATTTGGCGTCGATCGGCAGCCACAGCGGCTCACCAGATTCGGATTTGCCCGGCAGTTTGATGGCGAAGTCGACCACGTTTTTGTTGCCCGGGCGGGTGGCGATTTGTGCCGCGTACTGGTCGGGCACAAACACCTGCTCCAGCAGGCTGGCGAGTTGCGCCTCGCCAAAAATGCCGCGGGTCTTGACGTTGGTGAGCAAGTGTTTGAGGTCGCCCACACCTTGCGCCAGCGTCTGCATTTCGCCCAGGCCTTTGTGCACCTGCTCCAGCCGATCGGCCACCTGCTTGAAACTCTCGCCCAGGCGGGTTTGCAAGGTGTTCTGCAGTTTGTCATCGACCGTGGCGCGCATTTCATCGAGCTTGGTGGCGTTGCTGGCTTGTAACTGCGCCAGTTGCTTCTCCAGCGTTTCGCGGATTTCACGCATGCGGCGCACGTTGGCTTCGCTCAAACTGCTGAGTTGGCTGGACAAGGTGTCAGACAGCGTTTTTTGTAGCAGCGCGAGCTGCTGGCCAAAGGCGTCGATCTGGGTGTTTTGGGTGCGCGTGGCTTCAGCGCCCTGCTGCACCAGCGTTTGCTGGAAGGTGGCCAGGTTTTGTGCCAGCTCCTGCCTGGCGTTGCGGGACGAATCGGCTAGGTCCCGCTGCAGATCACGCGCCAGCCTGTCATGACTTTGTGAGATGTGGGTCAGCACCACCTGATGCCTGGCCAGCTGCGCCTGCTGCTCCAGTTGCTGGCTGGCCAGCTGCGTCGCACTGGCCTGGGCAGGCTGTCCACGGCGCAACAGCAGCACCAGCAACACCACCCCATTGATCACACCCAGCGCCAAAGCGCCCCACATCGCCATATCAGTCACGTTTGAACATCTCCTAGGGGGTGATTGTGGTTCAAAACCTCAGCGGGCAAACAGCGCCCTGGCACGCACGCCGGTCAAGGCCGTGCGCCCGGACAGTCAAGCGGCCAGCACTTGCGGGTTGAGCGGCGTCAGCGCCTTACCATGCCGCAGAAAACCCACTAGGTTGTCGGCCGCCAGCTGCGCCATGGCCAGGCGGGTGGACTGGGTGGCGCTGGCGATATGCGGGGTCAGCACCACGTTGTGGCAGGCCAGCAAGTCCGGATGCACCTTGGGTTCTTCTTCAAACACATCCAGCCCGGCTGCAGCCAGCGCTCCTGCGCGCAGCGCCGCCGCCAAGGCCGCGTCGTCCACAATGCCACCTCGGGCGATGTTGACCAGGGTGGCGGTGGGTTTCATTTGCGCCAGCTCGGCCTCGCCAATGCTGTGGTGCGTCTGCGCGCTGTAGGGCAGCACCAGCAGCAAGTGGTCGCAGCTTGCCAGCAACTCTTCTTTGCTGACGTAACGGGCACCACAGGCGGCTTCGGTCGCGGCATCCAGCCTGGACCGGTTGTGGTAGATCACCTGCATGCCAAAACCCAAGGCACCGCGTCTGGCAATGCCTTGCCCGATGCGGCCCATGCCCAGAATGCCGAGCGTGCTGCCATGCACCTCGGCCCCGGCAAACAGGTCGTAACGCCAGCGGTTCCACAAACCGGCTCGCAAAAAGTGTTCAGACTCGGTGATGCGCCGCGCTGTGGCCAGCAGCAGCGCAAAACCGAAATCGGCGGTGGTCTCGGTCAAAACATCAGGTGTGTTGGTGGCCAGCACGCCAGCGGCGGTCATGGCAGGCAGGTCAAAGTTGTTAAACCCGACCATCATGTTGGCGCAGATCTTCAGGTCAGGGCACGCTGCCAGCAGAGCTGCGTCGATGCGCTCGCTACCCATCGTCAAAACGCCCTGCTTGCCCTGCAACTGCTGCGTCAACTCGGCGGGCGTCCACGCCACGTCGTCCTGGTTAGCGGTAACTTCAAAATGGTCCGCCAACTGCGTCAGAACCTGCGGAAAAATCGCACGTGCAACCAGGATGGAGGGCTTCATGGGTTGCGTCAAATCTTAAGAAAAAAACCTAAGCAAAATCAATTGCTTAGGCGTTGTATGGTGGAGCTGGGGGCCATTGATAAATAGCTTGCAACCCGCATGAATCCTTGGTATTGTTTGAAACGTTCAATTTTTACCCCACTGTTTACCCCACGGTACTCGATTTCATGCCACTTACGGATACAAAACTGCGTGCCTTGAAACGCAAACCAACGCCCGGCAAACACACCGATGGCCAGGGTCTTTACCTCCGGATCACACCTCAAGGCGGCTTTTACTGGCAGTGGCGGCTGCGCACGCCAAAAGAAACAATTGTCAGTTATGGCACTTACCCTGATGTTAGCTTGGCTGAGGCCCGCCAGCGACATAGAGAAGCCCAGGCTCAACGCCGCGACGGTATCGACCCCAACGCACACAAACGCAAAGCTACACAAACTCAGCGGCTGGCAACAGCCAACACGTTTGGGGCGGTGTCAAAAGAGTGGCTGGGTGTCATGGCATCCAAGTGGTCCCCGGGCCACCTGGAGACAACCAAGGAACGAATTGCAAAAAATCTGACGCCATACATTGACACCCGCCCGATTTCAGAGCTCGAAGCACCCGAGTTACTCCAGGTGCTGCGCAAGATAGAAGCAAGGGGGGCCACTGAAACGGCCCACCGCGTTCGGTTTATCTTGTCTCAGGTTTTCCGATATGCCATTGCTTCTGGCCGCGCCACGCGAGATCCTGCAGGTGATTTGGTAGGCACACTCAAAACAGCGGTTGAGGGCCATCACGCAGCCATTGTTGATCCCGCCAAACTTGGCCAGCTCATACGCGACATCAAAGAATACAGGGGCTCCCCCATCGTTCGAGCTGCATTGATGATTCACGCCCTCACCTTCCAGCGACCCAACGAAATTCGGGGCATGCGCTGGTCAGAAGTCGACTTGAGCAAGGGTGAGTGGCTTATTGGCTCTGATCGCATGAAAAGCTCGCTGCAAAAAAAGGCCACAGGCGAACCTCATTTCGTACCACTTGCGGACGCCGCTGCCAGTGTCCTTCGCGAGATTGAACTCTTAACCGCAAAACGGGGTGATTTAGTCTTTCCTGGTCAGCGCGGTGGCGGGCGCTGCATCAGTGAAAATTCCGCTAGGCAGGCTTTGAGGACGATGGGATATGGCAATGATGATCACACCCCCCACGGCTTTAGGGCAACGGCCCGGACTCTGCTGGACGAAACGCTCGGTTACAGAGTTGAGATCATTGAAGCGCAAATGGCTCACCGAGTGCGCGATGCACTTGGCCGTGCTTACAACCGGACAACTTTTGCAGATGACCGCAGAAAAATGATGCAAGGTTGGGCAGATTACTTGGCTTCGATTGAAGCCCTTGCGTAACTGGGGGCTACACGTCACGCGGGTTTCATTTATGCGCAACACCTGACCGCCAGCGTATACCGCCGCGCCGACGACCGTGACCGGTTGTGAGAGTGTCCGAATTTTTGTGTAAACGGGGCGGCAACAGTTTTCTTGGCCCGCGCTGTCACAGGGTTGGTTGGCGCAATTTCTGGCAAAGCAGATTGCTGAACGACAGCTCCCATGCACTTCGTGGAACTCGGGCATGTTCGACACAAGTGACCGGTTCCGCTGCAGGCCAGTCGGTTATCAAGGCCCGACAGCTGGCCATACCTGTTGAGACGCTCAAAATTGACCAGAGCTTCGTGCGAGACATGCTTGATGACCCCGACGATTTGGCCATCGTCAAGGGCGTTATTGGTCTCGCCTCAGCGTTTCACAAGCATGTGATTGCTGAAGGTGTTGAAAGTGTGGCCAATGGCAAGAAGCTCATCGAATTGGGGTGCGATTTGGCACAAGGCTAAGTATGCTTGAGCCACCCAGCAATTTGCTGGGGTGCCCATTGACATTGGAGCTTACCGGCCACGATGTTGGCCAGCTTTCGCTTGGCCACCAGTTTGCACGTCTTGGGGCGACGCGCCCGATCCCAAGCCGCTTGGTCGGCCTGGGCTGCGCGGTAGCAGCCTTGGCCACCATTGCGCTGGATCTCCCGGCTGACAGTTGAGGGAGCACGCCCAAGCTGGCAAGCAATTGACCGGATCGATCGTCCCGTCGCCAATGCGCGTGATATCTCTTCGCGCTCGGCCAAGCTCAACGCCAATTTGGAACGACAGCGTTGAGCCGGGCGTATGCCTCCAGTCTCAGCCAGGATGCGACTGACGGACGAGTGATTGCGATCAAATAGCTGGGCAATCTGTTGAAGGGACTCCCCCTTTATCCAGCGCTCCCACATCAGAGCCTTCTGGCTGTCTGTGTAGTAAATCCTTGGTCTTTGCTTCATCTGCAACACTCCTTTTGCTTACGCAGTCTCTAGTGTGTTGCATCGACCGGTTGAATCCAAGAGCTGCAAATTCCAGTGCCATCAGCAAACCGGGTATCGATGCGGGCTATGAGTTTCCCGAAGCCGTCCTGGCGGTTTACGCGTATCCATTTGCGCAGTATCTTGTCTTGCCTCCAAAGGGCCTGGTTTCACATGCTGGTCATGATCGTATTGGGTACTGTTGCAGTCGATGGGGATTGGGACCGAAGCGCAAAAGCGGTTCTTGGCCTATCGACTTCGCAGCGCGCTAGTGTCTTGGTCACGGCGGAGCGCGAGTTGTGCTTTACTCAAAGGCTTTTGGGAGATAAATCATGCAGAGAACTGCTTTGGTGGTTGGTGCCAGCGGGATCGGCGGTAGCAGTGTGGCACGAGAACTGCTGGCCAACGGATGGCTCGTCCATGGGCTGGCACGCCGGCCAAACAATGACGTGCAGGGCCTGCGACCTGTCGCCGCTGACCTCCTCGATCCGGCCAGCCTTGCCACGGCGCTAGCTGACGTGGCGCCGACGCATGTTTTTATCACCACCTGGATGCGCCAAGCGACGGAGGCACAGAACATCGAGGTCAACGCCGCGATGGTGCGAAATGTGCTCGCTGCTCTGGCACCGAAGAAGACGCTGCGGCATGTGGCGCTGGTCACCGGTTTGAAGCATTACCTGGGCCCCTTCGATGCGTATGCCACATCCGGCACGCTGCCTGACACGCCGCTGCGCGAAACTCAGCCGCGGTTGCCCATCGAGAATTTTTATTACGCGCAGGAAGACGAGGTCTTTGCTGCGGCTGAGCAAGGTCGTTTTACTTGGAGCATTCACCGCCCGCACACAGTGATTGGCAAAGCGGTTGGCAATGCGATGAACCTCGGCACCACGCTTGCCGTTTATGGTTCGATCTGCAAGCAAACTGGGCGTCCTTTTCAGTTTCCGGGCTCGCAGGCGCAATGGAACGGCCTGTCTGACGTCACGGACGGCCGCATGCTGGCCAAGCAGCTGGTATGGGCGGCAGATACGGATGCAGCGCGCAACGAGGCTTTCAATATCGTGAATGGCGATTTGTTTCGCTGGAGCTGGCTATGGGGTCGGCTTGCGGACTGGTTTGGCGTGCCACCGGCAGGGTTTGCCGGCACCACGCAAACGCTCGAAGCCATCATGGTCGGTGATCATGCGCTGTGGCGTCAGATGGCGCAGCAGCATGGCTTGGCCGAAGCTTCTCTGGAGCGCCTGGCCTCGCCCTGGCACACCGATCTTGATTTGGGTCGCCCCATCGAAGTGATGACTGACATGGCCAAAAGCCGCAAGCTGGGCTTTACAGCATACCAGGCAACCGACGAGTCGTTTTTTGACTTGTTTGCCCAGTTGCGAGCTGAGCGGCTCATTCCTTAAGGCTGTTACAGCCGCAGGTTCACAGTCATGTTCCGCGTTTGCGTACTGAATGACCGGTTTTGAGAATTCAGCTCGCTCAATGATGGTGTCGGGCAATTGGCCCCAATGTCGGGCCACTGGCGACCGACTTCTTGCTGCAGAAGAACCATCCACGACCACCAGCGGTTTTTTCACAACGAATGACCGGTATGGAGAATTCGACTCGCTGGTCGGCTGCTTTCGAGCACCGATTACCAATAGCGGCTCTTGGTCGGTGGAGGGTACAGCGACCCTCAAACTCGATGCCACATTGCTGACGGTCAGGCCACTGGGGTGACTGACTGGTCTGAAGCGAGCATTTCGGGGAAACCTATGTCAGTAACCGCTGCCATGTCGAAATAACTTCAGCTCCGAAGCAGCCAGTGATTTTGTTGAGCCGGTGTGGCCAATGATCCAAATATCGGTTCCATTCGTTGGCCTCGGCACCCACCAACTGATCGTCAAAAGCATTTCACCCAACTTGCGAGCAACGTCTGCGCAGTGAAATACCTTCAGAGACGGCTTGAATTTTCCGAGGAACTGCTCTTGGCATCCCACCTCGCAAGCGCCGCACGAACCCCATCCGGCGTGGTTCGCATCTTGTCGGCAATCTCCTCAATACTGACACCCTGATCCCGCAACGCCAATACTTTCGAACGGGTAAGGCGGCGCAGACGTTGTTTCTGCTGCTGCGCCAGGCTTTGAGCCACCCGCCAGGCCGCCAACCGGGCGTAGTGATCCCACAGTGATGTCGGGCTAAAAGCTGATCGACCGCGCGACATCAGCAAAAACCCCTCGTCATGGGCATCCAACACCAGTCCATGACCATAGCTGTAGTGCGGCTTGTACCCGTTCAACCACTGCGTATAAAAATGTCGACGAGCGTCCTCCGGCACAAACGCCATCTGCTGCGGCTGACGGCACATGGCCGCCATCCGACCCAACATATCAGCGTTGTAGGCAGCAACAAACGACCGCAACTCATATCCCAGCAGTTGCTGGTGATCCAGCGCCTTGTCCAACTGGCCCGGTGGGACATCGATCAGCTGAACCAGTGCGTCACATTCCTGATGGAGGGCCTGCAGGTCGGCCACCGTGGTGACAATCGCCGACCAGGTGGCTGCCTCAGTCACACTCACCAGCTGCAGGGCACGGGTAATCTCTGCCACCGCATCGGCCAGTTGACGCCGGACCGTTTGTCCAGCCTGGCTTTCCTCACCCAGCCCCCAGACAGCACACGTCAACAAACCGTCCAAACGCCCGATCGTCTGATCAAGCGCCCCTTCCAGGGTGGTGGCCTGGACCTCGGAAGGTATCGGTACACCGGTGACAAACGGATGCATCGCCAAAGCTGGGTCACGCAGGGCCACCTGCAAAGTCAGCAAGGTTTTCCGGTAGGCCGGCAGCAGCTGCTTCGCGTCACGAATGTCGGCACGATTGAGCCCCCCGGTGTTCTGATGGAGTCCACAAAACTTCCGGCTGACGGTGGCCCGGAAACACACCTCACAAAAATCCGGATGGTTGACAAACTTCTGGTCACGCTGCTGCAGCGTCAATGGGGCGCCCATTCCGTTCTGAAGCTCATCCATGTCCACCTCCAGGTCCGGCTCTACAGGAGGGTCCAGATCCATGTACCGAACATCGGCATCGTCAGGTTCAAAGTCGTCATTGGCCACATAGGTCAGCATCTGACGTCGAAACAGCGCACGCAGCAAATTGGCACTGGCCAGCAGCGTGGCTCTGGCAACCCCATACACCTCCCCAAGCGTCCCGGCAGCCTGCGAACTGTCAGGTGAAGCCACACAGGCCAGCACCACCGGCGGGTAGGTCAGTTGCCAGGCCAGGCGTTCATAGTCGTCCGCCAGCACCATGGCCTCCACTTCGTTGAACAGACTGACCTGCTTGGCACCACTCTGGGCCAGCGTGGTGTCGAGTGTCTGATGCAACAACCGTCCCGGGAACAACATGCGTAGCTCACTGACCGGTAATTCAACTGCTTCGTTGTCGACGGTCCGGCGCACCCTGACCCAGGCGGGTTGCAGGGCCGCTGGCACACCGGGCATCTGGTTGCAGAACGCCACATAGTCGGCAAGCAGGTCCACCATCTGAGCCGCCCGGGTTTTGTCGAGTTGGCCCGCCAGCAGCAGGTTGGCGAACGTGGTCGACGCGGTCTGCACCATTGACGGTGTCCCCGTTGGCACCACTGACGCAGGCACCTGCCGGGCTTGGGCCAACAAATCGGCCGCTTGGTTGTGCAAGTCCACCCCACAGGCCAGAAAACGCCGCCACTGGGCATGCTCGTCCTCGGTCATGTCGATGGACCGCATGTGAACCCATTCGGCCAGCCAACTGCGGTGCTGCTCCAGCAATGACCGGGCCAGCCCACCGGCTGGATGGCCCATGACCTGGAGCAGGCTGATCTGGTGGCTGGCCACCGTCTTTTCGCAAAGCGCCAGCGCTTGGGTGAGGTGACGATCGATCACATCAAACAGAAGACCCACCCAGAGCGTCTTGGCGCCGGATTCGGTATCCAAACCGCGCGTGCTCCAGTAGACCCAGGTGGCATCCCCCAACGTCGCCTCGATATCGGCGAGCAACGCCTGGGCCGCCGCGGTGTCGGGTTCCTTCTTCAGCCACACGCATTCATCCCGGGTACTGCCCGTAAACACCAGCCGGGAGCGTCGTGGTGATTTGCCACTGTCAGCGGCCTTGTCTGCGGGTTGGGTGTTTATGTCAGTTGTCATAGGTTTAATTTTGAGTCAATTCGGCAGCAGAACTTGCCAACCTCAACGACAGATGAAAACAAAACACGTGAACGCGTTCTTCAGACGGCCTTAGGGGGTTACGCGCTCTAATTTCATATATTACAATTAATTCATGGTCACACATATTTTTCAACATTTGGGAACTTCAAGCAACTTTTTAAGCAATATAAAAACCACGCTTCCCTTCACATTCAAGATCAAGATTGCGATTTTACTTGAGACGCCAGACTTTAGCTGCCTGATTCTGTTTGCCCGGAGGTGGGTGCGATGGTGAAGCCAATAATATTAGTGACACTTTGATATTTTTCATCGTAATTAAATTACGTC
>Ga0209066_10001381_pt1 | contig 32313 bp, 36 predicted proteins | sample All_14_2_FD_187198 | JGI IMG/M metagenome (GOLD analysis project Ga0209066, IMG submission 187198) | Freshwater microbial communities in response to fracking from Pennsylvania, USA - Allegheny Zone_MetaG_DW_15 (SPAdes) (version 2) ... | reverse complement strand
TTTCAAGGGCGGGTAGGTGCTCTGGATTGAGAGGGGGCAGACTGGGTGAAGCGAAGCTATCAAATCCGCCGAATCCGGAGCGATCTCGGGCGAATTGGCCGGTGGCGTTTGCGCCTTGGATGCTGATGATTGGCTCATCAAGGAGAGTGGCGGTGACGTCTTCCATGATTACGAATTGATCGATGCGGTCGATGAGGATTTGGGGGTGCTCGGTGATAATAATTAAGTTCGAATCAGACTCATAGATGTTTAAAATTGTTTGGATTTGTCCCTTGGGATTGCAGAGGCAGCCATGGATTGGGTTTGACGCGGAGAGGTTGCGGATATCTTGAGTTATTTGACCTTGGAGCCATAACTTTGCGTCGATGCCTGTGAGTCTGATCGCTCGGTCTTCAGTGGGAAGGAGCATGGCAGACGTTTTGAGGGTTTTAATTGTGTCAGCGAGTGTCATGGGTGCGGTTGGTTTAGGATACGTTGCAACGGTGAAGGGTATTCGGGGCTATTCTAATAAAGATGAGTTTATTGAGCCTGTTGCTGGTGGGAGGGGGACTATTTTTTGCTGACCAGGAGAAGGGACGATTTGAGCGGAAAGCGGCGAACGATATTTTGGCGAAGGTGACCGATGGAAAAGGGCGGTTTGAAGTCAAAGTTCAGCCAACGCTATTGGGTGGTTTGACGGGTGAATTGGAGTCGGCCACGATCTCGGGTAGTGGCTTTACGCTTGATGAACTTCCGCTATTTACGGAGCCGGAACGGTCGAAAAGTGGGAAGATCGGAGAGTTGAGGTTGCGACTGACGGATTTCACTTTGCGGCGATTGAAGGTGGCGGAGTTGCAGGCGAATATTCCGGATTGTCGATATGATTTTGGGCTTGCAAAACGTGAGGGGTTGATTCGTTTGAGCCAGAGTGGGGAGGGTCAGGGTTTTGTGAAGTTGCGGGAGGAGGATCTGGCGCAGTATTTGATGAAGAAGTTTCGGGAAATCAAGCGGTGTACGGTGAAGCTTGATGGGAATACGGTTTGGGTGGAGGGGTATGGCGAGTTTATTATTGTGAATACGGAGTTTGCGGTGATTGCGGATTTGGGGGTTGAGGATGGGACGAAATTGGTATTGAAGAATGCGAAGGTGTTCTTTGATTGGCTTCGGGCGGATGGGCCGGCGGTTGAAGGTTTGCTCAAGACCTTGAATCCGGTTGTTGATTTGCAGAAGGATCTGGGGTTGTTTGATGCGGTTTATGTTGAGAAGATTAAGATTCAGAAGGGGATTTTGACGGCTTCGGGACGGACAAAGATTCCGGTGAAACCGGCTGACGAATCGGCGGTGAGTGACCGAAAATCTGTTAGAGATGACGCCGCTATTGCTGACACTTTTAGGAAGCAGCTTTGGAGAAGCACCGAACCAACAACAGGTTGAGCTTGGGCGGAAGTTGGCGCGTCAGTATGATCGCGACCATTGGCAACGGCAACTGGAATTGCCGCCGAATACGGGGCAGTTGGCTTCGATTTTAGAGGTTTACCGGGAAGATCGACGGGTTTTAGGAACTTGGAGCGAAGGGATTCGGAAGCTTGATGTGGAGTGGGCGATTCGGCTTTCGCCGGAGCTGATGTCGAGATGGTTAGGCTTTTTAAGCGAGCGAGAGGCTTGGGGTGACGGGGAACTCGATCGCCGGTGGCATTCGGTTAGACAGCAAGTTGGAGATCGCCCCGTTTTTATTGTGGTTTTGTCGGCGTTTCCGCGCAAGGAGCGGTTAGGTTTTGGAGATAGCATTGCGCCATCGACGGAGGAGCTTGACAATATTCGGGTGGTTTTTGAGCAGAAGGGACGGATTGTTGAGGCTGCGACTTATGAAGTGTGGCGTCAGAAGGCGGAAACCCGGAGTGAGCTCGATATGGTGCCGTGGTGGCAGTTCTCGCGATTGAAATTTGATTTAGCGAGCATGTTTGAGAAGGATTTTGAGCCACCAATTATTCAGCGGGGCGATTATTATCGAACTTGGAGTTGGGTTACTCCGGCAACGGATGTTGAGGAAGCGGCGTTGACCTTGAAAGTATTAAGTAAGAGAAAGATTCGGGAGACTACTTTTGAGTTTCCCGCCATTTGCGATATCGCCAAAGGGTGATGAACGCTTCGGGGGCGTCTGTCCAGCGGATTTTTTTACCGGCGGCTTTGGTTCGGGGTTCGTAGGTGATGGGAAGTTCTTTGATGGTCTCTCCCATGCGGATGGCTTTTGCGGTGACTTCGGGGCAGAATTCGAAGCGCTGGCATTCGAGGTCCATGCGGTTGATCAAGGTTCGGCGAAATGCTTTGTAGCAGGTGGCTTCGTCGGTGAGTTTTTGACCAAAGAGGATTTTGACGGCGAGGCGTAGGAGGAGGTTAACGATTTTGTTGGGAAGGGCCATGCCAGCGATTAGCCCGTGGTGGAATCGTGAACCGTAGACGACATTTGATTGTTTTTGGGTGATGGGTTCGATGAGAGCGGGGATTTCTTCGGGGCGGTATTCGAGATCGGCGTCTTGAATGATGACGGCTTCCCCGGTGCAGGCGGGTAATCCTTTGCGGATGGCGTTGCCTTTCCCGCTGGGTTTGGGGTTTGTGAGAACTTTGATTTTGTCGCCGAATTCGGCGAGGTATTGCCCGGTTCGGTCGGTGCTGCCATCGTTGATAACGACGATTTCGGGATTGATGGGGAGGGCGAGGAGGCGTTCGATTACTTCTTTAATCGTGTCTTCCTCGTTGTAAGCCGGAACGATCACCGAAACAACGGGTGGATTGCCGACTTCGCTCATCGGGGTTCAGGATACCTTGGCAAGTTAGGGCGGCAAGCGACTATGATAGGGGGAGAGATGGAACGGTTTGACACGTTGATTTTGGGAGGGAAAGTGGTGAGTTCGGCGGGGATTTCGGATTCAGACATTGGGATTCGGGCGGGGCAGATTGTGGCGGTCGGTGACTTGTCGGGGTTTGAAGCGGATCGCGTATTTGATGCAAAGGGGCTGCATATTTTTCCGGGGGCGATTGATACACAGGTTCATTTTAGGGAGCCGGGGATGGAGCATAAGGAGGATTTGGCATCGGGGACTCTGGCGGCGATTTGCGGTGGGGTGACAACAATTTTCGAGATGCCGAATACGAATCCGACGACGACGAGTGCGGAGGCTTTGGCGGATAAGCTGGCTCGGGCGAGAGGTCGTTCTTATTGCGATTACTCATTTTTTGTGGGTGCAGCGACGGGGAATTTGAGTGCATTGACGGAGCTTGAGAGGCTTCCGGGCACGCCGGGAATCAAGATGTTTGCGGGAAGTTCGACAGGTGATTTGTTGGTCGATGGTGTTGATAATCAACGAGAGGCGATGAAGCATGGTTCCCGTCCGATGCCGATACATTCGGAGGACGAGATGAGGTTGCGCGAAAGGAAAGGGTTATTTGGGGAACATCCCCATGTGCGCGTGCATCCGGAGATTCGGGATGCGGAGGCGGCGAGATTGAGCACAGAGCGATTGATTGGGCTGTGCGAGGAAACGGGGAGGGCGATTCATATTTTGCACGTCTCGACGAAGGAGGAGTTGTCTTTGCTACGCGATGCGAAAGCGAAGGGCTTGCCGGTGACTTGTGAGGTCACACCGCACCATTTGACGCTGAATTCTGAGCTTTACGAGACTTTGGGGACAAAGCTCCAGATGAACCCGCCGGTCAGGAGTGAAGATCATCGGGTAGCGATTTGGGAGGCGGTTAAGGAGGGGCTGTTTGATGTTTTTGGAAGCGACCATGCGCCGCATACGCTTGAGGAAAAGGGGAAACCTTACCCAGAATCGCCAAGCGGAATGCCAGGTGTTCAGACGTTGTTTCCGGTGATGCTTGACTGGAGTTTGCGGGGTGAATTGCCTTTGATGCAACTTGTTAAGATGATGATGGAACGTCCGGCGGAACTTTATGGCATCAAGGGCAAAGGCAAAATCGAAGGGGGTTTTGATGCGGATTTGATCTTGGTGGATTTAGATTCTTCTTGGGAAGTGACCGATGCGGCGATGAAGAGTAAGTGCGGATGGACTCCTTATGCGGACCGAACTTTGAAAGGTGTGATTCAGCGGGTGTTCTTGCGGGGTGAGCACGTTGTTGAATTGGGAGAGTCGCTGGATCGTCCAATTGGACAGGCGGTTCAATTTGATTGGAAATGAACCGTCTATTGATTGACCATGAGAATCGACGAAGACTTTTTGGAGGAATATGGTTTGGCGGATGGGCGAAAGGTTTTTCTGCGTTTGGTTCGTCCGGGCGATAAGGCGAGTTTTGTTGAGAGTTTGAATATTTGTAGTCAAAAGACGCTTTACAATCGGTTTATGGGTTCCAAACCGAAGTTTACGGAAGCGGAGCTGAAGTATTTGACGGAATGCGACTTTGAGAATCATGTCGCGATTGTTGGGTTTTGCGATGGACAGCTTGTGGCGGTCGGTCGGGCGGTTCGGTATCGGGGGCGACCGAGAGTGGCAGACGTGGGAATCATTATTGCGGACGCTTATCAGAGGTTTGGCTTGGGCACTTATTTGCTCGGATTGCTGATGATTGCGATGATTGAGCGCGGCGTTTTGGTGCTTTGTGGCGAGATGTTTTCGAGCAACAATGCGATGTTCCGGGTGATTGATGCGGTGCCGTTTGATGTGACTTGGGAACTGGATGGATCGGTTGCGAGCTTCGAAATTGATTTAACTTCAAATTAAGGGTGATTTTTGTGAGGAATACTGCGTATAGTCCGTTTATGCGCTCGATGAGACTCTTCGCGATGCTTGCAGTTTGTGTGACTGCCATTGGTTTCGCAGATACCGGCCTTGAACTTGCGACTTCTCGGGAAACCGATCTGAAGTTTGACGACTTATTCCCCCGCCGCTCCCATTTGGGGAGTTCGCCTCGCATTTTGGGTTGGTCACACGATGACCGTTATTTGGCCTTTGCTTGGAATCAATGGGGCGTGATCGGTAACGATTTGTGGCTTTATGATTCGCGCACGGGCAAATCGTCCCGAATGACGACTCCGGAAACGTTTTTGCCGTTTGATGGTGATATTCCGGATGCGATTAAGCAGTACGACGAGAATCAAAAGCGTTGGGATGAGTGGGAGAAGTTGACGGATGAAGAGTTCCGCAAGGAACAAGAGGAGTTCGAAAAGAAACAGCGTGAGGACAAAACTCCACGGAAATCGTATAGTGGCCCGAGTCAGGTTGAGTGGGCTCATTCGAAAGATGAATTTTTGATGACATATCGGGGGGATATATATCGCTGGAAGGTGGGAGAGAAGGCTCCGGTTCGATTGACGGATACAACGGACAACGAGAACAGCGTTGAGTATTTGCCGAATGATCAAGGCTTTGTTTTTCGACGCGGTTCTGGCGTTTATCGGATGCGATTCGATAGTCCGATGACGGTTCAGCTATCGCCAAGTCTTGAAGGCGGAGTGAACTTTGGTGGCTATTCCATCTCGCCCGATGGGAATCGGATGCTGGTTTTTGGTAACAAAGCAGTGGGCGGCACTCGACAAGTTGACTGGATTCAGTATCGCGGTCGATTTGCGACGGCTCAGAAAACGGATCGTGGAGTTGCGGATGATGATTTTAAGAGTGAGAGCTACATCTATCTTTACGATATTCGCGAAACAACGATTCTAGACAAGAGCAAAAAGAATGAGCCGTTTGAAATTTGGAAATGGACGGGGGGCGAAGAGTGGGAACAAACTTCGATTTCGGACAAGCCGTGGAGCAAAGATGGAAAGCGATTTGTGTTTGGATCGTGGGCTCGGGATAAGAAAGAACTGAAGATTAACGAAGCGGTTATTGATGATCGCAAAGTCAATGTGATCTACACGGGCACGAGCGATGGAGAGCATAGCGATCCGGGCATGGCCGATCCGTTTTATGCGGGTGATGATACTTCGGTTGTTGTGATGCTGAGCAAATCTGGCTGGCGCCAAATGCACTTGCTTGATGCTAAGGGCGGGGAGCGGCAGGTCACGAGCGGCAAGTTTGATGTTCTTCCTCAACAACTTGCGGCGGATGGAAAAAGTGTCCTGGTCACCAGTTCGAAAGAAGAACTTTCACGACTTGACTTTTATCGGGTGGATGTGACGACGGGTGTGATGAATCGGTTGTCGAATCAGGAAGGAAACCGTTCGCCAGCGGAATATGCGAACAAGTCGGACAAGTATGCGACCGTGTTTAGTTCGTGGTCGCAACTTCGGGAGCTTTATGTCAATGATGGCAAGGGTGAAAAGAAGCAGACCGATTCGCATCGTTCGGAGCAGTTTTGGTCGACGATTAAGCTGAAGCCGGAATTGTTCACCTTTAAAAACCGACATGGTGATGACATTCATTGCTATCAGATGCTTCCGAAAGACATGAAGCCGGGCGAAAAACGACCGCTCTTCATTTATGTCTATGGTGGACCGCTTGGTACGGGTCACTCGGTGACGGATGGGGCATTTAACTCAACGGCGTATATGTTCGCGCAGTATTTGACGCATACGCTGGGTTATATTACGGTGACAATTGATCCTCGTGGTCAGAGTGATTATGGTTCGGCTTTTGGTAAGGCGAACTGGGATAACGTCGGCGTCGCTCAGACGGAGGACATTGTTGATTTGATCAAGCATTACGATGCGAAAGGGATGGTTGATCGAAGCCGGGTTGGTCTGAATGGTTGGTCGTTTGGTGGATTCCAGACCCAACATACGATGTACACGCAGCCCGGTTGGGTGACACTTGGGATTGCCGGTGCAGGTCCGACAGAGTGGCAAAACTACAACACCTGGTATTCGGGTGGCGTTGTTGGGAATGCTCCGCGAGGCAAAGTTGAAGAAATTGATAAATATTCCTTGACCCATGTTGCAAAGAACCTTCAGTCGCCCTTGATGTTGCTGCACGGAGTTGAAGATACGAACGTGTTGTTCCAAGATACGATCCATGTCTATCAGCGACTGCTGAAGGCAGGGAAAGGGCCTTTGGTTGAGTTGGCGATTGATCCGACGGGTGGACATGGCATGGGTGGCGATATGAGTAATCGCGATCGCCATGCGATCTACCTGGGCTTTATCTTGAAGCACTGGGAAGCAAACCGCCAATCTGCCCAACCTGCACTCCCGTAAATCGGGAGTCGGGAACGGCAATCACCGAACCGTTGTCTTAACTGATATGAAGAGACAACGGTTCGGTTGGTTTTTGCCTGGACTCGCGGTAGCTGCAATTTTGATGCTGGGCTTTGGCCTTGGTCGGTTGGGCGCCAAAGATAGTTCAGTTTCGCCAGCCCCGGTTGTATTACAAAAGGTTCGACTGCTGGGTGACTTGCATTTGGTTGAGCATCAGTATCAGACCGTGATGACGATGGAGAGTCATAAGGATGCGGCACAGTGGACACAGTCTGTTCCGGTGTTGAATCAGTTGGCGAGCCATATTGTTGAGAAAAGCACACGCAACTCGGCACTTGTGACGGTGCAGGGGTCGGTAGAAGCGGGCGTTGATTTGAGTAAAGCAACGATAGATCAGCGTGGCGATCGGCTCGTTGTCTTGTTGCCGGCGGCGAAAATTTATCCGGCCAATGTTGATGCTGAGTTGCATTCACAGAAGCGAGCGATTGCCTGGGATGATCGCAATTTGGGATTGAAGGCACAGCGCGAAGGAGCTAAGCGTTTTGAGCGTTCGAGCTTGGAAGGTGGGATTTTGAAGACCGCCGAAGATCGTGCGCGGACCCAAGTGGTTGAACTGTTTGAATCTGCGGGTGTAGAATCCGTCGAAGTTCAGTTTGCTTTACAGTGATTTCTGTCACAGCGAACGAAGTTTTTATCGGTTTCTAACCGAGGATAAGAATGATGCGATTCGCGGGATTATTGGCACTGGTTTTTGTTGCGGGTATGTCGTTTGGTCAACGTGGGCCAACGGTGATCATGCCCGCCGAACATGTTATTGAGGGTGTTACGTTTGCGTTATCGGATGGCGTGTTCGTTCCGATTGACGAGTTGGCATCGGAACTTGGCATCGTAGCAGATTGGGATCCTAAAGCGAAGCGTTATCTAATTGGTGATGATAAGCTTGATAATAGTGATGTTCGCGTGTTGTTTGATGGGACGCCGCTGATTAATCTTTTGGCGTTGAAGGATGATTCGTTTACGGTGGAGTGGGATGAGGAACTGCGCGAGTACAGCGTTTCTTCGAAGACACATTTTGGGATTGTTTCGGTGCCTGAGCAGTGGGTTGAGGTGGATTTGGCGAGTCAGCATTTGCGAGGGTATCAGGGGAAAAGGCTTGTTATCAATACGAAAGTGAGCACAGGGAAACGAGGATTTTCAACACCGGTCGGTGAATACACCGCGGGTCCGGAGAAGAAACGCCATCGTGTGAGTGCGAAATATGAGAATGCGCCGATGCCTTACAGCGTTCAGTTGAGAGGCGGTTACTTTATTCACGGATCATCGAGTGTGCCGCGATATCCGGCTTCTCATGGATGCGTGCGAATGCCTTTGACAGGTATGAATGCAGCGAAATACTTTTTTGAATGGGTGAATCTGCAGACTCCGATCAGTGTTCGTCACGGTTGGTCGAGCAAAGTCACCCAGCGAGATGCGGAAAATTAAGCGAAGCGGAATTGAGGGCCGAACATGGCACCTTTTTTCAGCATTCCGCCGAGTTTGATGACGAGAGCCCATGCGAATCGAACGAGTCGCACGAGGGTTTCGACGGACGTTACTAACGCCGCAAGGGTGAGGAATATTTTGATGAGTTTTGCGATCCCAGCCATATTGTATTAGACGCCAAATTGAAGGTTAGGTTGCGTTTTTACCCATTTGTGACTTGCCAGTTGCCTTTGTTTCGGTCGTGCCAGTTGCGGACATCATCTTGATTTCGAGCGACTTCAATCATTGAGAGGTCGAGATCGGCGATGGCAATTCCTTCTTCGTTAAGATTTGTTTCGGCGAGGATGCCGCTTTCGGTGAATGGGGCGACGCTGGGGCAGAGGATTGCGCTTGTCCCGTAGGTTTGGGATACGGGTTCCCGATTAAGAGAACCGATAAGTGAGGCGTGGATTATGAAGATTTGGCATTCGACGGCGCGGGCGTGGCACGACCATCGCACTCGATTGAAGCCACGGCGGGTTTCGGTATAGGCGGGAACAGCGATGATTTGCGCGTCTGATTCGCAGAGTGATTTTGCGGCGAGGGGGAATTCGGAGTCGTAGCAGACGAGGGTGCCGAGATTGAGGTTGGGTTCTAAATGGAGGCCCTCTCCTTCATGAATCAACCATTCGTTGACTTCCCACTGCGTGAGGTTGTTCTTGTTTTGGAGGAACGAGCCGGTTGGTGTGCAGATGAGGGCGGAGTTGTAGGAGCCTTCAGGTTGCTCATTGAGGTGGGTGCCGGCAACGATCGTGATGTCGCTGACCTTAGCGATCGACTCGAAATACGAGCGGACGGCGGGGAATTCTGGGGCGAGAGTCTGGGCGACTTCATTTTGGGGGACATTGCCGTGGTAGGCGATGCGTTCGAGGTCGATTGATTCGGGCAAGACGATGAGCTGGGCGCCTTGTTTGACCGCTTGATTGATGAGTTCGGTTGCGTGATCGAGAAACTCATCGAGCGAGGCGATCTCGCGGATTTCCCAGCTAACAACGGCAGTTCTTAAGGTGTCCATTCGAGGATTACTCCAGCGTTTCCGCTTTCTTCGTCGTGCATGTAGTTTTCGATAATTCCTGTATAGGTGAGTCCCATTCTGAGGAGCGGCGTGAGCGTTCGGTCGGTTTTAGATTGATTGAGCACTTGATTGACGTATTCGGTGATGGTGAGAATTTTTGAGAGGTGGAAATCGGGGATTCGGCACACGGTGCCGTATTTGGTGAGTTTGAGCGATTTGACAAGATCGAACCGGGCGTTATAGAGAATTTTGGCCAATCCTTGATTGCGGTGGCTGGGATGAACGGAGATGTCGATTCCGTATAGAACTGTTCCGGCGGGGTTGTGGTTTGGTAGTGCGAGACCACCGGTGGCGTCTTCCCATGGTTCATGTTTTTGCCAATCAGGGAGGCTGATCAACATGTTCGTGCAACTGGCAATGACTTCCGAGTTGAGGGTGACGACAAACTGTCCTTCGGGAAATAGTTGCAGGTGGTTCTCGATGTGAGTAGCTTGCCAGAGCGAATCGATGGGGAATGGTTCGGGGAAGCATTCACGCTGCAATGAGACAACTCCGGGAATGTGGGAGGAATTGGTATTTTGGAGGCGGTAGTCCACAAGCGGGTTAAGGATATCGCTTATAGAAGAATATTGTGCATTTTTTGAATATTGGGCAAACACAATTCCGACTTTTGATGTACCACTTACTGGTATGTCAGATGTCCTTGAATTGCTATCGGGTCACGTTTTAAGCCCGGATTTACGGGAGGGAGCGAAGTTCTTTGCGGTGAGTGGCAATGGAGTGCTTTGTGCGGCGGGGAGCCGTTCGGGAGCGTTGGCGCTTTGGGCAACGGGTTCGGATGAAGTTCATTATATGAATGCGCAGCCAGTGAAGCGCAAAAACAAAGTGGAGTCTGAATTGCAGGCACTTTGGTTGAGTGAGACCGGCGATTTGCTCTATGCGGCGACTTCGATTGATGTTGTTGCGATTAATACTTCGACTCGAACGATGGCTTGGGATTATCAACAGAAGCGGCAGTGGGGTTTTTTGTCGAGCATTCCGCAGGGGGGTTATTTGTCGATTGGTGATGAACTGACGACTTACTATTCGAGTGGGGAGATTGTGACGTTGGATCGCCAGTCGAGGGTTTTGGGGAGCGAGACGCACAACTATACGGCGAGGATGGTGGAATCGGTGGGGGATGTGGTTTTTGGAACGGATGGCCATTGGATTTGGCAATGGTCGAAAGAGGTGGGCTTTGGCGGCAGAACTGAGATTGCCCACAAGCCATGTTTTTCATTGGCGGCATCGGGGGATGGTTCTTTGCTGGCGATTCGGTCAACGAATCGTGTGTTCCTTTATGGAGTTGCGGAGGCGGAAGTGATTGATGAAATTACTTGTGAGCCGGGGTTGCCACAGATGGTGGTGAGTTTTGACGGGTCGGCAATTGGGATGCTGAGTGAGGGACGAGTGCGATTTTTGGATCGCAGTGGCGACCTCTTGGCGGTTTACGAATCGGATGGTGATTTTCCGATTTCGATTCATAAATGCCAGGAGCATTTGGTGGTGGGAATGCGGAGTGGTCGGATTCACCAATTGGAATGGCCGAGTTAGGCTATTCGATAAATGAGCCGATTTGATCGAGGGTCTTTCTTGTGAGATCAGGGACTTGGCAGTCATCGGCGGGGTATCCGACGGGGATGATGACGAATGGACGTTCGTTTTGCGGTCGCAAGCAGATTTCACGAAGAAATGTCATTGGGGCAGGCGTGTGGGTGAGAGTTGCGAGTCCGGCGCGGTGAAGTGATTGGATGAGGAAACCAACAGCAATGCCAACACTTTCGCGGACATAGTAATTTTTTGAAGTGGAGTTGTCGGGATTGATCGTGTAATCCTCTCGAAAAACGACGATAAGCCACGGGGCATCGGTGAGGTGAGTTTTGATGAAATCTGTGCCTAATGGTTGCAGGGCGGCGAGCCATTCGGGTGTTGCGCGGCGATTGTAGAATTCTTGTTCTTCGATTTCGGCGGCTTTGCGGATGGCAGCTTTGACTTCGGGATTGGAGATGGCGACAAAGTGCCAGGGTTGTTTGTGGGCACCGTTGGGGGCGGTTCCGGCGATTTTGATTGCCGATTCAATGATTGCTTTGGGCACTGGATCGGTCGAGAAACTGCGGACGGTTCGTCGGGTTTTGGCGATTTCGTAATCGAGATGGATGACCGTGGCGGAATCTTCTTGAGGCATCCGTTCAGGGGTGTACGGAATAAATGGCGGCGTTTCGGTCATCAATTAGGAATCTACCCGCTTGATGGTTGATTCAGCAATTAAAGTGTTTCGGTGACTTTTTTGAGGTTTTGGGCGATGTCGGGATTGATGCCACGGGCGCGGGCGGCAAGGAGGGCGAGCCATTGACCAAATTGTATGTTCCAGATCGGATCCCAGATTCCGGCGTTCGGTTTGGGAGCTTCGATGACGGTTGCTCCGGTGGCGCGCAGATCGACGGGGACTTCGCCATAGAGAATGCATGCGGTGCCGTGGGTGGCGAGAGCTTTGGGGCCGTGGTGAAAATCGGCGATGGAGTAACTCTTGGCGGGGATGAGGGCGCATTCCATGAGTTTGAGGGCGGTTTCCACGGCGGTGCAGTAGCTGTAGCCTCGTCCGAGGGAGAAGATTGGATTGCAGCGGACGATGTGTCCACTGCTTTCGGAGGCGAGGGCGTGCGTGGTTTCGAGCCAGTCGAGCTTTGGAAGTTGGGGTGAGCCGAGATCAGCACCGAGGGCTTGTACCAGTTGAGCGACCGCGAGAAGGGATGCGGAGTACGTCTTTGTTGCGGCGATGCTGTGTTCTTCACCGGCATTGAGGAGGAGCGTGTGGTGGGCGGCTTCGCCGAGTCGGCTGTCGGGGGTATTTGTTATGGCGAGAGTTTCGTGGCCCTGATTACGGAGGTAGGCGATGACTTCGCTGACATCGGGGGCGGCACCGCTTTGGCTAATTCCGATGGCGAGACATTTGGGAAACTTGATATTGCTTTTGTATTGAGTGATGACGGAGGGGGCGGCAAGGGTGACGGGGATGCCGAGGTGGATTTCGATGAGGTACCGGGCGTAGAGGGCGGCGTGGTCGCTGGAGCCTCGCGCAGTGAGGAGAATGAGGTCGAATGATTTGCCTTGGAGGACTTGTTTTAGCTCAGATAAGTATCGATCTGCGTTTGCGGCAAGCACTTCGGGTTGCTCGGTAATTTCCTTTTCCATCCACTTGCCAAGGGCCATATCGCGGGGGAGAGTACCTAGCTATCGGGTAGGTTTACGTGACAATAGTCGTGAAGTTCGTGCCTATTGCGAAGCAGAGACGGGTTTTGAGTCGTCTTTGGAGATACAGATGATGATCGTGCCAATTCTTTGTGCAGCGGTGGCTTTTCAGGATGTTTCACTGAAAGAGTACACCAGTCCAACGACGGACATGCGTTTAAAATATCCCTCGAATTGGAGTTTGAAGAAGGATAGATATGCCGATGAACTCCGGTTCAAGGTGGATGGTAAGGATGTTTATGTTGAGTTGATGGGGATTGAGATGAACTTTCCTGCCCAGCATTGGCAAGATGTGACCCGGGAGATCAATACGAATAATGATCGCGCGGTTTTGCGGCAGTGGGAGGAAGAGTTGCTCGGGGTACCGCTTTTGTTGACGAAAGTTCGTGACATGGGGAAGGCGGAAATTGAGATTTCGATTACTGGTCTGATTTTGAGCAACCGGACGCAGAAGATGTTGTTCCGACTGCATGCTCCCGAATCGGTGGCGCCTTCAGCAGAAGAGCAGTGGAACAAGGTGATGTTGAGTGCGGATACGATTTCGGGCAAATTGCCGAGTGAAAGTGCTCCGACGACAACGCCTGAGAATGGTGGAGGATCGGCAACCGTGAGCACGACGCCCGGCAGAGTTCAGATTATTGAGCCAAAGATTGGTCCGCCGAAAACGGTGAAACGGGGCAGCGTACGTATGCCGCTTGATGTTGATCGGGGAACGTTCCTTTATCTTAACGAAGGTTGGGATATGAAAGAGGGAACTCTGTCGAATGGTTCGACATTGCTTCAGTTTGGTCAAGGGATTGGTGAAGAACGGGTTGCGCGAAGCGAATGGCTGAAAGTTTGCGGATCCGCACTTGGACGATTGAATACGATTACGGGTCGGGTGGAACCGGAGCCGAAATATCGGGAATCTGGCTTTAGGGGTTCTTTCTTGGAACGACGCGGGACGACGGCAGATGGATCGGAAGTTCAATGGGTGGCGTATGGCTGGATGGGTGGATATTTCTATACGCTCAACTGGGCGGGTACGGAACTTGAGTTTAAGTCCACGAAAGAAGCGCGTGAGAAGTTGCTGGAATCGTTAGCCATTGCGGCCGAATGACCGTTTGCATCTCGACTTCTGGGCCGTATGCGATCTTGGCGTTGTTTGATGCTGAGGGTGGGCTGATCCGTCGTGAGTCACGGGAGAGCAACCGGGCGGCTTCCGCGGCGATTTTCGAGATGCTTGAGCTTTTTGAGGTTCAGCAGATGGCGAAAATTGTTGTGGATGTTGGTCCGGGGAGCTTTACGGGAGTGCGGGTGGGAGTGACGATTGGGAAAATGCTGGCTCAATTGGGTAGTGTGCCGATTTTTGCGGTTTCGGCATTTGATTTGTTGGGGGGTGGGCCGGTGGCGATTCCGAGCAAGAAGGGTGAAGTTTATCTGCGGGTTCCTGGTGAGGAGCCCGGAACGATGAAAGTTGCAGAAGCGATGGAGGTTCCGGGGATTTTGCTTGCGGATGATGCTGAATTGAGTCAGTTGTTTTCGCATTTGCCGATTGATCGGTTGGAGGAATCTGATGCTCTGTCCTTGACGCCCATTTACGTTGCGAGTCCAAGCATTAGCCAGGCAAAACAGTCGCACATTATGGGAGAGACATTTGGAGGGCGAGGCAGTGTTTGAGTTTTCTCCTCTACGGGACCAGAGGCTTGACCTCTATACAACATTGAAAGCGGGGGGCCGGGCGGAGCAGTTTTCGGTGGCGAGGAGCCGGGATGAGTTGGCGCATCATGGACTTTATGCGGCGCAGTTTGGGTTACGGCATACGATTTTGGGATGGGGAAGCAATGTTTTGCCGTCGGACTTGGGGGTTGCGGGGTTAGTCACGGTCAATGCGGCGCGTCAGATAAAGATATTTGACGATGGAATGGTCGAAGCAGATTGTGGCGCGGCATTTCAGGATTTGTTTTTGAAGACGGCGCAGGCGGGATTGGGCGGGTTTGAGTTTGCGGTGGGGATTCCGGGAACGGTTGGTGGAGCTCTGGTCAGCAATGCGGGGGCGTATCGGAATCAGGTCAGTGCGTTTTTAACAGAGATTGAGGTGGTTAGGGATGGGGTTCGGCAGTGGTTGACGCCGGAGTTTATGAAATTTTCGTATCGGGACTCGGTCTTGCGGGCGGTTGATCCGCCCGCGATTATTTTGTTGGCGGTCAGATTTCAGCTAGAGAAACGAGATGCGAAGCTGATTTATGATGATTCGCGGGAGTTTCAACGTCAGCGGATTGGGAAACAACCGCCTTCGGCGAGTGCGGGGAGTTTTTTTAAGAATGTTGTTGATGCAGATTTGGCACAAAGCATTGAAGGGTTGACGCCGGGCATGCGAGAAGCGGGGGTCATTCCGGCAGGATTTTTGATTGAGCAGTGCGGTTTGAAGGGGAAACGATTTGGAGGGGCGATGATTGGGGCGCGGCACGCGAATTTTATGCTGAATGTGGGAGGAGCATCGGCAAGTGAGATTCGGCGGCTTGCGGAACACGCGGCGCATCAGGTGAAGGATCGGTTTGGAGTTGTGCTGGAGGAAGAAGCACTTTATTTGGGAAATTGGAGTGACTGGGAGATAACGGGCGACCTCTCCTGAATCAACTATTTGTGAAATTGTGAACAACTCGGGTCGCACCCCTTGGTTAAATTTTGATTAATGTTGGGTAAGATGATTATCCGTAAGGCAATGAAGCTGAACGGAGCAATGAGGCCTCCAGGGAATTTCTCTGGGGGCCTTTGTCTTTGGAGTTCGGTCGTTTTCGCCTGGGGCATATCACCATGACGGCATCAGAAGCAATTGATTTAATTGAATCAAACGAAGCGCAGTTTGTAGACATTCGGTTCACCGACCCATTTGGCATGTGGCACCACTTCACGGTTCCTTCTCATGCCTTTACGGAAGAAACGATTGAGGAGGGGATGGCATTTGATGGTTCGAGCATTCGAGGCTTCAAGTCGATTAATGAGTCTGATATGTGGCTGAAGCCCGATCCAACCAGCGTGTTTATGGATCCGTTCACCGAGCATTCAACCGCGGTGATTATTTGCGACATTGAAGATCCGATTACGCATGAGCCGTATTCCCGCGATCCGCGCTTCACGGCACGGAAGGGTATGGAGTATTTGAAGAGCACGGGGATTGCGGATACGGCCTTCTTTGGTCCGGAAGCCGAGTTCTTTGTTTTTGACAAGATGGCGTATCAGGTCAGCCCGAATAAGTCGTTCTATGAAATTGATAGCATGGAAGCGAGCTGGAATAGCGGCGCGGATGATGCGATTGGTTATTCGATGCGGGTGAAGGGTGGCTATTTCCCCTGTGCTCCAGCAGACAAGCTGCACGACATGCGGTCGAACATGATTTTGATGCTGGAAGAAGTTGGCATTCAAACCGAAATTCACCACCATGAAGTTGGCGGAGCGGGTCAATGTGAAATTGATATTCGGTTTGATGAGCTTCTGATTGTTGCAGACAAAATCATGAAGTACAAGTATGTGGTGAAGAATGTTGCGGCGCAGTATGGCTGTGCGGCGACGTTTATGCCGAAGCCGCTTTTTGGTGATAACGGTAGCGGGATGCACGTTCACCAATCGCTTTGGAAGAATGGCGAAAATTTGTTTTACAACGCAGATGGCTATGCGGGATTGAGCGATGAAGCCCGTTGGTACATTGGTGGTTTGTTGAAGCATGCTCCGGCTTTGCTTGCCTTTACCAACCCCAGCACGAATAGCTTCCGACGCTTGGTGCCGGGTTATGAAGCTCCGATCAACTTGGTTTATTCGGCGCGGAATCGGTCGGCTTGTATTCGGATTCCGATGGCGGGCAATTCTCCGAAGGCGAAGCGGGTTGAGTTCCGCATTCCTGACCCGACGGCAAATCCTTACTTTGCTTTCACAGCGATGATGATGGCAGGCTTGGATGGGATTCAGAACAAGATTGAGCCACCAGCTCCGGTTGATAAGGATCTTTATGAATTGCCGCCGGAAGAAAAGGCGGATATTCAGCAAACACCGGGTTCTTTGCGAGAAGTGCTTTTGGCGTTGCGCGAAGATCACGACTTCTTGTTGAAGGGAGATGTTTTCACGGAAGACTTGATCAATGCTTACATTGACTTTAAGTTGGCGAATGAGTGCGATGCGGTTGATCTGCGTCCGCACCCGATGGAGTTCTATCTTTATAGCGATTGCTAATTGATTGGATGAGCCTGGGCCAGATTGGCCCAGGCTTTTTTGTGTTGAAAAGAATTCAGAATCGTTCCTGACTGAACCTTCGTCAGGATATCTGCATGTTGTATTCTGAACATGTGGGTTGCACCTTATTTTGTGGTTCGAGGGCTTTTTAAGCACGGAATTTGAGGGTCGAAGTTGACTCTCTGAAATAAGGTAAAACCAGACAGGCGTCTACGCAAGCAAGGCAAGTAGCTTGTGGTGGGGTCTTGCACTCATTAACAGCATTAGGAACAGATTGGATGGACACGATATCGATCAAGATTGGCGAACGGAACTTTGTACTTGACCGCGAGAAAGCGGAAGCGGCGCAGGCCGGCAAAGCGGTGATTAATGGTCGGGAGACGATGACCTTTAATTTGCTCCCGCTGAAATACACCTGGGCGTATACGCTTTATCGAACGATGAAGGCCAATCACTGGGAGCCGGAAGATATTCCGATGCAAAAAGACATTGAGCAGTGGCGCAGCGATGATGCGCTGAGCGATGTTGACCGCTGGATTATCCGGATGGCGATTGGATACTTTAGTGCGGCGGAGGGGATTGTTGGAGACAATATTTTGCATGTTGTGAGGGAGGCGGTGACGGCTTCGGAACTCAAATTGGTTTTGGGTCGGCATGCGCACGAGGAGAACATCCACGCGGACAGCTTGCTGTATATGATTTCGAGTTTGGGGATCAACCCGCACGAGTGCGAGGCGATGTTTGAGGATGTTCCGACGATTAAACGCAAAAACGAATTTGTGACGGGGAACAGCTATAACCTCAGGCGGGACATTGACCTGACGGATGTTAAGAACAAGCAGATGCTGGCGAAGAACATCTTCTTGTTTGGTCAGTGCATGGAAGGGACACAGTTTTACGGACTGTTCGGGATGGTTTTGAGCCTTTATCGCCAGGGTAAGTTCCCGGGGATTGGTCAGATGTTCCGTTATACGTTGCGGGATGAGAGCAACCATATTGAGTTGTTCCGGCAACTGTTCATGGAATTGGTTGACGAGAATCCGGACATTTGGACGGAAGGGTTTAAGGGCGAGCTGGTGGACACGATGCGCCAAGCGGTTTCGATGGAGAAAGAGTTTATTAAGGACTGCTTGCCAGTTGCTGGGGTTGGGCTCTCGGCGGAGGAGTTTATGCAGTACATCGACTATATCGCGGATCGGCGGTTGGAGGGTTGTGGTTTGCCAGAGTTGAATCCGGGGGTCACGAATCCGTTGCCGTGGTTGGCGGAGTTGATGGATATGAAGAAGGAGCAGAACTTTTTTGAGGGCCGGGTGACGGAGTATCAGAAGTCGTCGTCGCTGGCGGCGGTGGATGACGACGAGTTGTAAATTATTTGGAGCGGTGGGTCATTTTTGACCCACTTTTCTTTCAATGGCTAAGTGGGCGAATTTCAATATCTGGCGGGGGCGGTTGCCGCATTGGCGGGCAGACGACGTGAAGTATTACGCGACGTTTCGGCATCGGCGGGAGCTGACGGAGTTGGAGCAGTGGGTGCTGTATCAGCGCGTTTTTAGGGCGCAGCGGAGCCGGCTTGACTTTCATATTCTGTGTGTGTTGCCGGAGAAGACGGAGATGATTTTTACGGTGAATGAGGGGCCGGATGGGGAGCCTTATGAGCTGAGTGATGTGATTGAGAAAGCGAAGCGGCAGGCGGGGAATATGATTATTAAGAAGAGCGGAGAGCGGTGGCCGCCTTTTTATACGGAAAGTTACGACCGAATTATTCGGGATGAGGCGGAGTTTGAGGCGACGTGGGAGTCGATTTTGGGGAGTCCGGTGGATGCGGAGTTGTGTGAGGATCCGAGTGATTGGTCGACGCTGTTTGTTCCGGATGCGCCGGATTAGCAGGTTATCGGTATTTCTTAGGTATCAGAATGGTGTGGCTATGCGTGCCTGAAGCGGTTGAATATTTCAATTCGGCTTCAACCGAGCTGATGGGAGTGATCTCGGAAAACTTAGCCGAATATGCGTCGCAAGGTTGGCTATTTGCCGCCTCAGAAAATTGACGGCGTGCATATTGGTTCAATGTGTCTTGGGGAGGACTTTGCTCTGGGCGGTCAAAACTCCGACTAATCTCCCGCGTACATGCAAATTCAGTCCCTACATACTCGTCATCAAAATTATCCGGAGTTAAAAGTAAAACGATAAATCCCAGCCCGAGAAAGCAAATCATGCCTGCGAGTATGTGAACCACTTTCATCTTATTACTCGAACAAACAAAAACGTAAAAAAATTCCTTGTACTCTGTTTGCTTAAATGAAAGCGCACACTTTGAATTGACTCACTAAGCTTAAGTCTTGCGGTACGCTCGGGTTGTGAGCTTTCGGATTGAATGCATAAAAGGCTTTAAGCTCACGGATTTGGGGCAGGGGCGGGAGATAATTTTGCGGAATCATAGCCGATTGTTGGCGGCGTTGGTTTTTGCGGGGGGTGAATATGTTTCGCGGGAAACTTTGATTTCGCTGGTTTGGCAGGATGAGCCGGATAGTGTGGCGAAGAATCGATTGCGGGTGGCTTTGGCGCGGTTTAGGGGGTTATTTGGGTCGGCTATTCTCGAATCTTCGGGATATATTGCGCTGAGCCGGGAGGCGGTGGTTTGCGATATTTGGGAGGTTGAGGAGTTGCTTCTGGCGGCTGAGGATGCGGTGAGCTCGGAAGGGGAGTTGGAGTTTTTGGTTGGGGCGTTGCGGCGAGTTGAACACAGTGATGTGAGTGATTGGGGAGTGCTGGCGAAGGTATTTATTGATCGGCTTATTTTGACAAGTCGGCGGGGGATTCAGCTTGCAGAAGAGTTGGGTGATCAAACTTCCAGGTTGACCTGCGCTTTGGTGGGACTGAGTTTTGCGGAGGGTGATGTTCATTTGGGGGTGAGCGCTTTGGAGTCGGGGATCCAGATGGGTGAGGGGTCGGCGGTTTTGGCCCGGATCAAGAGTACAGGGTCGAGAGATATATTGGGTTTGCCAAAGGTTGTTGAGGTTGTCAACCGGATTCGAGCGGGGGAACAGCCGCAGGAGTTGCTGGATGGGGCGAATTCGCAGTTTCTGGTTCAGATTTTTGGGGTGGCGATTAAAAGCAGGCCGAATTTGTGCCGGGCGATTTTAGCTTCGCCGGAGACTTTGCCGCTGGCAGGAGAGCATCCCCGGGAGATGCTTTCGCTTCTTGAGCAAGTGATTGTTGATCCGGCGGAGCGCGATGAGGATTGGGAGCGGTGCGTGGCGAGGGCGACGGGGTTAAAGGCTTGGTTGAACGACAGTCCGGGGGTTTTGGAACTGGGGTATCCGCTGATTGCTCATTCGCAGAATCCGGTCATTTTGCGCGCGACTTGGAATGCGGTGAGCGTTGCGCATTCGCTTTTGCGAGATTGGGAGAAAGCGACCGAAGCTTTGAACAAAACTCGGGAGTATGCGGAGTTGACGGGGAATGAGATTGATGTTCTTTCGACCCGGGGGACGGGAGCATCTTATTTGATGCATCAGATGCGATTTGAAGAGGCAGAATGGGAGTACGCCGAGAGCTTGAGACAACTTGAGAGAAATGAGGACCCGAGAGCACACTTTGACTATGTTGTTGGTTTGGGGAATAGCGCCTTTGTTCCAGTTTTCAGGGGTGATTTTGTGGCAGCGCAGTCGAGATTGGAGCAGGCGATTTTGGTTCGGAGCGAGTCTTCAATGCCGGTTCAGTTGGGATTGCTTCAGGCTGCGTTGGGCTATGTGACTATGCGGTTGGGGGAGACGGATCAGGTTTTGGGGTTGATTCGGAATGGGTTTGTGGATGCTTTTCGGAGCAAATCGGATCGGAATGTTCAGATTACTTTTGAGTATGCGGCGGGGGCACTGGCTTGTACGGATGAAGTCGGGTTTGCGCGGTCGGTTGTGGAATGGGTGGATCGGTGGCGGGTTCGCACTTGCATGCCACGGAGCTTGGCGGAGCAGGCGCTTTGTGCGCGGATGTTTGGTGCGGGGAGTGAGGTTGGAGAGCCCCTGAGTGATAGGATGGAGGCTCGGCAGGTTGGTCAGTTGCTGATGCGGAAGTTGCGGATGCAACTAAGGTGATTGCTCTTTTACTCAGCGGATTCGTTTTCGGCCAACCAGAAAGATAGTTTGCTGTTTTTGCTGGCCGTCAGCTTCGTAATTCACAATGACTTTTCCGCTGAGGTCTGGTAACGAAGAACCCTTGTATGTCCAATCAAATGATTTGCATTCTGACTGTTGCATCGCTTCGTTGTAACGCATTCCAATCAGTTGGTCAATTTTCATTGCTGAGTATTCGGAGTTATTTTCAAAGCCGTACAAATCTAAGTATTGGGAGATAACTCTGTGGCATTTTTGTTCAGGCGTAATTTGTCGGTTGTGATCCATGCTGGACATGACGGATACAAGTGCGACGAGGGCGACAATTGTTCCTAAAAGGATTATCAATAAATTGGACATGGTGAACCGAAATTTGCGAGACACTTTTGAACTCCCTTTTACTTGTTAACTGTGTACGTTTCAGTTCGGTTGCGGTTAAGAACTATTTTGCGGGTCTGCGTTTTGGGCCGTTCATGACAATGATTTCGATTTTGCCGCTGGGCGGCACATCGGATTTTGGGGCATGGGCGATGGCTTGATTGATGAGATCGATTAAGTAGGGATCGTCTAGACTGGATTCGCTTGTGAGTTTGATGTGGCGGATTTTTGCGCCTTTGCCTTGAAGTCGATTTTCGGGGTCGTTGAGAAGTGCCCCTTGATTGAATCCGAGGTTTACGTATTTTGTGTAGGTTGGCAGGTGGAGAAAGTGGTCTTGCTTTCGCTCGGTCAGGCTGAATCCGCTACCGACGGTGTTCGTTGCGTCGTAAATGAATTCGTTGACGGCGGGGAGGAGGTCGAGGAGTTTTTGGCGAAGCACTCGGGCGAGCGTTTGGGTTTCTTGGGGATATGCCTCAAGAAATTCCAGATACTCGGGAGGCTCGGGGTGGTTCATTTTTTGACCAGTTCGTAAAGGTCTTCATCACCGACTTCTGATTTCTGATCGGCCATTTCGAGGAAGTATGTATAGACTTCTTCGAACCGATCAGCGGGGAAACTGAACCCGAGTTCGCTGAGGCGGTGCTTGAGTCCGTGGCGCCCGGATCGAGCGGTGAGGATGATTTCAGATTTTTCAGCTCCGACGAGGAGCGGATCGATGATTTCGTAGGTGGATCGTTCTTTGAGAACACCGTCTTGGTGGATGCCGCTGCTGTGGGCGTATGCATTTGCGCCGACGATTGCTTTGTTGCGCTGGACAAGCATGCCGGTTTGCGTGCTGACGAGTTTGGAGACGGCGAGGAGTTTTTCGGTTTTAATTGTGGTTTCGAGGCCGAATTTATCTTTGCGGATGTGGAGGGCCATGACGACTTCTTCGAGGGAGGTATTGCCGGCACGTTCACCGATTCCGTTGACGGTGACTTCGACTTGGCGGGCGCCGCCCATGACGCCTTCGAGCGTGTTGGCGGTGGCCATTCCGAGATCGTTGTGGCAGTGGCAACTGAAGATGGCTTTGTCGGAGTTGGGCACGTTGCTGATGATGTCGGCGAAGAGTTCGCGGTATTCATCGGGAGTGGTGTATCCGGTGGTGTCGGGGACATTGATGACGGTTGCGCCGGCGGCGATCACGCTTTCGACGACGCGGTAGATGTATTCACGGCGGGCTCGACCGGAGTCTTCCATAAAGTATTCGACATCATCGACATATTGGCGGGCGAGCTTGACGGCGGCAACACCTTTTTCGAGGGCTTGATCCTCGGTCATTTTGAGCTTGAGTTGCAGATGGTTGTCGCTGACTCCGAGTCCGGTGTGGATTCGGGGGCGTTCGGCGGGCTTGAGAGCTTCGGCGGCACACTCGATGTCTTTTGTGACAGCGCGGGTGAGTCCGCAGATTGTGACGCCTTTGAGTTCGCGGGCGAGGGTGTTGACGCTTTCGAAATCACCGGGGGATGAGATGGGGAATCCGGCTTCAATAATGTTGACGCCGAGGTCGACGAGGGCGTGTCCAATTTCGAGTTTTTGATCCATGTTGAGTCGCACTCCGGGTGATTGTTCGCCGTCGCGGAGTGTGGTGTCAAAAACGTGGACTTGCTTCATTGCTTTAACCTGTGGATTAATGTTATGAGGGTACTCAGAAATGGGGGTTATTTGTATGCCCATCCCGGGATAAATGGGTCGGAGGTAAATTAGAGTTTATGACGGCGATTGATGTGAATCTGACAGCACGGGATGGACAAGTGGGGGAACCGTGGATCTGTCGGCTTTGTAAAGACTTTGAAATCAAGGCGACGATTACAAAGGCAAACATCGATACGGATTTTGGTTGGATGCAAGTTCGACTTGAAGGGCCGCTTGAAGAAGTTCAGCGTGCGATCACTTGGTTGATGACGACCGGGTTGCATGTTGATGCTGAGCAGCGTTCGGTTGGCGCATAGATTATTGAATGAGTAGTGAGTCGGATCTGCTGAAACCGTATGTTCCACCAGGATTTGAACCGTTCTGGCGAGAGGCGACGGCGGAGGCGATGGATGCGGCTTTAGAATTTGAGTTTTTTGAGCAATCGGATTTTGCGCCTGCCGACCATTTAGTACGTGAGTTTAGTTTTCGGGGAATTGATGGGGCAACTCGTTATGGGTGGGTGGCGTTACCGCACGGGGTTGAGGTCGCGCCGGGGATGCTTTGGCTGGCACCTTATTCGCGGTGGTCGATGCTGCCGAACGAATATGGCACTCGGAAGGGTTTGGCGAGCATTAGTTTTAACTTTCATGGGGAGTCGGCTTTTCATCGCGAGGATTACACACCCGAGCGGGGATACATGGCGGATGGGATTGAGAGCCGTGAGAGTTGGGTTTTTCGTCGGATGTTTCAGGATGCGGTTATTGTTGGGCGGATTTTTGGTTCGTTGCCAGAGGTTGATGAGTCGCGGCTGTTTGCGGCGGGGATGAGTCAGGGTGGGGGTTTGGCGATTTGGATGGGGGCTTGGGTGGATTATGTGAAAGCGGTTGTGGCGGATGAACCGTTTTTGGCGGGTGTGCCGTGGATTTTGGATGCCAAGTATTTTCGATATCCGCTTAAGGAGATGACGGATATTGCGTTTAGTTCACCAGAGATGGAGAAGGTTGTCCGTCAGACATTGAGTTATTTTGATACGATTAATCAATCGGCATTTTGCGAGAAGCCGACACGCCTTACGGTGGGATTAAAGGATCCGAGTGTGCGACCGGCGCAGGTTCATGCGGTTTATGAGGCATTGCCGGGGCGCAAGGTGATTGAAGAGATTGACTGGGGTCACGATTGGCATCCGAGGATGATTGAAGGCGCGGCGGAGTTTTTGCGGGAGATTGGATTGATCGAGGGCGAAAATGTTTCTTAGCGCGGCATTGTTGCTGGCGGCAATGCCGCAAAGTGGAGTTCAGACGAAGACGGTTGCGGGGCGAAGCGTCAGTTATGTTGAGGTTAATCCCAAGCAGTTTGCGGCAAAGATTGTTACGGGTAAGGGGAATATCGGGAGCATTGATGATTTTGGTGCGATTGTTAAGCGCTCAAAAGCTGAGTATGCAATCAACGGGGCGTTTTTTGATGCCTACAGCAATAACAAAATTAGGAATACGGTTCAGACATTGATTTCGGATGGACGACCGATCAACTTGAGTGATATTGGGTGTATGTTGGGATTCACGGCGAGCGGGGAGGCGAGAATTGATCGAGTGAAAACTCGGATTCGTGGCACGGTTGGTGGACAGAGTTGGTATGCGTTCCGAATGAATAATGACCCGGTGAGTGCCAATGTGGCGATGGAATACAACTCTCGTTGGGGTTCGGCGACGGGCTTTGAAGGTGGTTTGCAGATTCAGGTGAGTTCGGGAAAGGTGACGCGGATTAGCCGATCTTCCACACAGATTCCGAAAGATGGCTATGTCCTTTTGTTCAAGGGGAGCGAAGAATCGATGGGGAAGCGATTTTCGTTGGGAGCGTCAGTAACCCGCAAGGTGGAGTTTGATGCCGAGGATCCGGGTTTTTGGGCGAAGGTCAAGGAAGGTGTTGGTGCGGGGCCGACGCTGATCAAGAATGGCAAAACAGTTTTGGATGCGGAGAAAGAGGGTTTTCGCGACCCCAAAATTTTGACAGCGAGCGGCGCCCGGAGCATGGTCGGCATTATGCCGAACGACGACGTGGTTTTAGCGGTTTCGAGCGGCACGGTTTCGCAGATGGCTTCGGTGATGAAAGGGTTGGGGTGCCGGGATGCGATGAATTTGGATGGGGGGCGAGTAGTGGACTCTTTGTGCGCGGGAAATATGTGCGAAATGCGGGTCGGCCTCTCTCGAATGTTTTGGTCTTTACGAAACGTTAGGGCCCCGAGACGCAACCAAAATCGTTCATCTGCGTCTGAATAGATAGTATGAAGAGTGCACTTGCGTTGATCGCGATGTTTTCGATGATGGCTCCGGCCCAGGATACGACTCAGCTTGAGTGGAAACCCAAGGTTGGCGAAGTCACGAAATTGAAGTTTTCGATGGCGATGAATATGGGCGGCGATATTGGGGTTTCGTTCTTGATTACATCGAAGACGACGAAGATTGAAAAAGACGAAGTGACGACTGAAAGTGAAATGGGTGATTTTCAGTTGATGTTCAACGGTCAGCCGATGGATATGGGCGGTGAGGCTCCGGGTGCGGGTCAAAAAACGACGACGGTCATGAAAATGAACGGCGCAGTGGTTAGTGATTCGAGCACAGCGGCGATGGGCGGCGGCGAGCGATTGAATCGGATGAACGCTTTCTATCGACCGTCTAAACCGGTGAAGATTGGCGACACTTGGGAAAACGAGTGGAAGGCGGATAAAGAAAAGGGACTTCAAAATTCTAAGGCACGCTGGACATTGGCGGCTTATGAGCCCAAGAATGGCGTGGACTGCTGGAAAGTGGACTACGTGTTTGCAGAGATGGATAGCACCGACGGAATCAGTGCAAACGGAAGTTTGTGGATTAGTGCGAAGGATGGCAATATGGAGTATTCGAAGTACGAATTCCAGAATGTGACTTTCCAAGAAGGAATGCCGCCGGCTTCTGGTTCGGGCGAAATTACACGCGTTCGCTAATTAGCGGATGGGTTCGACGGGGCGAGTTGGTTTGATATAACCGGCTCGCTTTTTTCTGTTAGTTGCCCGAGGTACCGTTTGTATTCCGCGACGATGATGAGGCTGACAATCATGAGCAGGCTCCAACTGATAATTTTTTCGGCGTGGACGGGTTGCCAAACTGCAAGTTGATAAGGGTATTTCCATGCTCCGAGGTAGGTTGCGATGTTTTCGGCGATCCAAATCATGAACCCGATGCAGAGAAATGCGAGGGACATCGGCATTTGATATCGTTCGCGATTGATGGAATAGTGAACCTTGCTTCGCCAGAATAGGATCAGGATGCAAACAAGGGTCAGCAGGCGAAGTTGAGTTGTGGCTTGGCTGGCAAAGAATAGCGAGTAGGTGATGAGGGCGATTGGCCACGATAACAGTGATGGCAGCCAGTGGGAACTTTTAAGATGAAGTTGTTTCCAGGCGAGGCACATAAAGCTGGCGACACTTCCATGCATGAAACCGGAATAGATGGGTGCCCCGTAAACGGTGAGGTAGCTGAATTCGGGGTAGCTCCAGCTGTCTTGGTTAACCTTGTAGACTTCGAGGGCGAGCCCGAGGAGATGGAAAACGGCGATGACTCCGGCATCGCGCCATGTTTCCATTCGGAACTTGATCATCAGGAACTGGATACAGAGGCAAAGGATGAATAGGAGATCGTAGCGCGGGATTCCGGGGATTTGAATAAGTTTGGTGATCGCGAGACAGGCGATCAGCGCGAATGGGAAAGTGCAGGAGATGATGTGCTGACGGACAAATTCAAAAATAAAAGAAAATCGTTTTCCTGGGGCGGGAATCAGACGATCCATTGGAGGTTTGAACCAGCAGATCGTCTGAATCGTTCCGGGGCCTAGAAACGGATGGGGCCACGGTTGCGGTAGACGGCTTCGGCGAGGAGATCGGTTTGGGATGGGTTGGGGGCGGGGATTGTGACGGATTCTCCAGTGAGGTCAGCGTATCGGGATGCACCCAGAGCATTGGCATAATTGGCGAAACGTTCGTATGCGGCTTTGCCGAGTTCACCGGTTTTGGCGGCGCGGAGCCGGGTGGATTGCTCGGCGTAACAGAGCATCGTGAGATCGCTGATTGCGCCAAGGGTTTCTTGATCTTTGCTGAACTTGGCGTAAGCCTTTCCGGTGAGTTCGTTCAAGAACGAATCTCCAGATGCGGTGAGAGAGCATTTCCCTTCATTGGCTCGTCGCACCTGTCGGTCAGCGAGGAAGAGTCGGTTGATCTCGTTTGTGCCTTCGTAGATGCGGCTGATGCGGGCATCGCGGTAAATGCGGGCGACGGGGAATTCTTCGGTGAAACCGTAACCGCCATAAACTTGCAAGCAGTCGTCGACGATTTTTGCCTCGAGTTCTGTGGCCATGATTTTGCAGGCACTGCATTCGACGGCGTATTCCTCGGCAGCGAGTCGATTTTGGTCGAGGGAGCCGTCGGATTGAGCGAAGGCAGCGTCGATGTTTGCTCCGGTTCGGTAGAGCATGGCTTCTATCGCAAAATAGTAGGCGGCCATATCGGCGAATTTTGATCGTAGGAGTCCAAAATTGGCGATGGGTTGACCGAATTGTTTACGGTCTTGGGCGTAGTCGGCGGCTAATCCCATGGCTTGGCGCGCGGGGCCGATAGACATGGCTCCAAGCTTGAAACGACCCATGTTGAGAGCGTTGAACGCCACGTGATGCCCTTTGCCTGGTCGGTATAGAAGATTTTCTTTTGGAACGATTGCATTTTCGAGAACGAGACGCGCAGTTGAAGAGCCTTTGAGCCCCATTTTGTGTTCTTCGCGGGCGATGCTGACGCCGGGGAAATCACGTTCGACAATGAAAGCGGTGACGTGTTCGCCATCGATTTTGGCCATAACGAGGAAGAAGTTGGCCCATTTAGCGTTGCTGATCCACATTTTTGTGCCGTTGAGCACATAGTGGTCGCCTTTATCCTCGGCGCGGGTGGTCATGCTGAGAGCATCGGAGCCAGAATTGGGCTCGCTGAGGGCGTAGGCTCCGATCCACTCGCCGCTCGTGAGGAGTGGCAGATATTTGTTCCGCTGTTCGTCGGTGCCAAACGCGGTGAGTCCGAACTGGGAGATTCCGCTGGTTATTCCGACGGTGACGCTGAATGACGCATCCATAGAGAGGAATTCGAGGATTCGTGCGGCGAGGTTTTTGCTGAGTCCGAGACCGCCGAATTTTTCGGGAGTATCTATGCCGCAGAATCCGAGTTGACCGGCTTTTTGGATGAGGCCGGGCATGAGGCCATCTTCTTGTTTTTCGAGGCGTTCAACGAGAGGAAGGACTTCTTTGCGGCTGAAGTCTTCGGCCATTTGAATCATCAGTTGTTCGTCGCTGGAAAAATCTTCGGGCGAGAACGCGCTGGTCGGGGTTTGACTGAGGAACGAGCCACCTTGCTCGGTCAATTCAGTTGGAATCATGTGATTGATTATACGGCGCAATGACGATGGCTATTCAGGCTTTGGTGAGGTTGGTTCAACGCCAAATTTTGCAAAAGTGATGGGGTCTTCGGCGTCTTCGGTGAGTTCGGTGCCGGTTGTGTCGGCCTTGAATCGGGTGTTTTCGCCGGTTTCTTTGTCGGAAAGAGTGAGGATGCCGGCTTCATATTTCCAGATGCCGGAGCTTTCTTGACCATCGATGACGATTCGGAAATGGTCGGGTTTGATGACGAGGGTGGGAAGATTTTCTAGTCCTCCGGCTTCAGCAGATTCTTCGGGAGTGGCTTTGAGCCGATATGTGCCAATGATGGCGGAGGAATCTTTGGGGGGTGGAGCGATAGTGGGCTCAGATTTTGGCTGACAACCTATCAGGAAGAGGGTTGCTAAGCTGGCGAGGATGATGCTCCTTTGAACCACGGGATAAGTTTACTCGGCAAGTAGAATGACGAGGTGAGTGAAGTTGGGGCGTGGACGGAAACTATTGCGGCGTGCATCACGGCGCCAGGTCGGGGTGCGGTAGCGATTGTTCGACTTTCGGGTTCAAAGAGTATTGAAATAGCCCGAACTGTTGCACCTTTTATCACTGATAAATTTGAGTATCGTCACGCTTACTTTGGGAAATTTGTGACAGAGGATGATGGGCTCTGTTTGATTTTTGCGGAGGGCGCAAGTTTTACGGGTGAAGCGGTGGTTGAGCTGAGTTGCCACGGATCACCGATTGCGGTGAACCGGTTGCTTGAAGCTTGTTATGCGGCGGGAGCGAGACCTGCTGAACGAGGGGAGTTTTCTCTCAGGGCGTTTTTGAATGGCGAGATTGATCTTGCGGAGGCGGAGGGGATTCGGGAAACGGTTGATGCGATGACGGATCGGCAGTTTGACCGGGCGAATCAATTGCGAAGCGGTCTGCTTGCGGTCGAGATTTCGCCGATATTGGAGGATGTGCGGCATGCGCTGACGACGGTTGAAGCGTTGACGGATTTTAGTGAAGAACTCGGGGAGTTTTCGCTGGAGAAAAAGACTGAGCGCATTCTGTCAGGTTTGGAACGGGTTGATCGTTTTTTGAGTACAGAAGGGCTATCTCGGCGGATCAAGGAGGGAATTCTGGTGGTTTTGGCGGGTCGCCCGAATGCGGGGAAGAGTTCGCTTTTGAATGCGCTGTTGAAGGCGGATCGGGCGATTGTGACGCCAGTTGCGGGGACGACGAGGGATACGATTGAGGAGCAGATTTCGATCGATGGAATTCCGGTTCGGCTGGTTGATACTGCGGGCTTGCGGATTTCGGAAGATGCGATTGAGGCGGAAGGTATTCGCCGGAGCGAACGATATATTCTCGATGCTGACTTGGTTCTTTATCTTTTTGATGGTTCGGTGGGATGGACGGCGGAGGATGACCGAATTTTCGATGAGTTGAGTGGAAAGTGCGAGATTCTGGCGACAAAAGCTGATTTAGGGGTTGGGGATCGAGGAATTTCTATATCTGTGCAATCGGGCGAGGGGATAGATAAAGTGATTGGCAGGATTCGGCAGGAGATTGAGATCGGTGATGTTGAGCCGGTCACGCTTGTTGATCGTCACTATGCGGTGATGCACGAAGTGAGAGAATTGCTTTTAGAGTCAGCTCAGACGATAGAAAATGAATCGGTTCCTGATGATTTGGCAGCCGTGACTCTTCGGGGAGCCTTGCGGAAGATTGGGGAGTTGACGGGAGAATCTGCTCCGGCGGATGTTCTGGAGCAGATTTTCAGTCAGTTTTGTATCGGGAAGTAGCTGTTATTTTTCAAATTCTTCGAAAATGGCCCGAATATCTCGGGAAGTTTGTGGATATTCGGTCTGTAGATTCGCTCCAGCCTTAAGTAGCTCGCGAATTATTTGGAGGTGATTGGGGTGGGGTTCATTCATTGCGGACCAGATTGTTGCTTCGAGCACCGTCCCGCCAAATCTGTTGATAGTGTTAAATGAAGCGCCGTTGCTTAGGAGTATTTGAACTGTTTCGAGATTGCCTCGATTCGCTGCCCAATGCAATGCATCGCTTCCTGTGCGGTTGCCTCCCTGGGGATTTACTTGCCTATCGATGAGAAGTCTCACAATTGGATTCGCGCCCAAAAAGCTGGCGCAAGTGAGTGCTTCTTCTATTACCTCTTGTGATGTTGTAGGATCATCAATGACTTTACTTATTCCAGATTGGCCATGACTATCACTGACAAAAGCGGCTTCGATCGCCGAAAAATCTCCATCTAATAAACTTTGTTCGAGAGACTTTGACATATTGCGATTTTATTACTTGAGAGCCTTGATAATTCAAGGCTCTCAAGTTTGAGTTCACAGATTTTTTGTGTAAGAGTTCCACACCCAATATGGCTTGAATCCCAACTGGTAGTTGAGTTGAAGCATGGGGTTCTTTTCTTCGTTATCGCAGAAAAGGAACTTGCCGCCTTTCTCTTTGGCCAGGTTGAAGTTCATCGCTTTGATCGCTTTGGCGATTCCTCGCCGGCGGTACTCGCGATCCACTCCAGTGAGTCCGGTGAGGAAGTAGATGGGGTTATGTCGATTTCTGAACAGCATTGATGTGCCGATCAACTTTTCGCCATCTAGGACGACCTGGATCGTGTCAAAGGTGTGACTTTCGAGCATGAAACTTTTTTCAAAACTCTCCAGTGGTTCTCCGGAGAATTCCCATGGAAGTGGGATATCTTGGGTGAGCCGGATGTCGAGCTCGTGGTATCTGCGCATTCCGTTTTCGGGGTCTTCGGCAAGAAGATCCTGGAGCGAGATGACACGGAGATCGGAGCTCATCAGGGAGTCAACTGCCTCTTGAAACTGCGAAAGATCGAGCTTTTCGAGTTCGAGCATTGATTCGGGATTCGCCTGGTCAAATGTGTATCCGCTGGATTCGATAGCGCGCACCATTGACTCATGAATCGTGGGTATCCAGATGTTGATTTTGGTTGCGCCGTGGACTTTTACTCGCTCAGTGAGTTGATCAAGCATGAACTGGCAAAGTTCATCGGGAGCATTTTCACCGAGCTTGACGGAGATCATGTAGAGTCCCTTTTCGGGAGTCCAGAACCCTTGCATGGTGTTGGATGCGGCGATGACTTCACCGTTGCTGATGAAGAGTTGACGTTCAAAATTGGACTCAGGCGGCATAGTGCCATCCTGATCTCGCAGTTCTTGAACGGTTGTGGTTTGGTCGGGGCGCAACTTTGCGCACATGTCGGCGTATTGTTGAAGATCGGCATCGCTGACGGCGAGCCGAATTTCGAATTCGGTTTTTATTGGACTCATTGATGGGGAAACGCCGGGCGCACTTGGGCCACTGACGTTAATTTTCAGGTCGTAGGGAAATGGGGAGGGCTGAAGATTGGGATTCTGCAGCGTTTAGAAGTTTCGGCGGGTGAAGGTGTATTTTTTCATGCGGCGCACCTCCAAAAAGATGGATAAAAAATTATGCCCTAGACAGCATATTCTTGTCTAGGGCATAATTTTTTATCCATCTTTTTGGAGGTGCGCCGCATGAAAAAATACACC
>Ga0209066_10001380_pt1 | contig 32323 bp, 44 predicted proteins | sample All_14_2_FD_187198 | JGI IMG/M metagenome (GOLD analysis project Ga0209066, IMG submission 187198) | Freshwater microbial communities in response to fracking from Pennsylvania, USA - Allegheny Zone_MetaG_DW_15 (SPAdes) (version 2) ... | reverse complement strand
GTCTTCGCCAAGGTGACGCAGCGCGCGCAGCGCACGATCGCGCTCGAGGTCTTCGGCCACCTGCACGCGCTGTCGCTGCGCTTCCACCTCGAACGCCAGACCGGCGGCCTCACGCGCGACATCGAGCGCGGCACGCGCGCGGTCGGCAGCCTGATCAGCTACACGATCTACTCGATCGGCCCGACGCTGGTCGAGATCGCGCTGGTGCTCGGCATCCTGCTCACGCGCTACGAGCGCAGCTTCGCGGTGATTACCTTCGCCACGCTGGCCTGCTACGTCGTCTTCACCGTCCTGGTCACCAACTGGCGCACGCTGATCCGCCGCGAGGCGAACGAACTCGACTCGGCCGCCAACGTGCGCGCCATCGACAGCCTGCTCAACTACGAGACGGTGAAGTACTTCAACAACGAGCGCTTCGAGGCCGAACGCTACGACCAGCACATGACCAAGTGGGAAGCGGCGATGGTCAAGAGCCAGATCTCGCTGTCGTGGCTCAACCTCGGCCAGTCGGCGATCATCGCCGTCGGCATCAGCCTGATGATGTGGCGTGCGGCCGTCGGCGTGGCCGAAGGCACCATGACGGTCGGCGACATCGTGCTGGTCAACGCCTTTCTGATCCAGCTCTACATGCCGCTCAACCACCTCGGCGTGCTGTACCGCGAGATCCGTCAGTCGCTGACCGACATCGAGCGGCTGTTCGGCCTGCTGCACCAGCATCGCGAGATCGAGGATGCGCCCGACGCCAAGCCGCTGGCGGCCGGCGGCCCCTGCGCCGTGCGCTTCGAGCATGTCGGCTTCGGCTACGACCGCAACCGCCAGGTGCTGTTCGACACCGACTTCGAGATTCCGGCCGGCAAGACGGTGGCCGTCGTCGGCCAAAGCGGCTCAGGCAAGAGCACGCTGGCACGGCTGCTGTTCCGCTTCTACGACGTCGGATCGGGCGCGATCCGCATCGACGGCACCGACGTGCGCAAGCTCACGCAGGCCAGCGTGCGCGCGGCGATCGGCATCGTGCCCCAGGACACCGTGCTGTTCAACGACACCATCTTCTACAACATCCAGTACGGCCGGCCGACGGCGGCGCCCGAGGAGGTCATCGCCGCCGCCAGGTCGGCGCACATCCACGACTTCGTCCAGTCGCTGCCCGACAAGTACGAGACGCGCGTCGGCGAGCGCGGCCTCAAGCTCTCCGGCGGCGAGAAGCAGCGCGTGGCGATCGCGCGCGCGCTGCTGAAGGACCCTTCGATCCTGATCTTCGACGAGGCCACGTCGGCGCTCGACTCGAGGACGGAGAAGGCGATCCAGGCGGAACTCGAGCAGGCCGCCGTCGGCCGCACGACGCTGGTGATCGCGCACCGCTTGTCGACGGTGATGAACGCGGACGAGATCATCGTCCTCGACGCCGGCCACATCATCGAGCGCGGTCGCCACCGCGAGTTGCTCGATCACGGCGGTCCGTATGCCCAGATGTGGGCGCTGCAGCAGCAGGAACGGGAGGTCGAGGCGGCGCTCGGCCCCGCGGAGGCGGCCGACTAGGAGGCGGCGCCGAGGTCCGCCACGAAGCGGAAGGTGTCGCGGCCCACGTCCTTGGCGGCGTACATCGCGAGGTCGGCCTTCTTGAGCAACTCGTCGGGCGTCGCGCCGTCGTCCGGAAACAGGCTGACACCGATGCTCGCGGTGACGGCCATTGCCCCCCCCTCGAACTCCATCGGCTCCTTCAGCGCCCGCCTGATCTTCTCGACCACGGGGGCGACGCTGTCGGCGCTGACGATCTCCTCGAGCACGATGATGAACTCGTCACCCGCCAGGCGCGCCACGGTGTCTTCGGCGCGCACGCAGTGGGTGAGCCGCTGGGCGACGGTCTTGAGCATGTGGTCGCCGGCGGCGTGGCCCATGCCGTCGTTGATCTTCTTGAAGTCGTCGAGGTCGAGGAAGATCACCGCCAGCTTTTTTTCGTTGCGCTGCGCGTGCGGCACGGCACGCACCAGCCGCTCGCGCAGCAGCGTGCGGTTCGGCAGCTTCGTCAGGGCGTCGTGCTGGGCGAGGAAGCGGATCTGCTCCTCCGCGGCCTTGCGCGACGTGAAGTCGGAGAACACGGCGACGTAGTTCGTGATGCGGCCTTCGGCGTCCCTGACGGCGTTGATGTTCAGCCACTCGACGTAGATCTCGCCGTTCTTGCGCCGGTTGCAGATCTCGCCCTGCCAGAAGCCGTTGGCCTCGAGCGCCGCGTACATGTCGCGATAGAACGCCGCATCGTGGCGGCCGGAAGAGAGCACGGCCGGCGTCTTGCCGATGACGTCCTGCGGGTCGTACCCGGTGATCTGCGTGAACGCCGGGTTGACCGACTCGATGCGCGCGGCGGCATCGGTGACGACGATGCCCTCGAAAGTGCTCTCGAAGGCCTTCGCCGCCAGGCGCAGGTGCTGGCTCGACGCCTCGAGCTTCGACTGACTCTCGCGCAGCGCCTCGCGCAGGTGGTGCACGTACTGGTGCTCGATGTTGGCGAGGATGTCGGCAAAGGTGATCAGGCCCACGAGCTTGCCGTCGTCGCCGGTGACGCCGAGGTGGCGGATGTGCTTGTCGACGAAAAGCTTGCGCGCGTGATAGAGGCTGTCGTTCACCGAAAGCGAGATCAGCGGATAGCTCGCCAGTTCGCCGACGTTGGCCGGCGTCAGCCCGCGGCAGACGAGGCGCACGACGTCGCGCTCGGTGATGATGCCTGCGCCATAGTGGGGGTGCTCGACGATCACCGCATCGACACCCTCTTCGCGCATCTGCGCGATCGCCTCCTGCACCGGCAGCGCGGCGTCGATGCTCAGGTGGCGCCGGTTGAACACCGACTTCACTTCACGCAGGGCGACGAAGTACTCGATGCCCTGGTTGATGACGATGTCCGACTGGGAAACGATGCCGCGATGACGCCCGCTGCCGTCGAGGACGACGAAATGCCGGACGCGTTCCTCACGGAAGCGCAACGCCGCCTCGCCGATGCCGACGTGGTCGCCGAGCGTCTTGACCGGAGAGGACATCGACGCCGAGATCGGCGAGCTGCCGAAGGCGGGCGACGAGAGATCGAGCCGCAGCGCGTCCTGCTCGGTCCAGATGCCGACGATGCGGCCGCCGTCCTCGACGAGGATGGAACTGCAGTGGCTCTCGACCATGCGGCGCGCGGCGTCTGCCAGCGGCGTCTGCGGCGGACACGTGAGGACGTTCGCCTGGACGATTTCCTTGATGGTGATCTCGGCCTTCATTTTGTTGTCGATCGGTCTTGGACAGGACGGCACGAAGTGCGGACGATTATAGGCGCAAGCATGCCGGCGGATTACAGGCCCGGGTCGTCGCCTTCGCCCCGCAGCGCGGCCTCGATGACGCCGCGCGTCAGGTGCGGCGCGAACAGCTCGATGAAGACGTAGGCGTAGCCGCGCAGCCAGGCGTCTCGGCGGACGCCGATGCGCGTTGTGCTCGATTCGAACAGGTGCGAGGCGTCGAGCGCGCGCAGGCCGGTATCCCGGTCTGGATCGTAGGCCATCGCCGCCATCAGGCCGATGCCGAGGCCCAGCGCAACGTAGGTCTTGATGATGTCGGCGTCGATCGCCGTCAGCACCACGTTGGGCGTGAGTCCACGGGAGGCGAAGGCCTGGTTGATCTTGCTGCGGCCGGCGAAGGCGAAGTCGTAGGTGACCAGCGGGTGGCGCGCGATGGCCTCGAGCGAAAGGATCTTCTCGTCGAGGATCGAATGGCCGGACGGCGCGATGACGCAACGGTTCCACTGGTAGCAGGGCAGCATCAGCAACTCGTCCGGGTGCTGGTCGATCGCCTCGGTGGCGATGGCGATGTCGGCGTCGCCGGCGATCACCCAGTCGCAGATCTGCGTCGGGCTGCCCTGGTGGAGCTCGAGGCGGACCTTGGGGTACTGCGCCATGAACGCCTGCACCGCCGGCGGCAGCGCGTAGCGCGCCTGGGTATGCGTGGTTGCGATCGACAGGCTGCCGACCGCCTCGCGGCTGAATTCGGCCCCGACCTGCCGGAGGTTGCCGAGGTCGCGCAAGGCACGTTCGGCGATGGCGAGGATGTGGCGCCCCGGTTCGGTGACGCCGGTGAGGCGCTTGCCGTTGCGCACGAAGATGTCGACGCCGAGTTCCTCCTCCAGCAACCGGATCTGCTTGCTGACGCCGGGCTGGGACGTGTGCAGCACCAGGGCGGCCTCCGAGACGTTGAGGCCGCGTCGTGCCACTTCCTGGATGTATCTCAACTGCTGGATGTTCATTCTTATAGCCAATAGTTATGTTGATGTGACTATAAACTATTTTTCAAGCCTATAAGACCTCGCTACGATCGCCCCACAACAAAAGGGAAGGGGCATCGTGGAATTCGCTCAGGTCATCTCGGGCTTCATCGTCGGCACCATCGTCGGGATCACCGGCGTGGGCGGCGGCTCGTTGATGACGCCCGTGCTGGTCCTGCTCTTCGGCGTCGCACCGGCGACGGCCGTGGGCACCGACCTGCTCTATGCCGCAATCACCAAATCCGGCGGCACGCTCGTCCATGCGCGCCGCGGCAACGTCGACTGGCACATCGTCGGCCTGCTGGCCGCGGGCAGCCTGCCGGCGGCCGCGCTGACGTTGTTCGGCGTCTCGCGCCTCGCGCCCGGCGGGCTCGGCGAAGCCTCGAAGCTGATCACCGGAGCCCTGGGCGTGGCGCTGCTGCTGACGGCCGCAGCTCTCCTGTTCCGCCACCGGCTGCTGGCCTGGGCGAAATCGCGCCGGGAGAACGAGTTGTCTCCGACGCGGCGCGCGCAGCTCACGGTGGCGACCGGCGCCATCCTCGGCGCACTGGTGGCGCTTTCGTCCGTCGGCGCCGGCGCCCTCGGCGTCACCGCCCTGTTCCTCCTCTACCCGCGCCTGCGCGCGATCGGCATCGTCGGCGCCGACCTCGCCCATGCCGTGCCGCTGACGCTGCTCGCCGGCCTCGGCCACTGGTGGCTGGGCAGCGTCGACTGGACGCTGCTGGCGACGCTGCTCGCCGGCTCGCTGCCCGGCATCGTCCTCGGTAGCCATCTGGCGCCGCGCATTCCCGAACGCATTCTTCGCCCCACCCTCGCCGGCATGCTCGTGCTCGCCGGCGGCAAGCTGATCGCAGCCTAGAAGAAGATCAAGGAGACCGCCATGTACCGCTACCACGACATCGACCGCCGCCTCGTCCGCGAACGCGTCGCCCAGTTTCGCGACCAGACGCGCCGCTACCTGGCCGGCGAACTGACGGAGGACGAGTTCCGCCCGCTGCGCCTGCAGAACGGCGTCTACATCCAGCGCCATGGTCCGATGTTCCGCATCGCAATTCCCTACGGCCACCTCTCGAGCAGGCAGTTGCGCATGCTGGCGCGCATCGCGCGCACCTACGACCGCGGCTTCGGCCACTTCAGCACGCGCCACAACCTGCAGCTCAACTGGGTTCGGCTCGACCAGGTGCCGGACATCCTCGCCGAACTGGCGAAGGTCGACATGCACGCGATCCAGACCTCGGGCAACTGCGTGCGCAACACCACCATCGACCCACTGGCCGGCGTTTCCGCCCGGGAAGTGGCCGATCCGCGGCCGTGGGCCGAGATCCTGCGCCAATGGTCGACGCTGAATCCGGAGTTCGCCTACCTGCCGCGCAAGTTCAAGATCGCCTTCTCCGGCGGCCCCGACGACGGCGCCAACCTGCGCATGCACGATCTCGGCTTCCAGCTCGTACGCGACGGCGACGGTGAGCTCGGCTTCCGCGTCTTGGTCGGCGGCGGCCTCGGCCGCACGCCGATCCTCGGCGAAGTGCTGCGCGAGTTCCTGCCGTGGAAGCATCTGCTCACCTATACCGAGGCAGTGCTGCGCGTCTACAACCTCCATGGCCGCCGCGACAACGCCTACAAGGCGCGCGTCAAGATCCTGGTCAAGGCGCTGGGCATCGGCGAGTTTGCGCGCCAGGTGGAGGAGGAGTGGGCGTTCCTTGCGGGCGGCGCGTCGACGCTGACGGAGGGCGAAGCCGCCCGTGTCGCCGCGCACTTCGAGGCGCCCGAGTACGAGACGCTGCCGCGGCTCGACGCCGGCTTCGAGTTCGCGAAGCGCCACGACGCGGGCTTCGCGCGCTGGGTCGCGCAGAACACGCATGCGCACCGCGTGCCCGGCTATGCCGCTGCGACGATCTCGCTCAAGGCGCCCGGCAAGGCGCCCGGCGATGCCACGGCGGAGCAGATGGAGTTCGTCGCCGACCTCGCCGAGCGCTTCGGCTTCGGCGAGATTCGCGCGACGCAGGCACAGAACCTCATCCTGCCAGACGTGCGCGTGCGCGACCTGTTCAAGCTCTGGCAACTGCTGCGCGACGCCGATCTGGCGACGCCGACGGTCGGGCTCGTGAGCGACATCACGGCCTGCCCCGGCGGCGACTACTGCGCCCTTGCCCTGGCGCGCTCGATCCCGCTGGCGCAGGCGATCCAGGCGCGCTTCGCCGACCTCGCGGTCCAGGAAGACATCGGCGAACTCAAGCTCAACATCTCGGGCTGCATGAACGCCTGCGGCCACCACCACGTCGGCAACATCGGCCTGCTCGGCGTCGAGAAGAACGGCGAGGAGTTCTATCAGATCACCCTCGGCGGCGCCTGGGGCCTGGAGGCCGCGCTCGGCGACGTGATCGGCCCGGCGGTGGCGCGCGAGGAAGTCCCGGCGACCCTCGAGCGCATCGTCGACGAGTACCGCATGTGTCGCCGCCCGAACGAACGCTTCATCGACACGCTGAGGCGCGTCGGCCCGAACAGCTTCCGCGCTGCCGCTTACGGCAGCGAAACCGAATCACGCGAATACGAAAGAGAGACCGCACATGGCTAAGCTCATCAAGCAACGGCAAGTCGTCGAGGACAACTGGAAGGTCCTGACGCTCGCTGCCAACGAAACCGCCGACACCGTCCGCCTGCCGGCCGGCCCGGTCATCGTGCCGCTGGCCGTCTGGCACGCACGCCGCATCGACCTGATCCAGCGCGAGTGGGAGCACGGCGATGCGCTCGGCGTGTGGCTCGCGCCCGGTGACGATCCGGCCGAGATCGCCGCCGACCTCGAGGACTTCAGCGTCGTCGGCGTGTTGTTCCCGAAGCTCGCCGACGGCCGCGGCTACTCGATCGCGACGCTGCTGCGCACGCGCTATGGCTACACGCGAGAGTTGCGTGCGCTCGGCGACGTCGGCCGCGACCAACTGCACTATCTTTCCCGCGTCGGCTTCGACGCCTTCGCTGCAAGGGAGCCGGAACTGGCGCTCGCCGGTCTCGACGATTTCTCGGAGGCCTACCAGGCCGCCGCCAACCAAACGCTGCCGCTGTTCCGCCGGCGTGCGGCGATCTGAGGCGAAGCCATGACAGAACTGCTCCAGGATCCGGCACTGATCAACAGCGTCGCCGCCAAGACGGTCGCACTGCGCCGGCTGCTGGCGAGCATCGCCGGCGAGTTCGCGCCGGCGGCATTCGCCAACAGTCTCGGCGCCGAGGACATGGTGCTGACCGACGTGATCGTCGGCGAGAAACTCGACATCGAGATCTTCTCGCTCGACACCGGCCGCCTCGCGCCGGAAAGCTACGACCTGATGGGCCGGATCAAGCGCAACTACGGCCTCGCGCTCAAGCTCCACTACCCGCGCCACCGGCTGGTGGAGAACTACACGCGCGAGCACGGCATCAACGGCTTCTACGAGTCGGTCGAACTGCGCAAGGCCTGCTGCCACGCGCGCAAGGTCGAGCCACTGCAGCGCGCACTCGCCGGCAAGAAGGCCTGGATCACCGGCCTGCGCGCCGAGCAGGCGGCCACGCGCGCCGGGCTTGCGGTGCAGGAGTTCGACGCCGGCAACGGCCTCGAGAAATTCAATCCGCTCGCCGACTGGAGCGAGCGCGAGGTCTGGGCCTACATCCACGCCAACGCGGTGCCCTACAACAAGCTCCACGACCAAGGCTATCCGAGCATCGGCTGCGCGCCCTGCACACGCGCCGTCTCGGCCGGCGAACACGTTCGCGCCGGGCGCTGGTGGTGGGAGGACCCGACCTCGAAAGAGTGCGGGCTACATATCAAGCGCGCCTGAGACCGGCCATGGAAATCATATCGCTCGGGCGCCCGACGCTCGCCCACCTCGACTGGCTCGAAGCCGAGGCCATCCACATCCTGCGCGAGGTGGCCGGCCAGTGCGCCAACCCTGCGCTGCTGTTCTCGGGCGGCAAGGACTCGATCTGCTTGCTGCGCCTGGCGGAGAAGGCCTTCCGTCCGGGCCGCTTCCCCTTTCCGCTGCTGCACGTGGATACCGGCCACAACTATCCCGAGGTGATCGCCTTCCGCGACCGCCGCGCCGCGGAACTCGGCGAGCGCCTGATCGTGCGCTCGGTGGAAGACTCGATGGCGCGCGGCACCGTCGTGCTCAAGACGCCCGGCGAGTCGCGCAACCGCCATCAGTCGGTGACGCTGCTCGAGGCGATCGAGGAGCACGGCTTCGACGCCTGCATCGGCGGCGCCCGGCGCGACGAGGAGAAGGCGCGCGCCAAGGAACGCATCTTCTCGTTCCGCGACGACTTCGGGCAGTGGGACCCGAAGAACCAGCGCCCCGAACTTTGGGACCTCTACAACGCACGGGTGCACAAGGGCGAGAACACCCGCGTGTTCCCGATCTCGAACTGGACCGAGCTCGACGTCTGGCAGTACATCGAACGCGAGAGGCTCGAGTTGCCGTCGATCTATTTCGCGCACCGGCGCGAAGTGGTGAGGAGGAACGGGCTGCTGCAGCCGGTGACGCCGCTGACGCCGGCTCGCGAGGGCGACAGCGTCGAGATGCTCAGCGTGCGCTTCCGCACCGTCGGCGACATCACATGCACAGCGCCGGTCGAATCGGATGCGCGCACGATCGCCGACATCATCGCCGAAACGGCAACCACGACGGTCACCGAACGCGGCGCCACGCGGCTCGACGACCAGACCTCGGACGCCTCGATGGAACAACGCAAGAAGGAGGGTTATTTTTGATGAGCGCGATTGAACGACTGCCTGAAGCGGACCACGCGTTGCGGCACAAGCCGCAACTTCTGTCCCCTTGGGAACCGTCAGGTTCCATCCTGTCTGGTGGCGGAGGTCCCGGCAGGGATTTTCACAACGGCCTGCTGCGCTTCCTCACCTGCGGCAGCGTCGACGACGGCAAGAGCACGCTGATTGGGCGCCTGCTCTACGACACCAAGGCGATCCTCGCCGACACGCTGCAAGCGATCGCGCGCACTTCGCAGAAGCGCGGGCTGGAAGCCGTCGATCTGTCGCTGCTGACCGACGGCTTGCAGGCCGAACGCGAACAGGGCATCACCATCGACGTCGCCTACCGCTACTTCTCCACCGGGCGCCGCAAGTACATCATCGCCGACGCGCCGGGCCACGAGCAGTACACGCGCAACATGGTGACGGCCGCCTCGACGGCCAACCTGGCGATCGTCCTCATCGACGCGCGCAAGGGCGTGCTGACGCAGACGCGCCGCCACTCGGCGATCGCCCGTCTCGTCGGCATCCCTCATCTGCTGGTCGCGATCAACAAGATGGACCTCGTCGGCTACGACGAGAAGGCCTTCGAGTTCATTCGTGACGAGTACCTGGCCTTCGCCGCCAGGGTCGGCATCGAGGACGTGCGCTTCATCCCGATGTCGGCGCTGACCGGCGACATGGTCGTCGAGCGCGGCGACAAGCTCGGCTGGTACGACGGCCCCACGCTGCTCGAAGTCCTCGAGACCGCTCCAGGCGCGCACTCGGAGCGCGACGAGCGTTTCCGCTTTCCGGTCCAGTACGTGTGCCGGCCGCAGAAGTCGGACGACCCGCTGCTGCACGACTACCGCGGTTTCATGGGCCGCGTCGAGTCGGGCGAGGTCCGCGTTGGCGACGCGGTGGCGGTATTGCCCTCCGGCCGCACGACGCGCGTCAGGGACATCCAGATCGGCGGTGTTTCGCAACCGGCTGCCATCGCCGAGCAGTCCGTGACGCTTCTGCTCGAGGACGAGATCGACATTTCGCGCGGCGACATGATCGTGCGCAAGGATGCGGCACCGCCGGCGCTGACGACGGTGCGCGCGAGCCTCTGCTGGCTGTCGGAATCGCCGCTCGATCCGAACCGGCGCTATCTGTTGCGGCATACGACGCGGGAGACCAAGGCCAAGCTCGCCGGCATCGACACCCGCCTCGACATCGAGACCCTCGAGCGCGAGGCGGCGACGGGGCTGAGGATGAACGACATCGCACAGGTGCAGCTCCGCCTCGCACAGCCGATCTTCGCCGACGCCTATGCCGAAAACCGCGCCACCGGCGCCTTCATCGTCATCGACGAGTCGAGCAACAACACGGTGGGCGCAGGCATGATCGTCTGAGACGCCTGGAAATCACCGGAGCAGGTTGCCGCCATTCTTGCGGGACGGGCTCCAAGGCCGGCGAGAGCCTAAAATGGGCGCCTCGCTTGCCAGCCGCGTTCCCATGCCAACGTTTCTCCACTCCGCCCGCGCGCCCTTCGTCATCGCCGCCCTGACCAGCTTCGGGCTTGTCTTCGGCGGCGTCGCGATGGCGCACTTCATGAACCTCGCCGCCTGCCCGCTGTGCATCATCCAGCGCATGCTGTACCTGCTGCTGGGCACGCTCGCGGTGATCGGCATTGCGCTCGCGGCACGGCGACTGGGCCGCAGCGTGGCGCTGCTGATGGTGGCGACGGCCGGCACGGGCATCTTCGTCGCCGGCTACCAGGTCTGGCTGCAACGCTTCGCGCGCGACACCAAATGCGCCGTCGATACGCCGTGGTGGGAGCGTTTGGTCGATTGGGCGGGCCAGCAGGTTCCGCTGTTCTTCCAGCCGAATGGACTCTGCTCGGACGCGGCGTGGAAGTTCCTCGGCCTGTCCATCGCCGAGTGGTCGCTGATGGCCTTTTCGTTCCTGCTGGCGCTCTCGCTCTTCGCCGCCTTCCGCCGCGCCGACGGTCGCTTCAGCTAGGGGCCTCAATCTCCAAAGGCATTCGCAGACGTGCTACACGGCAGTTGTCTCTTCAAGGACTGCATCACCGTCCGATGGGGGCCACGCACCGGCTTCGACCCGCTTTTTGTACCACTGGTACATCATCGCGTCGTCAAGGGCATATTCGCCACGCGCCGACTTCCAGACCAACGAAGGGGTTTGCGTGCGCAAGGATTCCACGGCGTTCTGCGCCTGCTGCGCGGTGACTTTTCCACCGGTCGCGCTTCCATAGAATTTCAGCGAGTCTGCATCGTAGGGGCGGAACCGCTCACCGCTGCGATCCAGAAGTCGCCAAAGCACCGCCTGCTCAATGGGCTTCAAGGCAAGGAAGGCCGATTCCATCTGAGCTTCGTCGTCGTCTTGCCGCCGGCTCGCTGCGTTGATCGCCAACACCTCAAAGCGCTCGGTGCTATCAGTCAAAGGATTCAACGCGGCGCCGAGAGCGTTCGAAAAGAACTGCGGACGACACCCGAAAAGCTGAAAAGCTTCCCAGAGCTGATCGACGTTTATCGGGACCAGTTCCGGCCTCACCTTAGCAATCATCTGCGCGCAATGCTCAATGAAGTCACGACCGAGCGCCGGCATCTTGTGTATCTCGGAACCGTAGAACGGCGCACCGTTGGTGTTTACCAGCCGCAGCAACTTGTCTCGGTCGGAGCCGGACATCACCAACATCAGGCTCGTCTTGTCCGGCTTGTTCATCTGGTCGCGCGCCGACTTGAGCGCCGACATCGCGGTTTCGCCTTCCTCACTGGTCAGCGAGTGCTGGGCCTCGTCGATGATCAAGGCGACCGGCTTTTGTGCGGCCTCGGCAAGCGCCTTCAAGGCATCGGTGAGTGTCGCACCATCGACTTTGCCAACTTTGTTAATGTCGATCTTGATCCCAGCGACAGTGATGTTGTCCAGGCCCGCCGCCTTGGCGGTACGTGCGACGACGCCGAGTTGCTGCACAAGGGCATTTCCGACCACTTCGGCGATCAGGTCGCCCGGGTTCCTCTTCTGGTCTGCCCATAGATCCACGTAGACCACCACCACGCCAGCTGCTTCGAGCGCCGGCCGCAGGTCGTTCTGGAGAAAAGTGGATTTCCCGGTGCGTCGAGGCGCCGCCAGAAACAAACCATTGGGGGCATCCCCGAACAGCGTTTTTCCACGCAAGCTGTCGGTCAGTTGCTTCGCGAGTTCCGGCCGGGCGTAGTAGTACATAGAGGGTGCCTTTTATCTGGCGTTATCCGGAAAGCGATAATATTACAAATCTCCCGATAAAATCCAATAAACCGAAACCAAGCATGCGTCGATCGGCAGTCTGTGGCCCCGGGGAATGGGCGCCTTCCCGTCCTCGCGATAACGACGCCGCCCTCAGACCTCTAGGTGCTGATAGAGCACCGTCGACAGGTAACGCTCGCCGAACGACGGCACGATGACGACGATCAGCTTGCCCTTGTTCTGCGGCCGCTGGGCGACCTCGAGCGCGGCCTGGACTGCGGCACCCGACGAGATGCCGACGAGCAGGCCTTCCTCGGCCGCCAGGCGGCGCGCGACGTTCAGCGCGTCGTCGTTCTTGACGCGCACCACCTCGTCGTAGATTCCGGTGTTCAGGATGGAAGGCACGAAGCCGGCGCCGATGCCCTGGATCGGATGCGGCCCGCGCTGTCCGCCCGACAGCACGGGGCTGGCGTCGGGCTCGACGGCGACGACCTGTACGTTGGGGTTGCGTTGCTTGAGCACTTCGCCGACGCCCGTCACCGTGCCGCCGGTGCCGACGCCGGAGACGAAGACGTCGACCTGGCCGTCAGTGTCACGCCAGATCTCCTCCGCCGTCGTCTTGCGGTGGATTTCCGGGTTGGCCGGGTTGTCGAACTGCTGCGGCACGAAGTAGCGCGGGTCGGCCGCGGCCATTTCCTCGGCCTTGCGGATCGCGCCCGGCATGCCTTCTGGTCCCGGCGTCAGTATCAGTTCGGCACCGTAGGCCTTGAGCAGCAGCTTGCGTTCGCGGCTCATGGTCTCGGGCATCACGAATGCGCATCTGTAGCCGCGCGCCGCGGCGACCATCGCCAACCCGATGCCCGTGTTGCCCGACGTGGGTTCGAGGATGATGGTGTCCGCCTTTATCTTGCCGGCCTTCTCCGCGGCGTCGATCATGGACACGGCGATGCGGTCCTTGACGCTGTGCGCCGGATTGAAGAACTCGAGCTTCAGCGCGATCGTGGCATCGACGCCGGCATTGATCCTGTTGAGCCGCACCAGCGGCGTGTTGCCGACCAGCTCGGCGACGTTGTTGGCGATTTTCATGGCAGCTCCTTTTTCTGGCTTCGACCGGCAAGGCGGGTGCCGGTTTCGGCACCGCGGCGCGCGCCGATTATCGTTGCATCGCCCGGTGGCGGACTGCACAATTCTGCCTCATTCCCCTGCCTCCGCTCCCGCCTATGACTCCCCGACTTCCCGACCGGCGACCGCCAGGTCCGTTCGCCAAGGCACTGGCCGTCATCATCAGCCTCGTGCTGCTGGTCGTCGGCTTCATGTTCTCGGTAATCCTGCTTGCCGTTGCCGTGGTCCTGGTGGCGGGTATCTCGGGGTACCTGTGGTGGCGCACGCGCGAACTGCGTCGGGCGCTTCGGGAAGTTCGCGCCTCGGCGCCACCCGGCGCGTCGCCCGACAGCCGGATATTCGACGGCGAAGGCGTGCGCGTCGACGACGACGTCGAAACTCCGGACCGGCGACCGCCTCGCTAGCGTCGTCCCGTTTCGGATAGCGAACAGAGCCGCGTGGTGACGCCGTATATACTGGCGCCGAGCTACGCCCCCCCTACAAGGAGACTCCCATGAATATCCAATCGATCGCATTCGCCGTCGCCGTCGGCGTCACCGCCGCCTTCTCCGCGTCCGCTGCCGACACCGTCAAGACGGTCGCCGCTCTCTATCAGGAGAAGGCTGCGCTCTCGGGCAAGACGATCACCGCCCAAGGCAAGGTGGTCAAGGTCAACAACGGCATCATGGGGCGCAACTTCGTGCACGTACGCGATGGCAGCGGCGATGCGTCGAGCAACAATCTCATCGTCACGAGCAAGCAGACGGCCAACGTCGGCGACGAGGTGAAGATCTCGGGCACCGTGGCGGTGAACCGTGACTTCGGCGCCGGCTACTCGTATCCCCTGCTGATCGAGGATGCGAGCATCACCAAGAAGTAATCCCCTTCACGCCTGGGCGGCCATCGCGCACGCGACGGCCTCGGCGACCTTGATGCCGTCCACGGCCGCCGAGAGGATGCCGCCGGCGTAGCCGGCGCCTTCGCCGGCCGGGTAGAGTCCGCGCGTGTTCAAGCTCTGGAAGTCCTCGCCGCGCGTGATGCGCACCGGCGAGGAAGTCCGCGTTTCCACGCCGGTCATCAGCGCATCCGCCATCGCGAAGCCGTGGATCTGCCTGTCGAAGGCCGGCAGGGCTTCGCACAGGGCCTTGATCACGTAATCCGGCAGGCAGGCCGAGAGGTCGGTGAGGTGGATGCCCGGCGTGTAGGACGGCTGCACGGTACCAAGCACGGCCGACGGCCGGCCGGCAAGGAAGTCGCCGACGAGCTGCGCCGGCGCCGCATAGGCGCCACCGCCTGCCTCGAACGCCTTGCTCTCCCACTGCCGCTGGAAGTCGATGCCGGCGAGCGGATTGTTGTCCGCGCCCGGGAAGTCGGCCGGCGTGACGCCGACGACGATGGCGCTGTTGGCGTTGCGCTCGTTGCGCGAATACTGGCTCATGCCATTGGTGACGACGCGGCCTTCCTCGGACGTCGCCGCGACGACGGTGCCGCCCGGACACATGCAGAAGCTGTAGACCGACCGGCCGTTGCCGCAGTGATGGACGAGCTTGTAGTCCGCGGCCCCGAGCGCCGGGTGCCCGGCGAACTTACCGAAGCGGGCGCGGTCGATCAGCGACTGCGGGTGCTCGATGCGCACGCCGATCGAGAAGGGCTTGGCTTCCATGTGGACGCCGCGCGCATGCAACATCTCGAAGGTGTCGCGCGCGCTGTGGCCGACGGCCAGCACCACGTGCCGCGAAGCGAGCGTCTCGCCGTCCGCCAGGCGCACGCCGCGCACTTGGCCGTTCTCGATCTCGACGTCCTCGACCCGGCTGCCGAAGCGGATTTCGCCGCCGAGCGACTCGATGGTCGCGCGCATCTGCTCGACCATCGTGACGAGGCGGAAGGTGCCGATGTGCGGCTTGCTGACGTAGCGGATTTCCTCCGGCGCCCCAGCCTTGACGAACTCGGTGAGCACCTTGCGGCCGCGGTACTGCGGGTCCTTTATCTGCGTGTGCAGCTTGCCGTCGGAGAAAGTGCCGGCGCCGCCCTCGCCGAACTGCACGTTCGACTCGGGGTCGAGCTTGCCCTGGCGCCACAGGCCCCAGGTATCCTTGGTACGCTCGCGCACGGCCTTGCCGCGCTCGAGGACGATCGGCCGGAAGCCGCTCTGCGCGAGGATCAACGCGGCAAAGAGCCCGCATGGCCCGGTGCCGATGACCACCGGGCGCTCCGCGAGATTCGCCGGGGCGTGGGCAGCGAAGCGGTACTCCATGTCGGGCGTGGTGCCGACGTGGCGGTCGTTCTTGAAGCGCCGGAGCAGCGCCGCTTCATCGCGAACCTCGATGTCCAGCGTGTAGGCGAACACAATCGCCGAGGGCTTGCGCGCATCGTAGCCGCGGCGGAACACCGTATAGCCGACGAGCTCGTTCGCGGCGAGTCCGAGCCGCTTGACGATCGCCGCGCGCAGCTCGTCCTCGGTGTGGTCGAGCGGCAGCTTGAGTTCGGTCAGGCGCATCGCCGCTCGCCGGCTTATTCCACGCCCTGGCTGGCGAGGTATTCCTCGTAGTTGCCGCGGTAGTCGACGATGCTGCCGTCGGTCTTGATCTCGATGACGCGCGTGGCCAGCGAGGAGACGAATTCGCGGTCGTGCGACACGAAGATCAGCGTGCCGCGGTACTTCTCGAGTGCGTTGTTCAGCGACTCGATGGATTCCATGTCGAGGTGGTTGGTCGGCTCGTCCATGAGCAGCACGTTGTTGCGCAGCAGGATCAGCTTGCCGAAAAGCATGCGGCCCTGCTCGCCGCCGGAAATGACCTTGACCGACTTCTTGACTTCGTCGCCCGAGAACAGCAGACGGCCCAGCGTGCCGCGGATCAGCGTCTCGACATCGCCGCCGTCGTAGCCGCCGGCGCGCACCCATTGCTGGATCCACTCGGTGAGGGGCACATCGTCGGCGAAGTCAGCGGCGTGGTCTTGGGCGAAGTAGCCCGGGCGCGCCTTTTCGGCCCACTTGATGTGGCCGTGCTGCGGCGTCAGGCCGCCGAGCACTTCGCCGGCGAACAGGCGCAGCAGTGTGGTCTTGCCGACGCCGTTCTCGCCGATGATCGCCACCTTGTCGCCGGCCTCGATCGAGGTCGAGAAACCCTTGATGACGGGAAGCTTCGGGTCGTAGGCGAAGACGACGTTGTCCACCTCGGCCGCGAGGCGGTGGAGCTTTTCCTTGTCGTCGAAGTCGAAGCCGATCCACGGATACTGGCGCGACGAGGGCTTGATGTCCTCGATCTTGATCTTGTCGATCTGCTTCGCGCGCGAAGTGGCCTGGCGTGCCTTCGAGGCGTTGGCCGAGAAACGGCGTACGAAGCTCTGCAGTTCCGCCACCTTCTCCTTGGCCTTGGCGTTGGCGGCCGACTGGCGTGCGCGGGCTTGCGTCGACGCCTCCATGAAATCGTCGTAATTCCCCGGGTAGACCGTGATCTTGCCGTAGTCCAGGTCCGCCATGTGGGTGCAGACCTGGTTGAGGAAGTGGCGATCGTGGGAAATGATGATCATGGTGCTGGCGCGCTCGTTGATCACGTTCTCGAGCCAGCGGATGGTGTTGATGTCGAGGTTGTTGGTCGGTTCGTCGAGCAGCAGGATGTCGGGGTCGGCAAATAGCGCCTGCGCCAACAGCACGCGCAGCTTCCAGCCGGGCGCGACTTCACGCATCGGACCGGTGTGCTTTTCGGTCGGGATGCCGACGCCGAGCAGCAGCTCGCCGGCGCGCGCCTCGGCGGTGTAGCCGTCGTACTCGGCGAACTGATGCTCCAGTTCGGCGGCATGCATGTAGTCGTCCTCGGTCGCCTCTGGGTTGGCGTAGATGGCGTCCTTCTCCTGCATGCAGGCCCACATCTTCTCGTGGCCCATCAGGACAACGTCGATCACGCGCTGGTCCTCGTAGCCGAACTGGTCCTGGCGCAGGAACGCCATGCGCTCGTGCGCATCGAGGCTGACGTTGCCCGCGGAGGGATCGAGCAGGCCGGCAAGGATTTTCATGAAGGTCGACTTGCCGGCGCCGTTGGCGCCGATCAGGCCGTAGCGGTTGCCTTCGCCGAACTTGACGGAGACGTTCTCGAACAAGGGCTTGGCCCCGAACTGCATGGTGATGTTGGAAGCGACGAGCACGGGAAATCCTCAGATGAAACGACGGCGCAGGCGGCGGCGCCGGAGCGCGGATTTTATCCGCATTGACGATCGGGTAAGTGGGCGCTTGCACGGCGCCGGCAAGGCGGCCATGAGGGCATTGAGGCGCACGGAGGCGATCGGGTGCCAGTTGCCGGGAATGAACTGCAAGGTCCCGACGGACATCTGCTTTGCCTTTTCCGGCTTCCCGGCTCGCGGTGAGACGGACCGCCGGCGGACGATGAGGCCTTGCAGCCGGTGCCGTACGGCAGGGTCGCGATGGTCGCCGAAGGCGTTTGCGTACTGGATTGATGTGGGCATGCGCAAATGACAAAGGCCGGGAGAACCCGGCCTTTGCGTTCGGAGCGGTATTCCGTTACTCGGCGGTCGGAGCCTCGGCGGCCTCGGTCGTCTCGGGACGGTCGAGCAGTTCGACATAGGCCATCGGGGCGTTGTCGCCGACGCGGAAACCCATCTTGAGGATGCGCAGGTAGCCGCCATTGCGCTTGGCGAAGCGCGGGCCGAGCACGTCGAACACCTTGCACACGACTTCGCGGTCGCGCAGGCGGTCGAAGGCGAGGCGGCGGTTGGCCAGGCTGGGGTTCTTGCCCAGGGTGATGATCGGCTCGACGACGCGGCGCAGTTCCTTCGCCTTCGGCAGCGTGGTCTTGATCGCCTCGTGGCGCAGCAGCGACACGGTCATGTTGCGCAGCATCGCCAGGCGATGCGACGAGGTGCGGTTGAGCTTGCGAAGTCCGTTGCGATGACGCATTTTCCAGTTCCTTTTCTGCGGCCGCCGCGCGATGCAAGCGGCCGGTTAATTTTTATTGTGGTTGTTGATGACAGCGGGCTCCGCCTTTAGCGCCGGCCAACCTGATGGTTGGCCTTCACTGAAAGCTCGGCCAATTTCTTTAGCCGAGCTTCTCGAGCCCGACGGGCGGCCAGTTCTCCAGCTTCATGCCGAGGGTCAGGCCGCGCGAAGCGAGCACTTCCTTGATCTCGTTGAGCGACTTTCGGCCGAGGTTCGGGGTCTTCAGCAGTTCCGTCTCGGTGCGCTGGATCAGGTCGCCGATGTAATAGATGTTCTCGGCCTTCAGGCAGTTAGCCGAACGCACCGTCAGTTCCAGGTCGTCGACCGGGCGCAGCAGGATCGGATCGACCGACGCCACCTTCGGCGTCTCGACCGACATCGGCGTGCCTTCGAGGTCGGCGAATACCGACAGCTGGTCCATCAGGATGCGAGCGGCATAGCGGATCGACTCTTCCGGGTCGATGGCGCCGTTGGTCTCGATGTCGACGATCAGCTTGTCGAGGTCGGTGCGCTGCTCGACGCGAGCGGACTCGACGGCGTAGCTGACGCGGCGGACCGGGCTGAAGGAGGCGTCCATCAGAATGCGGCCGATGGTCTTGTTTTCCTTGTCGGTGACGCGGGCGTTCGCCGGCTCGTAGCCGCGGCCCATCTCGACCTTGATCTGCATCTCGATCTTGCCGCCGGGGGCCAGATGCGCGATGACGTGGTCGGGATTGATGATCTCGACGTCGTGCGAGGTCTCGATGTCGGCGGCCGTGACGACGCCCTCGCCGCTCTTGGCGAGCGTCAAAATGGCTTCGCTGCGGCTGTGCAACTTCAGGACGACGCCCTTGAGGTTCAGCAGGATGTCGACGACGTCCTCGCGCACGCCGTCGAGCGTCGAGTACTCGTGCAGCACGCCTTCGATCGCCACTTCAGTCGGGGCGGCGCCGGGCATGGACGACAGCAGGATGCGGCGCAGGGCGTTGCCCAGCGTGTGGCCGTAGCCACGCTCGAAGGGTTCCATGACCACACGGGCATGCACGGGGGAGAGCGTCTGCACGTCGATGATGCGCGGTTTCAGAAGTGCGTTGCTTTGCATCGGCATTCCTCGAAAAAAAGCAATGCGACGCGCCGGTCGGCGCGTCGCCAAAGGGGATTAACGCGAATACAGTTCGACGACGAGGCCTTCGTTGATCGTCGGCGGCAGGTCCTCGCGGGCCGGGTAAGCCTTGAACACACCACGGCCTTCCTTAACGTTGACGTCGATCCACTCGGGGAAGCCACGCGATTCGGCGGCTTCGAGCGCACCCTTCGAGCGCAGCTGGCCGCGGGCGGCCTCGGTGAGCTGGATGGTTTCGCCGGGGCGCACGGAGTAGGACGGGATGTTCACGCGCTTGCCGTTCACCAGCACGCCGTTGTGGCGCACGATCTGGCGCGACTCGGCACGCGAGGCGCCGAAACCCATGCGATAGACGACCGCGTCGAGACGCGACTCGAGGAGTTGCAGGAGGTTCTCGCCGGTCTGGCCCTTGCGGCGCTCGGCTTCGGCGAAGGTCTTGCGGAACTGGCGCTCGAGGATGCCGTAGATGCGACGGATCTTCTGCTTCTCGCGAAGTTGCTGACCATAGCCGGAAAGGCGCTGGCCGGACTTCTGGCCGTGCTGGCCGGGCGCGTAGGTGCGGCGCTCGACCGAGCACTTGTCGGTGAAGCACTTCTCGCCCTTGAGGAAAAGCTTTTCGCCCTCCCGGCGGCACTGGCGGCACTTGGGGTCTAGATTGCGAGCCACTATTGCTACTCCTTGAAAACTTAGATGCGGCGGCGCTTGGGCGGCCGGCAGCCGTTATGCGGGACCGGCGTGATGTCCGTGATGCTGGAGATCTTCATGCCGAGGGCGTTGAGGGCGCGAACCGCGGATTCGCGGCCCGGGCCGGGGCCCTTGATGCGCACTTCGAGATTCTTGACACCGCACTCTTGGGCCGCTTTGCCGGCAGCCTCGGCGGCGACCTGGGCCGCAAACGGCGTGGACTTGCGCGAGCCCTTGAAGCCGGCTCCGCCCGACGTCGCCCACGACAGGGCGTTGCCCTGGCGGTCGGTGATCGTGATGATGGTGTTATTGAAGGAAGCGTGAACGTGCGCAATGCCTTCGGCGACGTTCTTCTTGACCTTCTTGCGGACTTTGGTAGCGGTCTTGGCCATGTCTTAGCTTTCCTGGTTACTTCTTGGCGCCGGCGATCGACTTGCGCGGGCCCTTGCGCGTGCGCGCGTTGGTGCGAGTGCGCTGGCCGCGAACCGGCAGGCCGCGACGATGGCGCACGCCGCGATAGCAGCCGAGGTCCATCAGACGCTTAATGCTCATCGTCACTTCGCGGCGGAGGTCGCCCTCGACGGTGAAGCGGCCGATCTCTTCGCGCAGCCGGTCCATCTCGGTGTCGGTGAGATCCTTGATCTTGACGGAGCGCTTTACGCCGGCCACGTCGCAGATCTTCTGCGCGCGGGTACGGCCGATGCCGTAGATCGCGGTCAACGCGATCTCGACGTGCTGGTGATTCGGGATATTTACGCCTGCGATACGGGCCATGTGCTTACCTGTATGTCGCTGTTATTGAGCCGAAAAACGGGGAACCGGTAATGATATCTGAAAAGCGCGCCTGCATCAACCCTGACGCTGCTTGTGGCGCGGGTCGGTACAGATGACCCTCACCACGCGCTTGCGGCGGATGATTTTGCAGTTGCGGCAGATACACTTGACGGAAGCGAGTACTTTCATTGTTGCTCTCCGGATAAATCTCTATTTCGCGCGGAAGACGATGCGGCCTCTGGTCAGGTCGTAGGGCGTCAGTTGAACGGTCACCTTGTCGCCCGGGAGGATGCGGATATAGTGCATTCGCATCTTTCCGGAAATGTGGCCGAGCACCTGATGCCCGTTTTCCAGCTTGACCCTGAAGGTCGCGTTGGGAAGATTTTCGACGACCTCCCCTTGCATCTCGATGACGTCTTCCTTCGACATAAGCCCCTATCAACGCATGGGGAAACCTGCGCCTTTGAAGTTTGCTTTCTTCAACAGGCTCTCGTACTGGTGTGACATGACGTAGGCCTGAACCTGCGACATGAAATCCATCGTGACGACAACGATGATCAGAAGCGAAGTGCCGCCAAAGTAGAACGGCACGTTCCACTTGAGGATCATGAATTCGGGCAACAGGCAGACGACGGTGATGTAGATCGCGCCGGCCAGCGTCAGCCGCATGAGGATCTTGTCGATGTAGCGGGACGTCTGCTCGCCGGGACGGATGCCAGGGACGAAGGCGCCGCTTTTCTTCAAGTTGTCGGCCGTTTCCTTCGAGTTGAAAACCAGTGCCGTATAGAAGAAGCAGAAGAACACGATCGCGGCGGCGTACAAGATCACGTAGATCGGCTGCCCGGGCGACAGCGTGCCGGCAATATCCTTGAGCCAGCGCATGCTCTCGCCGCTGCCGAACCAACTGGCGATGGTCGCCGGGAACAGGATGATCGACGAGGCGAAGATCGGCGGGATGACGCCCGACATGTTGAGCTTGAGCGGCAGGTGCGAGCTCTGGCCGCCGTAAATCTTGTTGCCAACCTGGCGCTTGGCGTAATTCACGAGGATTTTGCGCTGGCCGCGTTCGACGAAGACGACGAAGCCCGTGACGACGACGACCAGTGCGCAAATGAACAGCGCGGTCAGCGCATGCATGGCGCCGGTTCGCACCAGCTCGAACAGGCCGCCCAATGCGGAGGGAAGGCCGGCTGCGATGCCCGCGAAGATGATGATGGAGATGCCGTTGCCCAGACCGCGCTCAGTGATCTGCTCACCGAGCCACATCAGGAACATCGTGCCGGTGACGAGCGTCGTGACCGTGGTCAAGCGGAAGACCATGCCCGGGTCAAGCACCAGACCTGCCTGGGATTCAAGCGCGATGGCGATGCCGATGGCCTGGAACAGCGCGAGGGCGACCGTACCGTAGCGGGTGTACTGCGTGATCTTGCGGCGGCCGGCCTCGCCTTCCTTCTTCAGTTGCTCGAGCGAAGGCACGGCGATCGTCATCAACTGCATGATGATGGACGACGAGATGTAGGGCATGATGCCCAGCGCGAAGATCGTGAAGCGCGACAGCGCCCCCCCGGAGAACAGGTTGAAGACGCCGAGAATGCCGCCCTGCTGGCCCTCGAACAGCTTCGCCAGCTCGACTGGATCGATGCCGGGCACGGGAATGTGCGCGCCGATGCGATAGACGACGAGCGCACCCAGCAGGAACCAGAGCCGGCGCCAAAGGTCGCCGAACTTCCCGGTCTTGCCAAGCGCTGCTGCCTGCTCCATCGCGGTCGCCACGTCCTGCTCTCCCTTTCTTAGGCTGCGGCGATTTCCGCGACCGAACCGCCGGCCGCTTCGATGGCTGCCTTGGCGCCCTTTGTGGCACCAACACCCTTGAGGTTGATCTTCTTCGTCAGCTTGCCAGAGAGGATGACCTTGGCGGCGAGCGCGTCAGCCGGAACGACGCCGGCTTGCATCAGCGTCAGGAGGTCGACGTCACCGACGGGCAGCTTCTCGAGTTCGGACAGGCGCACTTCGGCGTTGCGGGCGCGCGTCAGGGACACAAAGCCACGCTTCGGCAGGCGACGCTGAAGCGGCATCTGACCGCCCTCGAAGCCGACTTTGTGGAAGCCGCCGGCACGGGACTTCTGGCCCTTGTGGCCACGGCCGGCCGTCTTGCCGAGACCGCTGCCGATGCCGCGACCGACGCGCTTCGCGGCGTGCTTCGCACCTTCGCCCGGCTTGATGGTATTCAGTTTCATGTCAGCCCTCGCACTTCACCAGATAGGCAATCTTGCGGATCATGCCGCGAACCGCCGGCGTATCTTCCAGCATCGCGCTGCTGTTGAGCTTGCGCAGACCCAGGCCGCGCACCGTGGCGCGGTGGTCCTGCTTGGTGCCGATGACGCTCTTGACCAGCGTCACCTTGATCTTCTTGTCGGCCATCGCTTACTCCAGGATTTCCTGCACGCTCTTGCCGCGCTTTGCAGCGATCTCGGACGGCGTGCTGATGGCTTGCAGCCCGTTCAGGGTCGCACGCACCAGGTTGTAGGGGTTGGTCGACCCGATGCACTTGGCGACGACGTCGGTCACGCCGACGACTTCGAACACCGCACGCATCGGGCCGCCGGCGATGACGCCCGTGCCGTGGGGGGCGGGCGACATCAGCACCTTGGTGGCGCCGTGGCGACCGATCACCGAATGGTGCAAGGTGCCTTCCTTGAGGCTGACCTTGGTGAGCTTGCGGCGGGCCTCTTCCATCGCCTTCTGCACGGCGACCGGCACTTCGCGCGATTTCCCCTTGCCCATGCCGACGGCGCCATCGCCATCGCCAACCACGGTGAGTGCGGCAAAGCCGAGAATACGGCCGCCCTTCACCACCTTGGTGACGCGGTTGATGGAGACCATCTTCTCGCGCATGCCATCGTCGCGCTGTTCGGTCTGCGATTGCTGTTTCTTGCTTTGCGGTTTAGCCATGTTCGTCTCGCTGTATTGGACCGCTTAGAACTTGAGGCCGCCTTCGCGGGCCGCCTCGGCGAGCGCCTTGACGCGGCCGTGATAACGGAACCCGGAGCGGTCGAATGCCACTTCCTCGATACCCTTCGCCTTCGCACGCTCGGCGATCAGCTTGCCGACGGCCGTCGCGGCAGCGGCGTTGCCGCCATTGGCGAGCTGCTTGCGCAGGTCGGCTTCGGCGGTCGACGCCGCTGCGAGCACCTGCGTGCCGCAGCCCGAGAAGATCTGCGCGTAGATGTGGCAGTTGGTCCGATGCACGGCCAACCGCGCCATCTTGAGCTCCGCAATCTTGGCGCGGGTTTTGCGCGCGCGGCGGAGGCGTGACTCTTTCTTGTCCATGTTCTTGCGCCCTTACTTCTTCTTGGTTTCCTTGATGATCACCGTTTCGTCGGCGTAGCGCACACCCTTGCCCTTGTAGGGCTCGGGGGAGCGATAGGCGCGAACTTCGGCAGCCACCTGGCCAACCAGTTGTTTGTCGATGCCCTTGATCAGGATTTCCGTCGGCGTCGGCGTTTCCACCTTCACGCCGGCCGGCATGTCATGCACAACGGGATGCGAGAAGCCGAGCGCGAGGTTGAGCTTGGTGCCCTGGGCCTGCGCCTTGTAACCGACGCCGACCAGGGTCAGCTTCTTCTCAAAGCCCTTGGTGACGCCGTTGACCATGTTGGCGACGAGCGCGCGCATGGTGCCGGACATGGCGCCCGCATTGGGCTGGCCAGCGACGGCCTTGCACTGCAGCCTGTCGCCATCCTTCTCGATGGTCACCGCAGGCAACATCGCCTGCTTGAGCGTGCCGAGCGGGCCTTTGACGCTGATTTCGGCACCGCCGAGCGTGACTTCGACGCCTTTCGGCAACTCGACGGGGTATTTAGCGATACGCGACATCTTGCCTCCCCCTTACGCCACGATGCAGAGAACTTCGCCGCCGACGTTGCTGGCGCGAGCGCGACGATCGGTCATCACACCCTTCGGCGTGGACACGATGGCGACGCCAAGGCCGTTCATCACGCGCGGCAGGTCGTCGGTGCCCTTGTAGACGCGCAGGCCGGGCGTCGAGACGCGCTCGATGCGCTCGATGACCGGACGACCGGCGTAGTACTTGAGGGCGATGTCGAGTTGCGCCTTGCCGGCATTCTCACGCACAGCGAAGTCGTCAATGTAGCCCTCGTCCTTCAGCACGGCGGCAATGGACACCTTGAGCTTGGACGACGGCATGCTGACAGCCACTTTCTCGGCCATCTGCGCGTTGCGAATGCGCGTCAACATATCGGCGATCGGATCGGTCATGCTCATATTCGATCTCCTTACCAGCTGGCCTTGGTCATGCCCGGCACTTCGCCGCGCATGGCGTACTCGCGCAGCTTGTTGCGGCACAGGCCGAACTTGCTGAACACACCACGCGGGCGACCGGTCAGGGCACAGCGATTACGCTGGCGCGACGGACTGGCGTTGCGCGGCAACTGCTGGAACTTGAGACGCGCCTCCATGCGCTCCTCGTCCGACAGCTTGATGTTGTTGAATATGGCGATCAGTTCGGCACGCTTGGCGGCAAACTTCGCCACCGTCTTGGCGCGCTTCTTTTCGCGATTGATCAAAGCAAGTTTCGCCATGGTTCCCTCAGTTCTTGAAGGGGAATTTGAAAGCAGCGAGCAGGGCCTTCGCTTCCGCGTCGGTCTTCGCCGTGGTCGTGATGCTGATGTTCATGCCGCGCAGGGCGTCGATCTTGTCGTACTCGATCTCAGGAAAAATGATCTGCTCCTTGACACCGACGTTGTAGTTGCCGCGCCCATCGAAGCCCTTGCCGGACACGCCGCGGAAGTCCCGGACGCGCGGCATGGCGATGGTGATGAAACGATCGAGAAACTCGTACATCCGGGTGCCGCGGAGCGTCACCATGCAGCCGATCGGATAGCCTTCGCGGATCTTGAAGCCGGCAATGGCCTTGCGGGCCTTGGTGACGACCGGCTTCTGGCCGGCGATCTTGGTCATGTCGCCAACGGCATTGTCCAGGATCTTCTTGTCGCCAACCGCTTCGCCGACGCCCATGTTGAGCGTGATCTTGGTGATGCGCGGCACTTCCATGATCGACTTGTAGCCGAACTGCTCGCGGAGCTGCGACACAACCTTGTCTTTGTAGAATTCTTGCATGCGCGCCATGGTCGTTCCTTACGCGTCCACTACTTCGCCGTTCGACTTGAACACGCGCACCTTGCGACCGTCGTCGAGGCTCTTGAAGCCCACGCGATCTGCCTTCTGGGTGGCGGCATTGAACAGCGCAACATTGGAAACATGGATCGGCATCTCCTTTTCGACGATGCCGCCCGCCTGGCCCTTCATCGGGTTGGGCTTGGTGTGCTTCTTGACGCGATTGATGCCCTCGATGAGAACGCGCTCTTCATCGACGCGACTCAGCACGACACCGCGCTTGCCCTTGTCCTTGCCCGTGATGACAATCACGTCATCGCCCTTGCGTATCTTGTTCATGTCCGCAATCCTTTACAGAACTTCGGGCGCCAGGGAGACGATCTTCATGAACTTCTCGGTACGCAACTCACGCGTCACCGGTCCGAAGATACGGGTGCCGATCGGCTCCAGCTTGTTGTTGAGCAGCACGGCGGCATTGCCGTCGAACCTCACGAGCGAACCATCCGAGCGGCGAACACCCTTGGCGGTGCGGACGACGACGGCGTTGTAGATTTCGCCCTTCTTGACGCGACCACGCGGGGCCGCGTCCTTGACGCTGACCTTGATGACGTCACCAATGCCGGCGTAGCGGCGCTTGGAACCGCCCAACACCTTGATGCACATCACCGAACGTGCGCCGGTGTTATCGGCGACGTCAAGCTTGGACTGCATTTGGATCATTGCTGTTTCTCCAACTTAATCCGCACAGTGCGGTCAGTCTTGGAACCCGTCCGGGTCTGAAACCGCTTCTGGCGAGTTTGCCTCGAAGCGGCAAAGAGGCGAGATAATAGTACCTCGCCCCTTGGCTGTCAACGCTTTGTTGCTATATTTCCTGCTGCGGCAACTTAGACGACGCGCGCCTTCTCCACCACCTGCGTAACACGCCACGCCTTGGTGCGGGAAATCGGAGCGCATTCCTCGATCTGCACCAGGTCGCCAGCTCCGGCTTCGATGCCTTCGACGTGGGCGTGGTACTTCTTCGAGCGCGTCATGATCTTGCCAATCACCGGGTGCTTGACGCGACGCTCGACGAGTACCGTAACGGTCTTCGCCATCTTGTCGCTGACGACGCGTCCCTGCAGGGTGCGCTTGTTCTTCTCGGTCGCTTGAGTGGCTTGGTTCATTTGGCGGCCGCCTTTTCACGCTGAATGGTCTTGATGCGCGCGATGTCCTTGCGCACCTTGCCGATCTGGCTGGTGTTGTTGAGCTGCTGGGTCGCCACCTGCATGCGCAGGGAGAACTGCGCCTTGCGCAGGTCCAGCAGTTCCTTTTCCAGGTCGGCGTCGTTCTTCTGCCTCAGTTCGCTAGCTTTCATGTCTTCACCCCAGATGGCGCGTGACGAAAGTGGTTTCGATCGGCAGCTTGGCGGCGGCCAGCTTGAAAGCCTCCCGCGCCAGCGCTTCGTCCACGCCGTCCATTTCATACAGCACCTTGCCCGGCTGGATCTCGGCGACCCAATACTCGGGATTGCCCTTGCCGTTACCCATGCGGACTTCGGCAGGCTTCTTGGAAATCGGCTTGTCCGGGAAGATGCGGATCCAGATGCGGCCGCCACGCTTGATGTGGCGGGTCATGGCGCGACGCGCCGCCTCGATCTGGCGCGCCGTGAGGCGACCGCGACCGATGGCCTTGAGACCGTACTCGCCGAAGCTCACCTTGGCGCCGCGCGTGGCGACGCCGGTGTTGCGGCCTTTTTGCTCTTTGCGGTATTTCCTGCGTGCAGGTTGCAGCATGGCTGATTACTCCTTGGCTTCCGTGCCGGCCTTGGGGGCGGCAGGCTTGCGCACACGCTTGACCGGGGCCTTGGCCGGCGCGACTTCGCCCTCGGGCTTGGCGGCGACTTCCGGCTTCGCTTCCTCGGCGGGCTTCGCCGCGGCCTTCTTGGCGGGAGCGCGCTTCGGTGCGGCGGCTTCGCCACCCTCCTCGGCACGCGCGGCCGGCTTGGCGACGCGACGCGGCGGCTTCTTCATGTCGTCAGCGGGAGCTTCCGGTGCGGCAGCCAGTTCGTTCTTGGCCATCACTTCACCCTTGAATACCCACACCTTGATGCCGATGACGCCGTAGGTCGTCTTGGCTTCGGACGTGCCGTAGTCGATATCGGCGCGCAGCGTATGCAGCGGCACGCGACCTTCGCGGTACCACTCGCGGCGGGCAATCTCGATGCCGTTCAGGCGGCCCGAGCTCATGATCTTGATGCCCTGGGCGCCGAGGCGCATGGCGTTCTGCATGGCACGCTTCATCGCGCGGCGGAACATGATGCGCTTCTCGAGCTGCTGGGCGATCGAGTCTGCGATCAACTGCGCGTCGGTCTCGGGCTTGCGGATTTCCTCGATGTTCACATGGACCGGAACGCCCATGCGCTTCTGGAGGTCGCTACGCAGCTGCTCGATGTCCTCACCCTTCTTGCCGATGACGACGCCGGGGCGGGCGCTATAAACGGTGACGCGGGCGTTCTTTGCCGGGCGCTCGATGACGACGCGGCCGACGGAGGCGTGCGCAAGCTTCTTCTTCAGATAGTCGCGAACACCGATGTCGCCCTGCAACATCTGCGGAAAGGCCTTGGTGTTGGCATACCAGCGGGAGCCCCAGTCGCGCGTGACCGAAAGACGGAAACCGGTCGGTTGAATCTTCTGTCCCATAAGTGCTCCTTAGTCCCCGACGGTCACGAAGACGTGACAGGTCGGCTTGCTGATGCGGTTGCCACGGCCCTTGGCACGCGCGGTGAAGCGCTTCAGCACGGCGCCCTTTTCGATGTAGATCGTCTTGACCTTCAGCGTGTCGATGTCGGCGCCGTCGTTGTGCTCGGCATTGGCGATGGCCGACTCAAGCACCTTTTTGATGATGGTGGCACCCTTTTTCGGCGAGAAGGCGAGGATGTTCAGCGCCTGATCCACCGGCTTGCCGCGCACCAGATCCGCAACCAGGCGGCCCTTTTGCGCCGACAGGCGGACACCCTTGAGAATGGCGTTGGTTTCCATCATTGCCTCACCTCTTCACCGCGGCTTTTTTGCCCGCGGTGTGTCCCTTGAACGTACGCGTCAGCGCAAACTCGCCGAGCTTGTGACCGACCATGTTCTCCGAAACGTAGACCGGAATGTGCTGCTTGCCGTTATGCACGGCAATGGTCAGGCCGACGAAGTCCGGAAGGACGGTGGAACGGCGCGACCAGGTCTTGATCGGGCGCTTGTCGTTTGATGCCCGCGCGGCGTCCACCTTCTTGACGAGGTGGCCATCAACGAACGGGCCTTTCTTGATCGAACGTGCCATGTCTTACCCCTTAACGCTTGTGGCGCCGCTGCACGATCATGTTGTCCGTGCGCTTGTTGCTGCGGGTGCGATAACCCTTGGTCGGCTGACCCCAGGGGCTGACCGGTACGCGACCCTCACCTGTCTTGCCCTCGCCGCCGCCGTGCGGGTGATCGACCGGGTTCATCGCGACACCGCGAACCGTCGGACGGATGCCGCGCCAGCGCTGCGCACCGGCCTTGCCGATCTTGCGCAGGTTGTTTTCCTCGTTGCCGACCTCGCCGATGGTGGCGCGGCATTCAACGTGGATGCGGCGGATCTCACCGGAACGGAGACGAACCTGAGCGTAGGTGCCTTCGCGAGCCAGCAGTTGAACCGAAGTGCCGGCCGCACGCGCAAGCTGCGCACCCTTGCCCGGCGTGATCTCGATGCAGTGGATCGTCGAGCCGACCGGAATGTTGCGAATCGGCAGCGTGTTGCCCGACTTGATCGGCGCCTCGGAACCGGACATGACTTCCTGGCCGACGGTCATGCCCTTCGGGGCGATGATGTAGCGGCGCTCGCCGTCGGCGTAGAGCAGCAGGGCGATGTTCGCGCTGCGGTTCGGGTCGTACTCAAGACGCTCGACCTTGGCCGGGATGCCATCCTTGGTGCGCTTGAAGTCGACGATGCGGTACTGCTGCTTGTGCCCGCCGCCCTTGTGGCGCGTGGTGATGTGGCCGTGCGTGTTGCGGCCGCCAGTGCTGCTCTGGCTCTCGGTAAGGGCATCGATCGGACGACCCTTGTAGAGATTCGGATTGACGACCTTGACGACGGCACGACGGCCGGCTGAGGTCGGCTTGACTTTGACGAGAGCCATTACGCGGCACCTCCTTCGGCGAAGCTGATTTCCTGGCCGGGCTTCAGGCAGACAAAGGCCTTCTTGACGTCGCTGCGGCGGCCAGTGCTACGGCCATGGCGCTTGACCTTGCCCTTTTGCACGGCAACCTGCACCGACTCGACCTCGACCTTGAACAGCAGTTCGACCGCAGCCTTGATTTCCGGCTTGGTCGCGTCAGGCACGACGATGAAGATCACCTGCTCGTTCTTGTCGGCGATATAGGTCGCCTTCTCCGAGATCTGCGGCGCCAGCAGCACCTGCATCAGGCGCTCTTGGTTGAATTGTTGCTTGCTCATGCCAGCATCTCCTCCATCTTGGCGACGGCGCCCTTGGTCATGACGACCTTCGGGAAGTGCACAAGCGACACCGGATCGGCATGCTGGGCTTCGAGCACCAGCACGTTCGGCAGGTTGCGCGATGCGAGCAGCAGGTTGTCGTCGAGGTTGTCGGTGATGACGAGGACCGAGCCCAGACCCATGCCCTTGAGCTTCTGGGCGACGAGCTTGGTCTTCGGGGCATCGATGGCGAAGTTCTCGACCACCACCAAGCGATCCTCGCGGGCGAGCTGCGACAGGATCGCGGCGACGCCGGCGCGGTACATCTTGCGATTGACCTTCTGCGAGAAATTCTCTTCCGGCTTGTTCGGGAAGATGCGGCCGCCTCCGCGCCACAGCGGCGAGGAGGTCATGCCGGCGCGGGCGTTGCCCGTACCCTTCTGCCGGAAAGGCTTCTTGGTGCTGTGACGGACTTCGGCGCGGGTGAGCTGCGCGCGGTTGCCGGAGCGGGCGTTGGCCTGGTAGGCGACGACCAGCTGATGCACGAGGGCTTCGTTGTAGTCACGGCCGAACAGGGCGTCGGACGCGGAAAGCGTCGATGCCTGCTGACCCTGATCATTGATGAGCTTGAGTTCCATGGCGTCGTCTCCTTACTTGGCCTTGATGGCCGGCGAGACGATGACGTCACCGCCCTTGGAGCCGGGCACGGCACCCTTGACCAGCAGCAGCTGGCGCGCTTCGTCGATGCGCACGATCTCGAGGTTCTGCGCCGTGCGCTTGGCGTCGCCCAGATGGCCGGCCATGCGCTTGCCCGGAAAGACGCGACCGGGATCCTGCGCCATGCCGATCGAGCCGGGAGCGTTGTGCGAAACCGAGTTGCCGTGCGACGCACGGTTCGACGAGAAGTGGTGGCGCTTGATGGAACCCGAGAAGCCCTTGCCGATCGTGGTGCCGGTGACATCCACGATCTGGCCGGGCTGGAAGATCGTCACCGAGATCGTGTCGCCGGGCTTGAAGCCGGAGAGCTGATCCTGGGCGACGCGGAATTCCCTGAAGACATGACCGGCTTCGGCGCCGGCCTTGGCGAGGTGCCCCGCCGCGGGCTTGCTCACCCGGCTGGCGCGGCGCTTGCCAAAGGTCACCTGGACCGCGGCATAGCCGTCGGTTTCAGGCGTCTTGATTTGCGTGACGCGGTTGTTCGACACATCGAGCACCGTGACCGGGACGGTGGTACCGTCCTCGGCGAAGATGCGCGTCATGCCGACCTTGCGTCCTACAAGGCCTAGACTCATTTTTTTCTCCTAAACCCCGGCTACGATTGGCCGGGCCCAAAGTACAACCGTTGCGACGGCACCGAAAAGTCGGCGCCGCCGTTGAAACCGATTACTGCAGCTTGATCTCGACGTCCACGCCGGCGGGCAGATCGAGCTTCATCAGCGCGTCGACCGTCTTGTCGGTCGGATCGATGATATCCATCAGGCGCAGATGGGTACGAATCTCGAACTGGTCGCGCGAACTCTTGTTTACGTGCGGCGAACGCAGCACGTCGAAGCGCTCGATGCGCGTGGGCAGCGGCACGGGGCCGCGCACGACGGCGCCGGTGCGCTTGGCCGTATCCACGATCTCGAGCGCCGACTGATCGATCAGCTTGTAGTCGAACGCCTTGAGGCGGATGCGAATTTTTTGATTCTGCATGTCAGACCCTTAAAGAGCGCGGTACCCGCAGGCACCGTAAAAACGAAAGCGCGGGATTATGCCGCGCTTTCGTTGCTTAGGCAAGTACTTATTCGACGATCTTGGCCACGACGCCGGCGCCGACGGTACGGCCGCCTTCGCGGATGGCGAAGCGCAGGCCTTCTTCCATGGCGATCGGGGCGATCAGCTTGACCGTCATCTGCACGTTGT